>Ga0208262_1000125_pt1 | contig 37595 bp, 41 predicted proteins | sample LakWasMet15_LOW5_2_FD_183863 | JGI IMG/M metagenome (GOLD analysis project Ga0208262, IMG submission 183863) | Freshwater sediment methanotrophic microbial communities from Lake Washington under simulated oxygen tension - Sediment Metagenome... | ecosystem: Environmental > Aquatic > Freshwater >... | reverse complement strand
GCACTATGTATTTCTTTGCCAACTGTCTGCCCCATTAATGTACAAACGGAGTATATGAGGGCAATTACCCGTCAAATCAAGAATGACTGAGTACTAGTACCTTCATTACAAAACGCCTTACAAAAGGAGCAATGGCTCAGTCTTTACAACCAGATCACACTGTTGACCGGCCAGCATGTCACTGCTTACATCATTGTCGACCGCGCGCTAAACGTACTGTTTTCCTATCCGGTGTTCAACCGTATCGTCGCAGATATGGATTGTGTCGAAATTCGAGACAAGCGTCTGGTCTTTTTTAACAAAACAACCGAACAGCGTGTTCTGACGTTGATGACGGGGACCGGCTGCGATGTCGTGACTACGCAAAGCCAATGCGCTTCCTGTACCATTACGATAATTCCGGCGCATGCACTGGACAATTTGTATGGCTGGGAATTTTATAAAAAAAGTGTGGCGCTGACTTTTACCGGCAGCTATGAACACAACCCTACGCTGGTGAGGCTGATGGCGCTTTACAATCTGACCAAAAGCGAAGCTTTATGCGCGCTGCAATTTATCGCTACGCCGTCAATTCACGCTATCGCCGCCGATTCCCACCGATCTACGGAAACTGTCAGAAACCACATCAAAGGCATCATGCAAAAACTTGACGTACATAATCAGGGCGCGCTGATGAAAAAGCTGCTTGTCATAGCTGCATTATAAAAACTCGAAGGAGTGCGCTTTTTAGCTTTTTAGATACGGATTAAAACAGTAAAATTGGGAACAGAGTATTCAATGTCGTTATGTTGTCCGCCAAGTCGGTCGGGTTTGCAGACCGCCAAAACTGACTGCGATTAAACGCGTCAAAGCCATTTTTTGTTACAGTTCCTAAGCTTTCTCCCCTATCTCACATCCATCCTAAATAGTTTGCCAAATGATGTTCAGTTTTTTATCATCGTCAGGCAGTTGGGCTTACCCAGAGTAAGTGTTTTGCTTTTATCGGTAACTCAGGTGATCGAACGATGAACTCGCTTAAATCCAACCAATTCATGCACCAGCCCAGCCTCCACTTTGTTCTTCTTGAATTGGCTCATTCAGAGCATGCCACTCCATGCATTAAGCAGCTCAGTCCTTCCGCCGCCGTGTTTTTAGGCTATAGCGAGCAAGAACTGATAGGCCAGACTGTTGATCTTATTTACGCTACAGGAAGCGACAAAGAGATATGGCAGGCGGCCCTCGCCGATATAACAGATCAATGCGCCAGCCAAAGCGCTGCCTACAGAGATGTAGGTAAGGAACGAGAACCTGGAGCGCTAAGCCTCGCCTACAAGGATATAGGCGAGGGGCGTGAGCTGGGAGCGGTAAGCTTCGCCTACAAGGATGTAGGCGAGGGGCGTGAGCTGGGAGCGGTAAGCTTTACCGCAGAAATAGTTTCCAAAGCCAACGACAAAATCCGAGCCTTAATATCGCTTTCTGCCTTATCCGGCTATGACTCCAATAAAACCGACATTGTTTTACTGATCCAAGATAGCTCTTCCGAGAACCTTAGCGCTGAATCGGCATTAGCCGAAAGCGAAGAGCGTTTTCGGCAGATGGCGGAAATGGCCGGCGAATGGTTGTGGGAGCAAGACCCTGACGGATACTATAGCTATAGCAGTAATGCCGTGACCCAGATACTGGGGTATAGTCCTGATGAAGTGCTTGGCAAACACTATACCGAATTCTTAACACCTCGGGACAAAGCAAAACAGCAGAGGTACTCAAACAGTCATCAGCCTTTTTATGCGATGCTTTCCCATTATCAGCACAAAGACGGCCGGCAGATACTGACCGAATCGACCGGCTTACCCATTACCAACACAGCCGGAAAAGTCATTAAATGGCGGGGAGTTGATCGAGACGTTACCGCCAAAGTGCATTTTCAGGAGGCGCTTATCGAAAGTGAAAAACGCGTACGCTTAATCATTGAGAATTCACTGAGCGCAATCGTGATTATGAATTCTTACGGCATCGTTATCGAATGGAACCATCCGGCAGAAAAAATATTCGGCTGGACTAAAGAGGAAGCCATCGGAAGACGCCTTGATGAGTTAATTATTCCGCCGGCGCAACGCGATGTGCACCGACAGGGATTGGAATATTTCCTACGTACCGGGGTTGGTCCATTATTAAATAAATCGATCGAGCAGACCGCCATTCGACGCGACGGCACTGAATTCCCCGTTGAAGTCAGTATCTCATCGTTAAAACTTGGAGATAGCTTTATTTTCAGTGGTTTTATTCACGACATTACCGAACGCAAGCGCTTGGAACATCGGTTCCGGCAAGCGGTTGAATCAGCACCCAATGCCATTGTGATGGTCAACAAATCCGGAACCATTGAGATGGTCAATTCGCAAACGGAGGCATTTTTCGGCTACTCCCGCTCCGAGTTGATTGGCCAACCGGTGGAAATATTAGTGCCTGAACGCTTTCGCGAGAATCATGTTGACTATCGTAATGCGTATCTCGCCGCCCCTGTGTCGAGACCCATGGGCGCGGGACGAGATCTCTACGGATTACGCAAAGACGGCAGTGAATTCCCGGTTGAAATAGGCCTCAGCCTGATCGATAGCAAAGATGAAACACTGGTGCTGAGTACGATTGTGGACATTACAACGCGAAAAGCTACCGAAGCGGCCATTCGTCAAGCGCAGATTAATCTGGCAATTGCGCAGAGTGAAATCAAAATAGCCCAACGCATTCAAGCATCGCTTTCACCTTCGGCACCGATCAAATCCTGCCATTTTGAGGTCACGGGTTACTGCCTGCCGGCCGATAAGATTGGCGGCGATTATTTCGATTATTTTTACCGCAATGAAGACCATTTGGATATGATTATTGCCGATGTTTCCGGCCATTCAATCGGCCCTTCCCTGTTTATGGTGGAGACCCGTAGCGCGATTCGAACTCAGGCAAGCATCTCAGCGACACCCTCAGAAACCCTGAAAATCCTCAACAATTTTCTTTTTGAGGATTTGGATAAATCCGACTATTTTATTACGTTGTTTTATTTGCAATACAACATCGCAACTCACCAGCTGAGTTTTGCCAATGCGGGCCACCCGCCGCCTCTGCTGCTCAATCCTTTCCAATCGGAATGCGAGCAATTGGATGCGGACGGGCTAATACTGGGTGTGTATAAGAATGTGGTATTTGAAGAAAAACTCACTACGCTGTCAAAAGGCGGATTAATTCTGCTGTATACCGACGGTTTAACTGAAGCGCAAAATGCTGATGGTGAGTTTTTCGGGTTAAAACGCGTCACTGATATTTTGATTCAACATGCCCAACAATCCCCTCAGGTCATCATTGAAACGCTGCTGGAAGAGCTAAAACGGTTTTGCCGCTGTGAAGTTTTTGCTGATGATATTACGTTAATGGTTTTTAAGCGGCATTAACAGGAACCTGACACACCCTAAAATGACGATAAAGACGCGGCAAAGTTCTTACAAGAACTCATCGGCGGGTTAAGATCAAAAATAACTTGAAGCCCAAAACAATACGGCACCGGCAAACACACCGGCCAACACGTCATCCAACATGATACCCAACCCGCCGCATACTTTCCGGTCAGCCCAACTGATAGGCCATGGCTTGAGTATGTCGAAAATTCTAAACAAGATAAAGCCCAGCACCATAGCCTGCCAAGAAAACGGAACCAGCCATAGGGTTATCAGGTAACCGGCAATCTCGTCCCAAACAATGCCGCCAAAATCATGCTCATCCAGCTTCTTTGCGGCACTATCGCAGATCCAGATGCCGGAAACGGTGACGATCAGGGTCAGCAGGCTGTAAACGAAAACATTGGTTTGCGCAAACAGCCAGTAAACCGGAATGGCCGTTAAAGTACCCATAGTACCGGGGGCTTTTTTTGCCAGACCGGAACCAAAGCCAAAAGCCAGGAACAGGGTTGGGTCGGACAATATTTGTCTGGGCGTCAGCTTATTTTTGCCCAGCTGAGTATTAAGAAAAATGCTCAAATCCTTTTACCTCTAATGGTTTGATAGTGCCAGACTTATTCAACCGCAAACCGGGCTGTGCTTCTATGACGCCGATTTTGGTCGCCGCTATGGTCAACTGCGCAGCTTGTTCGGGGCTTACGGTAAAGCACAGCTCGTAATCATCGCCGGCGGTCAATGGCATGGGCCAGTCGCCGGTATCGTTGATATAAGCCAACACTGCTTTTGACAACGGCAACGCGTCCCAATCAAGGCAGGCGCCTACCCGGCTTTGTTCCAGAATATGGCCCAAATCACCCGACAAACCATCCGAAAGATCGATGCAGGCGTTGGCAATGCCGATCAAGGCCTGCCCTGCCTCGATTTGCGGCTCCGGCTGGTTAAACCGGGTTAAGGCCGCTTTAGAATCAGCGCAGCTATAGCCTTGCTTAATCTTCAAGCCCAGCCCGGCATCGCCCAAACACCCGGTCAAGTAAATAAAATCGCCCGGCCGCGCCGCTGAACGCCTCAGCGCCCGGCCTTTCGGAACTAAGCCCATAGCCTGAACAGTCAAGGTCAACGGACCTGACGTGGTATCGCCGCCGATCAAATCCACTGAATAGCGTTCTGCCAAACTTAACAAGCCTTTGGCAAAGGCCGTTAACCAGGTTTCATCAACTTTGGGCAGCGTTAATGCCAGCGTTACGGAGACGGGTTTTGCGCCCATGGCGGCAAGATCGCTCAAATTGACGGCCAGCAGTTTATGGCCCAGCAGTTCCGGGTCGGCGCCGGCAAAGAAATGCACGTTTTCCACCATCGTATCGGTAGTTATCGCCAACTCGAAACCCTCGGGGATTGACATCAACGCGCAGTCATCCCCGATGCCCAAACGCGTTGAAGAATTTTTGACCGGCTGCTGGGTGAAGAAGCGCTGAATTAGGGCGAATTCAGAAACTGGCATGAGATTAGATTAAAGGCTAAAGGCTAAAGGCTAAAGGCTAAAGGAAAAGTATATGCCTTTCGTCTTTCACCTTGCGCCTTTCGCCTTAATTTCCATCGCCCTTTTTTGCTGAGCGACCTTATCCAGTATGCCGTTAATATACTTATGGCTACCGTCGGCGCCAAAATACTTGGCGAGATTGATGCCTTCATTTAAAACAACCCGATACGGCATGTCCAGGCGATGCAACAACTCGTACACACCGATTCTTAAAATCGCCCTTTCAACCGGATCGATCATATCAACAGGACGGTCTACAAATTCCGACAAGGCCTGATCGATGGCCTCCAGATTTTTAGGCACGCCGTAAAACAACTCGACAAAATAACTTTTCTGAGCGTCTTTCAAACGCTCTTCTTCCAGAAACTGCCGTTCAATCTCACTCAGGTTCTGACCGGCCATTTGCCATTGATACAATGCCTGTACAGCCGCTTTTCGGGCATTGGTTCGAGCTTGACTCATTAGATTTCCAGGTTATTAAATAAACTTACCATTTCAATGGCTGACATAGCCGCTTCGGCGCCTTTATTGCCGGCTTTAGTGCCCGCACGTTCAATCGCCTGTTCAATACTGTCAACGGTTAGCACTCCAAAACTGACCGGTACATTATATTGCAGGGAAACTTGCGCCAAGCCCTTAACGCATTCACCGGCAACATATTCAAAATGCGGGGTACCGCCGCGAATCACCGCGCCCACAGCAATAATCGCATCGTATTTTTTTGCCGCCGCGACGCGTTGAACCACCATCGGCAACTCAAACGCACCCGGCGCTTTAACCAGATGAATGTCATCTCTATTAGCGCCGTGACGCACCAACGCGTCAATCGCACCGGCTTCCAATTGTTCAACGATGAAGCTGTTAAAACGGGAGGCTACGATGCAGAATTTTCCGCCTTGAACGAGCAAATTGCCCTCAAAGGTTTTTAATGTTGACATGATGTTTCTCTACTTTGTGATTAACTTGTAATGTTGTTGAGCTAACTTATTCAACCGACGTGCTCGGCGACTTCCAGATCAAATCCGGACAATGCAACATATTTTTTCTGGGTTCCTAAGACTTTCAGCTTATGCACACCCAGATCGGCCAGTATTCGGGCGCCGGTTCCGGTGGTCCGCCAGTCTACGGAACCAGTCTGAGCCGGACTGACAATACCGTGATCTTCCAATTGATAGTGATGTATCAGTTCGGCCAGCGATTTATTGTCTTCGCTTTGCCTGATGACGACCAACACTCCGCGCCCTTCCTCGGCTATTTTCTGCATGGCTGAACGCAAGGAAATGCTGTAATCGTTGCGCTTGGATGCAAACAGATCATCGAGCAAATTGCGTGCATGAACCCTGACCAGCACAGGCTCGTCTCCGGAAACCTGTCCCATAACCAGCGCCAGGTGAAGGTTATTGTCATTTCTGTCCTGGTAGGCATAAAGCCTGAAATCGCCGAATTCAGTCGGATACGCGCACTCGCTGATGCGTTCCAGAGTATTTTCGTGCTGGATGCGGTAATGGATCAAATCGGCGATGGTGCCGATTTTAAGATCGTGCTGCTTGGCAAACACTTCCAGATCGGGCCGTCTTGCCATCGAGCCGTCTTCATTGAGTATTTCAACGATAACCGCCGCGGGTTCCACGCCAGCCAATCTGGCTAAATCGCAGCCTGCTTCGGTATGCCCGGCACGGTTTAATACGCCGCCGGATTGCGCCATTAACGGGAATATATGCCCCGGCTGCACCAGATCATCGGCTTTTGCATCCTCAGCGACCGCGCATTGTATGGTACGCGCCCGGTCGGCGGCTGAAATGCCGGTGGTTACACCGGTTGCGGCCTCGATAGACACGGTAAAATTGGTTGAATGAGCGGTTTTGTTTTCATTGACCATCAATGGCAAGCGTAACTGCTGGCAGCGCTCGCTGGTCAAGGTTAAGCAAATCAGGCCGCGGCCGTAACGTGCCATAAAATTCACGTCTTCGGGACGCGTAAAAGAAGCCGCCATAACCAAGTCGCCTTCATTCTCACGGTCTTCATCATCCATTATGATGACCATTTTGCCTAAGCGTAAATCTTCAATAATTTCTTCGATAGTATTCATGTTGCCTTTGGATTGTAGGGGCAATCCCTTGTGGTTGCCCTTAATAGTTACCCTTTTTTACACTTTTTACACATTCGGATAAAAGGGCGGGGACAAGCCCGGCCTCTACGGTTGTTAGCCTAAAAAACCGCTTTTTTGGAGTAACTCTTCTGTGATGCCGCCCGAGCTTTGGGCTGCCGCATCCCCTTTGATTAACCGTTCCATGTAACGAGCCAGTAAATCCACTTCCAGGTTGACTTTAGTGCCGACCACCGCTTCGCCTAAGGTGGTCTCTTTGAGCGTATGCGGCACGATATTGACACTGAACACGGCGCCGTTGACATCATTGACGGTCAGGCTGATGCCGTTTATGCAAATAGAGCCTTTTTCGGCAATATATTTAGCCAGATTATCAGGAGCTTTAAATTTAAAGCGAAAAGAGCGTCCGTCCGCCTGTTTTTCGGTCACTGTGCCGATGCCGTCGACATGGCCGCTGACGATGTGACCGCCCAGCCGGGTTGACGGCGTTAATGCCAGCTCCAGATTGACCGGAGTACCGACTGTCGCGGCATTTAGAGTGGTTCTGGACAAAGTTTCATTGGAAACATCAGCGCAAAAATGGTTTTGACCCAGCTCTACAGCGGTCAGACACACGCCGTTCACGGCAATGCTGTCGCCCAGCACGACATCGTGCAGCGGTAATTTTCCGGTCGCTATGGTCAATCGGCAATCGCCGGCTTTACGCTCGATGGCCGATATTTTGCCCACTGCCAAGATAATGCCTGTAAACATGAATACTTCGCTCCTACAGTGGTGTGTAAGTTAATTTTAAGTCCTGGCCGATTTGCCTGACATCGCGCAGTTTTAATTGCTTTTTATCGGCCATCTGCTGCAAACCCGGCAACATAAACAAGCCACGCCCCTGGTCGCCTAAAATGCAGGGCGCCATGTAGATGATGTATTCATCAACCAACCCTTCGTCCAATAACGCGCCATTCAGTACGGCACCGGCCTCAACTAACAGCTCGTTGATTTGTTGCCCGGCTAAAAACTCCATCACGGCATGCAAATCCAGTCGCCCGTTTTTGGAGGCCAGCGGGTAGACTTCGAAACCTGCCTGCTGCAATGCCTGCTGTTTTTGCTGATTTTCCGCACAGGTTAAAATCAGGCTGCGCCCCGGCAATTTTGTCATCTGTGAAGTTACCGGCATATTCAAATGCGTATCCAGCACCACCCTGACCGGTTGTAAAACATCCCCTTCAATACGGGCATTCAGCGCCGGATCATCCGCCAATACGGTACTGATGCCGGTTAAGATCGCTGAACTTTCCGCTCTTAATCGCTGCACATCGGCTCTGGACTGATCCGATGTAATCCATTTGCTTTCGCCCGATGCCATGGCAGTGCGTCCGTCCAGACTCATTGCCAGCTTGCTGCGCAAAAACGGGCGTTTTTCAGTCATACGTTTGATGAAACCGCGATTCAATGCCTGCGCGTCTTCCTGCAATACGCCGCTGACAACTTCAATGCCTGCCGCTTTGAGCTTTTCCAGTCCCCTACCCGACACCAGAGGATTCGGGTCCTGCATAGCCGCAACAACCCGGCTGACTCCGGCTTTAATCAGCGCATCGCAGCACGGCGGCGTCCTACCCTGATGACTGCAAGGCTCAAGCGTTACATAGGCGGTTGCGCCTTTGGCATCCGGCGTATTTTTTAACGCTTCAACTTCCGCATGGCCCTGGCCGGCTTTAACATGCCAGCCTTCGCCGATCACAACATCGTTCCTGACTAGAACGCAACCTACACGCGGATTCGGGTCGGTGGTATAGCGGCCTTTTCTAGCCAGAGTAATGGCTTGTGCCATATAAAAAGCATCGCGCGGCGCTGTCATTATTTCTTTTGCAGGTGCTTAATCATATCGGTAAATTCACTGACATCCTGAAAACTGCGATAAACCGAGGCAAAGCGCACAAAAGCCACATGATCCAATAAACTCAATTCCTTCATGACTTTTTCGCCCAGTTCCTGAGCAGGTATTTCCCGCTCGCCCATCGACCGCAATTCCTTTTTAATCCGATTGATCGCAGCTTCAATATCATCGCTGCTTACCGGCCGCTTTTCCAGGGCCCTGAGCATGCCTGAGCGTAATTTATTTTCCTCGAAAGGTTCGCTGATGCCGTTGCGCTTGATGATACGAGGCAGCGTTAATTCGGCCACTTCATGTGTAGTAAATCGTTCTTTACACACATTACATTCACGCCGGCGGCGAACCTGATCGCCTTCGTTTGCCAACCGGGAATCAAGTACCCGTGTATCTTGCGCCCCACAAAACGGACATCGCATAAGTTAAGCCACTGTTTTTTTGTTTACCGATGGCCTCCATGGACGGAGGAAATGCCGCGACTGCCGGAAGCAGTCGCGGCAAAATCGGCCTTCAAATTTGAGAACCGTCAATTTTATAACACTCTGCATTTTATCTGTATTTTATTTTTCTAAACTATACTGTAGCCTCGTTCAGACTTACCCAGCCATACAAGCCCGATGACCGAACAAGAAGGCGTTATAAAATATCAGCTAAAGCATGTCCAGCTACCGTTTGATCCGTCGTTTTCAATAACCGAAATCAACGCGTGGCGCACTATTTTCGTCCGGCTTGATCTGATCGGACAAGATCCTGAGCGATATGACAACATCGGCTTCGGCAATATCAGCCAAAGGATCGATCCTGACAGCGATCAATTCCTCATCAGCGGTACTCAAACAGGACATATAGAACATTTAAGCCTCGAAGATTACGCTCTTGTTATCAAAGCGGAACCTCACCAGAACCGCCTTCAATCCTGCGGCCTGTGCAAACCCTCTTCAGAATCTTTGACCCACGCCTGCGTGTACGCCTATAACAATACCATTCAAGCCGTGATTCATGCACACAGCCCCGAAATCTGGAAGCATACCGTAGCGCTAGGTTTACCCCATACCCGTGCCGATATTCCCTATGGCACGGTTGAAATGGCGACGGCTGTCGAGCAATTATTCCAATCGGGCGAGCTAATGCAGACTTCTCTATTTACCATGCTGGGACATGAAGACGGCGTGATTGCATTCGGCAAAAACATGCAGGAGGCGGCATGGGAATTGATCAAATATTTGTCAATGGCCATCGGAATTGAACAGCAACGTATTAAGCGATAAAATGCCCGGCACCTATATTAGCAATCTTTAATAAAAATATGCCGGAAACACTGATTTACACCACCAACATTTGCCCTTATTGCATGATGGCAAAACGCCTGCTCGACAAGAAAGGCGCTTCTTATACGGAAATCAATGTGGATTCCAAACCCGGCTTAAGGGAAGAAATGATGCGCAAAACAAACCGCAGGACGGTACCGCAAATCTATATCGGAGATTACCATGTCGGGGGTTTTGACGAACTGTATGCGCTGGACCAGCAAAAGAAACTGGATGCCTTATTGTCACTAACCCCTGAAAGACAATGATTTTCACGCATTAAACCTTAATACTGATCAACGAGGAGACATCCGATGGATCACTATAAACTGGTTTTACCCCAACATTTAAATCATTACGGTTATTTGTTCGGCGGCAATCTGTTGCAGTGGATCGACGAAATTGGCTATATCGCAGCCAATCTCCAGTTTCCGGGCCATGAATTTGTCACGATTGGGCTGGACAATGTGGTATTCAAACAGAGCATCAAGCTCGGTTCCATCCTGAAGTTTGAATCGAAATTGATCAGGCTCGGTAACACGTCGGCGACTTATAATGTTAAAGTTTCCTGCGAAGATCGCGACACCGGCTGCGTTGCCCATGTTTTTGAAACCAATATTACTTTTGTCAGTATTGACAAGTCCGGCAATAAAAAACCGATTAATGCCAGCGGTGCGGATCAAGGAACTATTATTCCCTGATCCGCATCGAATCCGCCCATTATCTGAATGCCGCTCTCCTGCCTGTTTTTTTTACAGACCTCTTAAAAGGTCGTTTTTAATATCTTCAATATTTTCCAGTCCGACTGAAACCCTGACCAAGCCGTCCTTAATACCGGCCGCAGCTCTGACCTCCGGCGCTAAACGACCATGTGTGGTAGATGCGGGGTGAGTAATAGTAGTTTTAACATCACCCAGATTTGCGGTAATTGACAGCATTTCAGTGGCGTCGATCAGCTTCCAGGCATGCTCTTTGCCGCCGGTTAGTTCGAAACTGACTACACCGCCGAAATGGCTTTGCTGACGCTTGGTCAGCTCGTGCTGAGCATGCGATGGCAAACCGGGATAGTGAACCTTGGCGACACCGGCCTGTTGCTCCAGCCAAAGAGCCAGTTCAAAAGCGTTGTCGCAATGGGCTTTGACTCTGATCGCCAGTGTTTCCAAGCCGGATAAAAATACCCAGGCATTAAATGGACTCATGGTCGCGCCGCCGGTGCGAAGATAAGGATAAATATATTTTTCTATGATTTCTTCACTGGCAACGACCGCACCGCCGACACAACGGCCCTGACCGTCTATATATTTGGTTGCCGAATGGACAACGATGTCCGCGCCCAGCTCTAAAGGCTTTTGCAATACCGGAGTGCAAAAACAATTATCAACAATCAGCAAGCAATCGTGTTTGTGGGCGATATCGGCAAGCACTGAAATATCGGCAATTTCAATCAACGGGTTAGACGGTGTTTCCAGAAATAAAAAGCGGGTATTCGGTTTAATCGCCGCTTCCCAGGCTGCGGTATCGATCAAGTCGACAAAATCGGTCTCAACCCCGAATTTGCCGAAGTAGTTCTGGAACATCAATACGGTATTGCCGAACACGCCGCGCGAACAGACCACATGATCTCCGGCTTTAAGCAGGCCCATACCGACCGCCATAATAGCCGCCATACCGGAAGAAAAAGCCAGGCAACGCTCGCCTTTCTCCATCAATGCCAGTCTTTCCTGAAAGGCACTAACTGTCGGGTTGGTAAAACGGGAATAAATATTGCCGGGTTTCTTGCCGGTAAAGCGCAAAGAGGCTTCTTCGGCACTCTTGAACACGTAGCTGGACGTGGCAAAAATCGGCATGCTGTGCTCATCTTCATGAGTACGCCGATGCCCGGCTCTTATTGCTTGGGTTTCCTGATGGTAGTCGTTCCAGTCAATGTCTTTCATTTATTTTTAACGTCTTTGTTTGTTAAAAGATCAGGCAAAAGGCGAAGGACGAAAGGCAAAGACCGGTCATTGAGGTCTGTTTTTGCCCTTCGTCCTTCGCCTTTTGCCTTTATGCAGCCTTACTTCTCAATCCCCGTTCTGCATTTCGATAATGAAGTTTTCCGAGTTTCTTTGCGTTTGCGCACTGTCATTCCGCAAAGCCTCGGTGCGCTCCAGATAGTCATCGTCAATATCCCCGGTAATGTACTCCTTGCTAAAGCAAGAGGTATCGAAGTGCCCGATATCCTGGTTACCTTTACGCACCGCATCAATCAGGTCATTCAGTTCCTGATAAATCACCCGGTCTGCGCCGATTGCCACACAAACCTCGTCTTCAGTACGATCATGGGCAATCAATTCATTAGCAGCCGGCATATCAATACCGTACACGTTGGGATAACGAACCGGCGGCGCAGCAGAGGCAAAGTAAACTTTTTTAGCGCCGGCGTCTCTGGCCATCTGGATAATCTGCGCGGATGTTGTGCCTCTGACGATGGAATCATCGACCAGCAACACATTCTTGCCTTCAAACTCCAGGCCGATCGCGTTTAATTTTTGCTTGACCGACTTTTCCCGCATTTTTTGACCCGGCATGATAAACGTCCGGCCGATATAACGGTTTTTTATAAAACCTTCACGGTACTTGACGCCCAGAAGGTTTGCCATTTGCAAAGCTGCGGTTCTACTGGTATCGGGAATAGGAATAACCACATCAATATCATGGTCCGGCCAATCTCTTTGTACTTTTTTGGCTAATTTTTCACCCATGCGCAAACGTGCTTTATAAACCGAAATACGGTCGATAATTGAATCCGGTCTGGCAAAATAAACATACTCAAAGATACACGGACAGTGATCTATTCTTTCGGCGCATTGTTTGGTGTGCAATACGCCAGATTCTTCAATAAATACCGCTTCACCGGGCTCTATATCTCTATTAAGTTCAAAACCCAGAACATCAAGCGCTACACTTTCTGATGCAATCATGAATTCCGAGCCTTGCTCGGTTTTTCTTTCGCCAAACACTATCGGCCGGATGCCGTGAGGATCTCTAAAGCCCAAGACCCCGAATCCGGCAATCATAATCACGACCGCATAAGCCCCGCGGCAACGGCGATGCACGCCGGATACCGCCTGAAACACATCCTCTACACTTAACTGTAATTTACCCAAACTCTGCAATTCGTGAGCAAAAACATTCAGCAAAACTTCAGAGTCGGAATCCGTATTGATATGGCGTTGGTCTTCTACAAACAGGGCCTTTTTTAACTCCGCTGTATTGGTCAAATTGCCGTTATGCGCAAGCGTCAAGCCAAAAGGAGAGTTTACATAAAAAGGCTGGGCCTCTGCGGAACTGGTGCAGCCCGCCGTCGGATAACGCACGTGAGCAATACCCATATTACCTTTCAATTTCAGCATTTGGGCATTAGTAAAAACATCACGGGCCAAACCGTTTTCCTTGCGCAAATGTAGCCGCCCGGCTTCACAAGTCACAATACCCGCGGCATCCTGACCTCTATGTTGCAAAACTGTCAGAGCGTCATAGAGCTCTTGATTAACAGCTTGATGTGAAACGATACCAGCAATACCACACATTATTTTTTAACCTGCATTGTTTTGTAGAGATAAACGAAAGAAATTAACGATAAATGATGTATTCCGTCATTCCTGACGAAAAATGATCTCGCAACCATACCGCGAACAATTGAAAAGGTGGAATCAATGTTGATTCTGTCCACCAGGAATCTTTGGGCAAAGGCGTTAAACCCGCTAGGATTACCACAACAGTAACAACGATCAGGCCGCGAACAGCGCCAAAAAGCATTCCGCCGAAACGTTCCATAAAGGTCAAACCGGTTTCTTTTGCCAATACGCTCAATAAGAAACCGATTAAACCGCCAAGACTCAACGTAATAGCAAACAAAGCCACAAAAGATGCAATTATTCTGGCTGGCGGGTGGCTGACAGTCGGTTCCAGAAAACCTGAAAAATTACGACTGAACATTAAACTTACCCAGATTGCCAGCAACCAGCATACTAATGAAAAAACTTCCTTGATAAATCCGCGCAGCAGCCCGGTTACAAAGAAAATAAAAATAAGCCCCAGAAGGGTAAAGTCTATCCAAATCATGCTCTTACTAAGCGCATTACTCGGAAATCAGGATTGCCTTTATGTTCGATTTATCCAATCTGGCCTTCATTGCGGCCGCTTTTTTTCCGTCAAGTTCCGGACCTACACGGAGCCGGTATGAAGTTCCCTTATCTGTTTGAACGGTATCCAATGAAGCAGGCAAGCCTTGTTCATGCAAACTATTCCAAAGCGACATCGCATTTTCTTTTTTGCTAAAGCTACCTAATTGAATATACCAGCGCACCATTTTTTCAGCGGGTTTCGGTGCAGCTACCGGTTTTTTGGCCTCAGCGACAGCTGCAGCCAAACTTTTTGCATTACTAGGCAGTTTAATAGCTGGCTGTAAAGTCGCTGCTTTGGGCGCATTTTCTTTATTGGCTATCGAGGGTTCGATTTCAGGTTTTTTAACTGTTGGCCGTATGGGTTCTGCGATTTTTTTTACTTTTTCCGGCTCTCTAGCCGCAGCTTCTAAACCATGTTCCCGGACTTGCGCTTTTGGCGTGGTGCTTTTGCGGGCGCCATCCACAACGGCTGCCGTTAAAGGCTGTTCTGCTGAAGTCTGTTTTATCTGTGATTTTGGTTGAGTATCTTCAGGTTCAATGCCTTCTTCTACTCCGGCATCCTCGCGATTATAGCCTTCAGATTCGGTATACAAAGTCTCTTCGGAATTTCCTTGTTTAGACGCAGGTTCTTCGATAATTTCTTCTGCCGCTCCGGTACTTTCAAGCGCATCGCCCGATTCAGGCTCCGGCAACTTTGCAACCTGTTCGGCACTGGTCGGCAATTTATCGGCTGTGTTTGCGCCTGAATCAGCTGGAGCAGGAATATTCAGCTCACTGACAAGCTGACCGCTATTATCGACAGGATCATCGAACAGCATGGGGATAAAAATAGCACAGAGCGCCGTAACAACGACGGCGCCAATTAAACGTTGTTTTAATTCATGATCCATTTCGTCTACTCACTTATTCTCAAATTCAACCAAGCACTCAGATACCAAAAAAAAAGATCCAAAAACCAATAACAGATCACCTTGTTGCGACTGCTTTTTTGCTGCAAAAAATGCTTCAGTAAAATCCGTGAAACCAAACGAAACATTAGTTACTGAACTTTGTGAAAAAATGTCGCGCATAACGGATTCGGTAGCCGCTCTAGGATTTGCCAGCGGTGCAAAAAACCAGTCATAAACCACAGGATGCATAATTTCAATGACACCGGCGATATCTTTATCTTTCATCATTGAAAACACTGCATGGATGCGCCTGCCTGGGAAAACAGTCATCACATAGTCGGCCAGCGTTCTGACTGCTTGGGGATTATGCCCTACGTCCAGCAGCACGGGTATTTCGCCGTCGATCAATTGGAAACGCCCGGCCAAATGGACATTTTCCAGTCCTTGCTTAATCGATGCTTCAGTTACCGGCAGGATTCCGGCCATCTGGGTTACGGCTAAGATCACCGAAGAGGCATTACGATATTGGTGCTCTCCTTTTAAACCAGGCTCAGGTAATTGTAACATTTGCCGGTCCGCAAAATACCAATCCCATCCTGTTGCCCGCTTTTTATAACCAAAATCTTTACCTATACAATACAGTAGGGCATGCTGTTCCATAGCACTGTGCACCAATGATTCCGGTGGCTCCGGATCACCGGTGATGGCCGGAGTGTCGGCTCGAAAAATACCGGCTTTTTCCCGCCCTATAGCTTCTCGCGTACCGCCCAACCATTCAATATGATCAATGCAGATGCTGGTGATTAGCGCCACATCGGGATCGACAATATTAACGGCATCCAACCGTCCTCCCAAACCCACTTCAAGCAATTGAACATCAACTCCGGCGCGGTGGAATATGTCCAACGCCGCCAGTGTGCCAAATTCAAAATAACTTAATGAGGTACCGCCTCTTACCGACTCTATTCTTGCAAATGCCTCGCAAATTTCGTCATCCGATACCGGCTTGCCGTCTATCTTTATTCTTTCATTATATTTCAGAATATGCGGCGATGTATAAGCCCCTACGCGGTAGCCTTGGGCCGTGTAGATTGACTCAAGATAAGCAACTGATGAACCTTTGCCATTAGTTCCTGCGACAGTAATAGTTGGAGGCTTAATATAATCAGGGTTAAGCGCATGAAAAACCCGTGACGCCCGCTCCAATCCCAGATCAATTACTAGAGGATGTAAGCTCTCCTGCCACTTCAGCCAGTCCTGTAGCGAATCAAAATGTGTCATTAACCGGTATTAAAAATCAGTCTTCCTGATCCAGATGATGGTCAACATCATCCGCTTCATCGTCAACAGCCACTGCTTTTATCTCGACACTAAAACGTTGTGTAGCAACTTCTCTACCGGCCATAAGCAGCGCTAGAACGTCGGCTATTTTGTCGCGCATCTCGCGTCTATCGATAATCATATCGATAGCGCCGTGTTCCTGAAGAAACTCGCTGCGCTGGAAGCCTTCCGGCAGTTTTTCCCGGACGGTTTGCTCAATTACGCGAGGACCTGCAAAGCCAATCAACGCATTGGGTTCGGCAATATTAATATCGCCCAGCATGGCCAAACTGGCCGAGACGCCCCCCATAGTCGGGTCGGTCATAAACGAAATGTACGGAAGCCCGGCTTCGGATAGCTTGGTTAAGGCTGCGCTGGTTTTGGCCATTTGAAATAGTGAAAACAGCGATTCCTGCATACGCGCGCCGCCGCTAGCCGTAAACACGATAAAAGGAACGCCCAGTTCCAGGCTCTTGTTGACGCCACGAACAAACTTTTCGCCGACTACAGAACCCATTGATCCGCCCATAAAACTAAAATCAAAGGCGGCTGCAACAATATCCCGGCCTTTCAGTTGGCCTTTTAGCACGACCAGCGCATCATTTTCTTTGCTCTGCTTTTGCGCTTGGGTAATGCGATCCTTATATTTCTTACTGTCTTTGAATCTTAACGGATCGACCGGCTTAACATTTTTACCTATCTCTTCGTGCCCCCCCTCATCCAAAAACATATTCAAACGCGTTCTAGCCGAAATGCGCATGTGATGATCACATTTTGGACACACGCTAAAATTTCGTTCTAACTCTATGTTATAAAGGATTGCGTTACAGCTAGGGCACTTATTCCACAATCCTTCAGGCACGGCACCTTTTTTATTTGACCCTTCGGTTCTAATTGTTGAAGGGATTAACTTTTCAAACCAACTCATTCGCATGCCCCATCGTATTTCATCATCGTATTCAATCAAACCCTGTCTTTTAGCTATCCATTGCCTGACGCATCGCTGTCAATAACTCGACTATTTCTTTTTTGGCACGTTCCGGATCATCCAGATTCGCTTCAATTTTGCTGATCAAAGCGCTGCCGATGACTACGCCGTCACCCAGATTTGCCACTGTTTTCGCAGTTTGCGCATCTTTGACGCCAAAACCAATTGCCACCGGCAAGTGTGTATTTGCCCTGATTTGGTTGAGCTTGGTTTCTACATCCCCAACATCCAAATGCCCTGCACCGGTTACGCCCTTTAGCGAAACATAATAGATATAACCACTTCCGGCTGCATCCATTTTTCTAATCCGGTCATCGCTGCTGTTGGGCGCCAACAGGAAAATCGGATCGATGTCGCGCGCCTTTAGCAATGCAATGCATTCATCCGCCTCTTCCGGCGGCAAATCAACGGTTAAAACGCCGTCAATCTCGGCTCGTTGCGCGGCATTGGCAAAACCTTCATAACCCATAGCTTCAATAGGATTGACATAGCCCATCAACACCACAGGCGTTTGTTGATTGGTTTTTCTGAATTCTGTCGCGATGGCCAGTGTGCGTCTTAAGCTCATTTTGTGTTCCAATGCGCGTTCGCTGGCTCGCTGAATAACCGGGCCGTCCGCCATAGGATCGGAAAAGGGCACGCCCAACTCGATAACATCGGCACCGGCCTCGACCATGGCATGCATCAACGGCAAGGTGAAATCAGGCCTGGGATCGCCAGCGGAAACAAACGGAATTAATGCCTTGCGGCCTGCTTTTGATAATTGTTCAAATGTAGCGGCTAATCGACTCACAGTACTATCCCCTCGCGTTGAGCCATCGTTTGCATATCTTTATCGCCGCGACCGGACAGGCTGACAATAATAATTTCATCTTTTTTCATGGCCGGCGCAAGTTTCATGGTGTAAGCCATCGCATGGCTGGATTCCAACGCCGGAATAATGCCTTCCATTCTGGTCAACGCATGAAAACCTTCCAACGCCTCATTATCGGTAATATTGACATATTGTGCTCTACCGGTATCTTTCAACCAGGCATGTTCAGGACCTACGCCCGGATAATCAAGACCGGCTGAAATGGAGTGCGTCTCGATGATTTCGCCGTCGTCATCTTCCATCAGGTAAGTCCGGTTACCGTGCAATACGCCAGGACGTCCGGCGCATAAAGGCGCTGAGTGACGACCGGTTTCAACGCCGTCGCCGGCCGCTTCAACACCGATCATTTTTACCGAATGGTCGTCAATAAAAGGATAAAACAGCCCGATGGCATTTGAACCGCCGCCCACGCAAGCCACCAACGCATCAGGCAAACGACCTGCCTGATCCAAACATTGCTGTCTTGCTTCACGACCAATGATGGCCTGAAAATCCCTGACCATCGCCGGATAAGGATGCGGACCTGCAACCGTACCGATAATATAGAAGGTGTTATCGACGTTGGTCACCCAATCTCTGAGCGCTTCGTTCAATGCGTCTTTTAGAGTTTTGGAACCGGATTCGACAGCGACAACTTTCGCGCCGAGTAACTTCATCCGGTACACATTCAAAGACTGCCTTGCAACATCCACAGCGCCCATATAAACCACACATTCCAAGCCCAAGCGCGCCGCAACCGTCGCTGTCGCAACACCATGCTGGCCGGCTCCGGTTTCAGCAATAATGCGGGTCTTACCCATGCGTTTAGCCAATAAAGCCTGGCCGATGGTGTTATTTATTTTATGTGCGCCGGTATGATTGAGGTCTTCGCGTTTTAGATAAATCTGCGCGCCGCCCAGCTCGCGACTCCAGCGTTCGGCATGATATAAAGGCGAAGGCCGGCCTACGTAATGCTGAAAATCGGCATCCAGTTCCGCTATAAACTCAGGATCGTTTAAATACTTCTGATAAGCGGCATTCAATTCCTGAATTGGTGGGATTAATGTTTCTGCGACAAACATTCCGCCATAAGGGCCAAAGTGTCCCCGTTCATCGGGCATATTATATTTTTCTGTCATATTATTATTCTGTCACCCTCATTAACTTCACGTACAAATGCGGCCATTTTTAGCGCATCCTTAATACCTTTTTCCGTTTCCACGCCACTGCTGACATCCAGAGCATAGGGTCTTACTGTCTGCACCGCCTGCTTGGCATTATTCTGATCCAATCCGCCCGCCAATACGATAGGCAAGGCGCAATGTTCAGGAATCAACTCCCAGTCAAACCGGCTGCCTGTACCGCCTTTTGCTCCGGGATGATAGGCATCCAGCAGCAATCCTGCCGCATCATGATATTGCAGAGCCAAGTCTGAAACATCGATGCCGTCCTGCATTCTTACAGCCTTCATATAGCGCTTGTCATACAACCGGCAAGCTTCAGGGGGCTCATCTCCATGAAATTGCAAGCAATCTATCGGCACTTGCTCCAGAATCTCACGTATCCGTGACTCCTGCTCATCAACAAACAAAGCCACGACCGACACAAACGCAGGCAAAGCCTTAACAATTTCAACCGCCTGATCAATATCAACATTTCTCGGACTGGGCGGATAGAAAACCAGACCGATTGCATCCACGCCCAGTTGAGCCGCACAAGCAGCATCTTCGGCGCGGGTAAAACCGCAAATTTTAACGCGAGTTCGCATAAAGTGATATTAGAAATTTAACCAAACAACTAGCCGCCTAGAATAACATAAAAAGCATGATGATTTGTTTGTAATAATCATTAATTTAGTTCCTATAAAGCAAGGGCACTTGTTATTCATAAGGGAACCGATGCGTTAACAAGATAATGGCAAATGGCTTAGAATGGGGCAATAAATTGTTTTTATGAAATATTTTTTGTGCTATGAAAGGTAGATTTTTTCAAGATCGCGTCGATTCATTCAAAAGACGCGACTGACGAGTAAGGGCGCGGGGCAAGTAGCTGTCGCATGATTTCACAGCTTACTTGGACCCGGATGCCAAACAAGCTTTCTGTGAAAACAGAAAAGTTCCGGCACTACAGGATTCCGATGAATCGCTCCATCATATATAAAACGCAACCAATGAAGCAGCAAAGTTGACAATTTTGCAACTCAATGTTGATGTTGGTGCTCATGTTCGTTTTCGTGTTGATGCTCGTGAACACCAGCATCACGGATTTGAGCCGCATCAACACCCACTCCATATTTAAAAACCATCAAGCCGCCTAAATCCGCACCCAACACCATTACAACGCACAGCAACGCCGCCAATATCAGAAAAAAGCTGTTAGCCCCAGATTGAATCACTCCACCGGCTTTCCAGCGCCAAGCGGATAATATCGTCGCCAAGGACAGCACGGACACGCCAAAATGCTCATGCCGTTCCATGATTTCATGCACTTCATCCCCATGCGCCACCGTATTTGCAGCGATGAAACCGGCCATCACTGTAAAGGCAGCAGCTACGGTACCCAAATAAAGCAGCCAGCTTGCGACATTGCGCCAGTGTTGTTTTTTGGCCAGCGTACCCATTACATCCAAAACAAAAAAAGTCGACAAAAACGCGAGCGGAAAATGCACCAACATAGGATGAATGTTATCCATACTGGAGATGCCGGGCAGAATTATCGAAAAGATACCTTCAGGACCATGGGATGAAAGTTCTTCAAAAAAAGCCAGCAAACTTGCAACATTTTCCGCAATACCGCCGCCGTGATCGGCTCCGCCATGAACCTGAAAAGACAAAAAGTTGTTCATATTAACCATCGTTATTGTTTGTAAGGATGACAATCTACTGGATATTCAGACAATTGCAAATAAGCATTATAAGTCTTTATCCCTAATCATGCCGCTTAACATCAATCGGCAATTTGTCAAATACCGGATGTTTGGCAATACCGTAATGTTCGGGATAATAAACCGCGCCCAGATACAATCCATAAGGAGGCGCCGTAACACCGCCCAACTTTCTGCATCTGAACTCAAGCAACTCTTTCGTCCAGCTTACCTCCTGCTTTCCTGCTCCTATATCGATCAATACTCCGGCAATATTCCTGACCATGTGATGCAAAAAAGCGTTGGCGGAAATATCGATAATGACCTTATCGCCGTCCCGATGCACATCAATAAAATACATTTCCCGGCAGGGACTTTTGGATTGACAGCCTTGCGCCCTGAATGTGGAAAAATCATGATGCCCAATCAAATGTTGGGCCGCCTGATGCATCTTATCGGCATCCAGCGGACTGTGGTGCCAAGTCGCCTGATTGCGCAGCAGCGCCGATTTGATCGGCCTATTAAGAATGACGTAGCGATAAAAACGGGCAATGGCGCTGTATCTGGCATGGAAATCGTCCACTGCCGGCTTTACCCAGGTGATCCTGACATCATCCGGCAGATTGCTGTTGCCACCCAGTACCCAAGTATGCAGTTCACGCTCTACTTTTGCGTCAAAATGCACCACTTGCTCGAGCGCGTGAACACCGGTATCGGTTCTTCCTGCGCACTGCACAGTAACCTTGTGATTGGCGACTTTTGACAAGGCCTGCTCAAGTACCCGCTGGACGCTACGCTGCTCGGTTTGCCACTGCCAGCCTGAAAAACCACTGCCATCGTATTCGATGCCTAAAACAATACGCGCCATCCAAACCCCATTACAAAAAAACTATTACTCATGTATATAAACCTTAACCCCAATCTCAATCCTGTTAAACAAATCCAGCACATCGGCATTCTTCATACGAATACAGCCGTGCGATTCAGGGCTACCGCACATCAACTCATCCGGACAACCGTGGATATAAATATACCGCCAGGTGCTGTCGACTTTTCCGTAACGATTCTTGCCCGGCTCCAGCCCGCCCAGCCACAATATCCGGGTTAATATCCAGTCGCGTTGCGGGTAATGCTTGCTCAAATCGACACTATAAATTTCACCCGTAGCACGTCTGCCGACAAAAACCGAATTTAACGGTTGACCATCACCAATCTTGGCCCTGATTTTGTGCCAGCCAGTAGGCGTGCATTCGCTGCCCATCAGCTCGCCCGCACCATTTTTAGCCGTGGAAACGGGATAGCGCTGCACCGGTATGCCATCCGCATAAACCGTCAATTGTTGGCTGGCAATGCAAATATCCAAATAATGCAGCTCACCCTTTTGACTATTTTTCATTCATTCCCCAAACGCCATCCCAATCAAAATTCAGCACACTTAAATTCATGCAATAAAACGGAGAAACCGCTTAAAAAAGTTAGAGAAGAGGGTTTTATTTAAATTATAACAGTCAACACGGCATTATATATGCTTATAGCTCCGACTTACGGCCCTGTCACGAGCATTCGAGCTTATCAATCAAAGTGATGATTTGGCAAAAATTGCGGGTAAATATAACCATGAGCAGTATCAGCTAATACTTGGTGACGGTAGAACTTTATCAATGAACGATATCGGTGCAAAAAAACATAGCTATCGAATTTAAAAAAGACTCTACGATATTAATGGTCACCTCGAAAAACCGTCGCTCATGAGATATTAGCCCTATCATCCACATGATTCTAAAGCCCATGATCAAAGAAAGCCTGTTTGCTGCTGAAGAACGAGAAACTAAGCTGAACAAGTTAGGCGATGCTCTTCAAATCCTGGAAAAGCATGTCAATTTTGCCGCCTTAGCCGCTGCGATTGATTTAGCAGCAACTGTATAACCTCAGCGACGAGCAACTGGAATTTGAATGGCCGGATCGTTTGAGCTTCCAACGGTTTGCGGGGCTACGGCACAGTAGCCAAATCCCTGATCGCACCATTTTCTGGACTTTCCGTGAGCGCCTCATGGCGGCGGGTGCCAGTGAAACACTATTTGAAGCTGTGAATCGGGAATTGGATAAGCACGGCTACCTGGCGCGCGGAGGGCAAATCATTGATGCCGGCATCGTTCCCGCGCCAAAGCAGCATCTGCATAAAGGCGAGAAAACCCTCATCAAAGAGCAGGCCACGCCTATCGTCTGGTCACCGGCCAAGCGTCGGCAAAAAGACAGGGATGCGACGTGGACGAAAAAGCATGGCAAATCCTACTTGGGTTATAAGTTATCCGCCAACGCTGACCAGCGCTACAAGCTGATCCGTAAGATCAAAGTCAGCACGACCGGTGAGCACGATACCCTTCATATGGATGTGGTGCTGGACACCTTGAATCCCCGTCGCGACCTTTATGGCGACAAAGGCTATGTGGACAAAGAGCGCGAAACACGACTCAAAGCGGCCGGTCTTCGGGTGCAACAACTCCAACGCAAAGCGGCCAAAGGCAAACCGCTTTCCGACGGCCAAAAGCGGCGTTACACTCGAATTGTCAAAACACGTGCCCGAGTTGAACATGTGTTTGCCAGCCTGGAACAAATGGGTGGCAAAGGTCTGCGTTGCATGGGGCTAGATCGCGCCACCCTGCAACTGAACTTCAAGGCAGCCACCTATAATTTGCGCCGCCTATGCAGTTTAAAGACCTGCAAAATTAAGTCTGCTTTTGCCTTTTGATAGGCAAAGATGCGTCAGATGACCCGTTTGCTGATTGGGCACTTAATTTATACCCCGAGGTTTGGCAATTCTATTGGTATTTCGAGGTACCCTAGTGTTAATTATTAAAAGCAGCCAACTTATACGATAATTTCCCGCAGCACCGCGGTGGCATAGCTTCCCGCCGGCAAGGTAAAACAAAGCTCCAGCGTCGCATCGTCAATAAACTGCCAGCGCAAATCCTGCATGTTAACCCGTAATGCGCGTCTGTCCCGATCAACGGCATTCGCAATCAAACCCTGAGCCAATAACTCATGCGCATCGATAACGCTTTGCTCAATAGCTAAAGCATCGGCCGAAACGTCGGCATTTCCCCTGCCCCATAATGCACCGGTAGGATGAATTTCTTTTGCCGCCAGCCGCCGAATGATTTCCGCGTCCGGTTGTTCCGATTGAAAACAGCTGTGCGACAAGTCGAATTGATAGGTATCGCCTGCAATCGGCTGGTTCCAGTTATGTTGCGTTACCCGCTCGGCCAAAATCAGGTTGAACAAATAAGACCTGGCTGCCGATAAATAAATACTGCGCTGCTCCCGGCCCACTTTGGCGCCCTCGAACATCGCCAAAGCCTTGCTGACATTTTGTCCCTCGTTGCCAAAGCGCTGCGAGCCGAAATAATTGGCAATGCCGTTGACTTTAATCAACTCCAGTTGCTGAATAGTTTTTGCCTGATCACCCTGCCAGTCGCGGACAATCAGCTTAAAGCTGTTGCCGGACAACACGCCGCGCTTGAGCTTTCTGGCATGGCGAACGGAGTTCAACACCTTGATACTGTCCGACTCAAACTGTGTCCAGTCAGGATCAGCTTTACCGGGCAACCAAACACTGAACCACTGCGTCGTGACTGCATAGCGGTCTTTCAAACCTGCATAACTGACATCGCGTTGCCTGACATTAGCAAACCGGGACAGTTGTCTGGCAACATATTCAGTATTTTCGCCTTTTTTTTCTATCTGCAAGAAAGCATGTTCGCCCGCGCCTGAAGGTTCAAAAGACAGATTTTCCTTAACGATAAAATCTTCGGGTAATGTGCGGACTTTGCCGGAGCCGGAAGGTTGGCCGTAAACGTAAGGCCAGTCAGGGATTTTAATGTTTTGCATAAAGAAGTTGCGGTTATTGATTTGAATGATGACTATTACAAGTTATAGCCATCCAGATAATCTCTGCAAGATACGAGACTGTGAGAAAGTATTCGTGTTAGAACAAAATCAAAGTATTCACCGCGAAGGACACAGAGAACACGGAGAAAACCAATATTAAAACTTCGTGTTCTCTGTGTCCTTCGTGGTAAAAAAGCCTTTCAGCCTGATTTGGATAATACTTTCACAGTCTCGTATCTACAGGGTTTAACAATTTAACAAGAAGTAACGACTATTTCTCGATCAAGACAACCGCCTGCACCGCAATGCCTTCTTTGCGTCCTTCAAAGCCCAGTTTTTCGGTGGTAGTCGCCTTGACGTTGATGCAATCAACATCCACATGCAAATCATCGGCGATATTACGGCACATCGCGGCAGTGTGCGGCGACATCTTCGGCGCTTGGGCAATAATGGTTATATCCGCATTCACCAGCTTATAGCCTTTTTCCTGAACAATGCTGTAAACATGGCGCAATAACACACGGCTGTCGGCGCCTTTAAACTCGGGATCGGTATCGGGAAAATGCTTGCCGATGTCGCCCAGAGCCGCCGCGCCCAATATCGCGTCGCATAAAGCATGCAGCACCACGTCCCCATCGGAATGCGCCTCCAGGCCTTGTTCGTAAGGGATTTTTACGCCGCCTAGAATAACGTCGCCGCCGTCTTTGAAGCGGTGTACATCATAACCTTGCCCTACTCTTATCATTGCTGCTCCATATAAAATTGCGCCAGCGCCAGGTCTTCCGGGCGGGTGATTTTGATATTGTCGGGACGGCCTTCGACGATTTTCGGCTGCAACCCTTGTAATTCGAGGGCGCTGGCATCGTCAGTAATGGCCGGATTGCCTTGCGTCTGCTCCAGTGCGGCTTTTAACATGCCGTAACGGAACATCTGCGGCGTTAGTGCCCGCCATATATGGCTTCTATCCAGCGTACCGGTAATAGCGTTACCTTGCACCTGTTTTAAAGTATCCGGCGAAGCCAAAGCCAGAATGCCGCCTACTTCATCCTCAACCAAAGAATCGATCAAATGGTGAATGTCGGTCGCTGTAATGCAGGGTCTGGCTGCGTCGTGCACCAACACCCAGTCATTATCGGATGCTTGATCCCTGATGGTCTTTAAACCGGACAGCACGGAATCCGCTCGTTCTTTGCCGCCTGGAGCGGTGATGATGTGATTATGTTGCGATACTGCCAGATCGGGCCAATAAGGATCTTCTTCGGAAACCGCAACGGCGATGGCGGCAAAAACATCAGCCTGCAACAAGCGCAACAGGGTATGTTCTATTACCGTTTTCCCGGCAAGTTCCAGATATTGTTTAGGCCGATCGGCCTGCATGCGTTTGCCGACACCGGCAGCGGGGACGATTCCCCAGAATTTTATTGAATCGGTCATGGATAAAAAAGGCGAAGGGCTAAAGGCGAAAGACGAAAGGCCGGTGCTTTTTTCGCCCTTAGCTTTTCGTCTTTCGCCTTATTCAAGCACATGAAAAAACGTCTCATCCTCTTTGATCATCCCTAATTCATCCCGCGCCCGCTCCTCAATGGCTTCCTGGCCTTTTCTTAAATCCAGCACCTCGGCGTAAAGCGCTTCATTGCGCTGTCTTTTTTCCTCTGCCTGTTCTTTCAGGTCGTCAAGGCGCTGTTGATAGGCATCGATTTGCGCAAAACTGCCGTCACCAACCCATATCCGATATTGAAAATGGATAATTAACAGAATGATAATGGCAATGATGACTTTCATGGATGAGACTAAAAACTAAAGGCAAAGGACCAAAGGTTCATATTTTTCGCCTTTTGCCCTTCGCCTTTCGCCTGCTTTTTTACAACATTTTAAACGCGCTACGGCCTGCGTAAACCGCCAAGTCACCTAATTCTTCTTCAATTTTCATCAGGCGGTTGTATTTAGCGACACGGTCAGAACGGCTCAAAGAACCGGTTTTGATTTGTCCGGTGCCCGTTGCAACGGCTAAATCGGCAATGGTGGTGTCTTCGGTTTCGCCTGAACGATGTGACACAACAGCGGTGTAACCTGCTGCATGCGCAGTATTAATCGCTTCCAATGTTTCGGTCAAAGTACCGATTTGGTTTACTTTAATCAGGATTGAGTTAGCAATGCCTTTCTCAATACCTTCTTTTAAAGTCGCTGGGTTAGTCACGAACAAGTCATCGCCGACCAATTGGATTTTGTTGCCCAATTTTTCGGTTTGATCTTTCCAGCCGGTCCAGTCGTTTTGATCCAGGCCGTCTTCGATAGAAATGATCGGGTATTTGTTGACCCATTCAACGAAGAAATCGTTCATTTCAACTGAGTTGAAGCTTCTGCCTTCTGCTGACAATTCATAACGGCCGTCTTTGTAGTATTCGGAGCTGGCAGCGTCCATACCCAGGAAAATATCGACACCGGCTTTGTAACCGGCTTTTTCGATCGCTTCCAGGATAACTTCAATCGCTTCTTCGTTAGAAGACAAATTCGGTGCGAAACCGCCTTCGTCACCGACTGTAGTTGCCAAACCTCTGCCTTTTAAAACTTTGCTCAGGTTATGGAAAACTTCCGCGCCGTAACGGATCGCTTCACGGAAAGTGGGCGCGCCGACAGGCAAAATCATGAATTCTTGCAAGTCAACGCTGTTGTCGGCATGTGAGCCGCCGTTGATGATGTTCATCATCGGTACCGGCATCACGAATTTGCCGCTGGTGTTCAAGTGACGGTATAAAGGTACGCCCGCTTCTTTAGCTGCCGCGTGAGCCGCTGCCATTGATACCGCTAAAATAGCATTAGCGCCTAAACGGCCTTTGTTTTCAGTGCCGTCCAGTGTAATCATTTTTTTGTCGATGCCGGTTTGGTCGCTTACTTCCATACCGACAATGGCATCACGGATTTCGGTATTAACATTATTAACCGCAGTCAATACGCCTTTACCCAAATAACGACTTTTGTCATTGTCACGCAATTCTATCGCTTCGCGCTCGCCGGTTGATGCGCCGGATGGCACCATCGCACTACCGATCACGCCGGACGCCAAAATTACGTCCGCTTCCAAAGTCGGGTTGCCGCGTGAATCTAAAATTTCTCTTGCACGAATATCTACTATTGCAGTCATTAATTTTCCTTATTTAGAGAGTTGTTTCGATCAGGCTGGTGGATTTAACTGCCTTGTCGATTGTTAATAAAATTTCCAGTAATTCTTTCATTCTGTGTAAAGGCCAGGAGTTAGGGCCGTCACTTTTTGCTTCCGCAGGATTCGGATGGGTTTCCATGAATAGTCCGGCAATGCCGACTGCGACGGCAGCTCTGGCTAATACCGGCACGAATTCGCGCTGTCCGCCTGATACCGTGCCTTGTCCGCCGGGCAATTGCACCGAGTGAGTCGCATCGAAAACTACGGGACAGCCGGTATCGCGCATGGCCGCCAATGAACGCATATCGGAAACCAAATTGTTGTAACCGAAAGATACGCCACGCTCGCAAACCATAATCTGTTGGTTGCCGGTGGCTTTGGCTTTGTTGGCGACATGCACCATGTCCCACGGCGCCAGAAACTGGCCTTTTTTGATATTCACAGGAATGCCGTGAGAGGCAACCTGCTGAATAAAATTGGTTTGCCGACACAAAAACGCAGGCGTTTGCATGACATCGACCACGGCTGCGACTTCGGCCAACGGTGTATCTTCGTGTACGTCGGTTAACACCGGCACGCCGATTTGTTGTTTGACCTTTTCCAATATCTTAAGCCCTTCTTCCACGCCGGGACCGCGATAGCTTTCATGCGATGAGCGGTTGGCTTTATCGAACGATGACTTGTAGATGAAAGGAATATTTAACGCTGTTGTTAATTCTTTTAACGCACCCGCAGTATCCAGCGCTAACTGCTCGCTTTCGATAACACAGGGGCCCGCTATCAAAAAAAGCGGCTGATCCAAGCCGGCTTCAAATCCACATAATTTCATTTTACTGCGCCTTTTTTATGTTCAACAGCTGCGACTACAAACCCTGAAAACAACGGATGGCCTTTTCTGGGTGTTGAGGTAAATTCCGGATGGAACTGGCAAGCCAGAAACCACGGATGATCGGATATTTCGACCACTTCGACCAAACGGCCGTCAATCGACTTGCCGGAAAAGCGCATACCGGCCTGTTCCAGTTTTTCCAGATACTGGTTGTTAAATTCGTAACGGTGACGATGCCGTTCGGCAATCACGTCTTTTTGATAAAGCTGGAAAGCCAGCGAATCGGATTGTAGTCGGCATTGCTGCCCGCCCAAACGCATGGAACCGCCTAAGTCGGAGTTTTCGTCGCGTATTTCCAATTGACCGCTTTCCGCCATCCATTCGGTAATCAAACCGATGACCGGATGCGGCGATTTGGGTAAAAATTCGGTGCTGTGTGCGCCTTCCAGGCCTGCTGCATCACGAGCAAATTCAATAACGGCAACCTGCATACCCAAGCAAATACCCAGATAAGGAATCTTGTTTTCCCGAGCATACTTGACTGTGGCGATTTTGCCTTCGACACCGCGCTCGCCGAAGCCGCCCGGCACCAGAATCGCATCAACGCCTTTCAGCTTGGCAACGCCTTCATCCTCTATCGTTTCAGAATCGATATAGATGATGTTGACCTTGGTGCGGGTACGGATACCGGCATGAATCAAAGCCTCATTGAGCGATTTGTAGGCGTCGGAATGATCGACATACTTGCCGACGATAGCGATAGTGGTCTCATTGGCCGGTTGCTCCAGCGCTTCAACAACGGCTTTCCATTCGGACAAATCAGCCGGAGGCACATCCAGCCGCAATTTATTAACGACAATATCGTCCAGGCCCTGATCACGCAGTAACAACGGAATCTGGTAAATCGAAGCGGCATCGACCGCAGAAATAACCGCTTTTTCTTCTACGTTAGTAAATAGCGCAATTTTACGACGCTCACTAACAGGTATTGCTTGTTCGGAGCGGCAAATCAAAATATCCGGCTGTATGCCGATACTGCGCAATTCTTTGACCGAATGCTGGGTCGGTTTGGTTTTTATTTCACCGGCTGAACGGATATAAGGCACTAACGTCAAATGAATAAACAGCGATCGATCGGAACCTAACTCAAAACGCATCTGCCGGATAGCTTCCAGAAAAGGCAAGGATTCAATATCGCCTACCGTGCCGCCGACTTCAATCAACGCAACGTCGACGCCCTCGGCGCTCTCATAAACACGACGTTTAATTTCATCGGTAATATGCGGAATGACCTGAACCGTCGCACCTAAATACTCGCCTTTACGCTCTTTGCGCAACACGCTTTCGTAGACTTGTCCTGTTGAGAAACTGTTCTTTTTAGTCATCGTGGTTTTAATAAACCGCTCGTAATGGCCTAAATCAAGATCGGTTTCGGTGCCGTCTTCAGTGACAAATACCTCACCATGCTGAAAAGGACTCATGGTGCCCGGATCGACATTGATGTAAGGATCGAGCTTGGTCATGGTGACCTTAAGACCGCGAGATTCAAGAATAGCGGCAAGTGAAGATGCAGCAATGCCTTTGCCAAGAGACGAAACAACGCCACCGGTAATGAAAATGTATTTTGTCATGTAGGATTTTTAGACTTCAGTGAAAACTGATGAAGTTAGGTAAAACTGGTGCATTTTAATCGACAATGCGCTTTTCGTCATTGTCTTTTAGGCTTAATTTTAACTTTGCAGGTAAAAACTGATACAAGCTTGTGCTTTTTCACTATAAAACGCCGCACTGATCCAAAGGTCACCGACGGCGGCAAGCTGCCCGTCCAGATAGATTAAAGGCACGACATCCCTTTCCCAAGGCGGAATACCGGCTTCCTGAAACAGGTTTTTCAACGAATGATGTCCGGCACGCCCCGGCAAGCGGATTTTCTCGCCACCTTGACGAAACCTCACCTCAACATCGGCAGCCTGCCACTGCTCATGGAGTATTCCCTTTGAAGACAATCTATAAGCCAATGTCTGATTATTGATAATACTTATCAACGTTTGCCCCATCGGCCAAACGCAGTTTTGCGGCACTGATTGTAAGGCTTGGTTTAAATCTGGTTTTCCTGCCGGATACCCTTCGGTTAAATGCAGATCAACCAAGCAGTACAGCTTATCCCGGTAACGGCGGATACTGTAGCCCTGCCCCGACAATACAGGATCACGATGCCCGGTTGCCGCAATCACTTCGCTAAATATCCGCTCGACCTTAGCTTGGCTTGGCATTTTAAATCCTCTATACCGAAACCAATGCCTGATGATAAGTTGTTGCTGATGACTGTGATGCTCCAACAACCGGCTGATACACAATGTCTTATCTGCCGGATTAAAAACCGCAGCGAACAACTCATCGGAGACTTCGTCAACCAGCACCTGCGCATCCGCACAATGTTTTGCCGAGCGCGATACGGTCTTATCGAGCGCAGGCCAGCGCTGTTTCAATAATGGCACAACCGCATTGCGTAACAAATTGCGGTCGTAATCATTGCTTTTATTGCTAGGGTCTTCAACCCAGCTTAATTGATGAGCATGGGCGTAATCGCCAATCGCCTGCTTGGGCGTATTCAACAAAGGCCTGAGCATAAGCCCTGGCCCGAATGCCTGACATTCCGGCATTCCGGAAAGACCGCGCAAGCCGCTGCCGCGAAACAGTTGCAGCAGCACCGTCTCCAGTTGGTCTTCTCTGTGCTGAGCAAGCAGCAACACATCACCAACATTCATTAACGATTTTAAAGCCGCGTACCGGGCATTTCTGGCGGCTTCTTCAGGACTTTCTCCGGGCGCTGGCTTGGCATTAACCCGTAATGCTAAAAACTCAAGCTCCAGATCTTTAGCCGTTTTTTCGCAATGCTTAGCCCAAACATCAGCCTCTGACTGCAAACCATGATGTATGTAAACAGCGGTAATTCTGCTTTTGATTTGAGTTATTGATGCGCAACAATGCAGCAAAACATGGGAATCCACACCACCGCTGTAGCCGATATAAAACCGTTGCCGCTGGTCGCCGAGATCCAACTTGAGGATACTATCCACACAGGAGCGCAACACATGCGCCCCTTTATCATTTGTGCGGATGCGATCCGCCCCTATGGTGCGTGAACGTTTCACCTTGAAGCGGCGATTTACTTTCCGCTTTCTTCAAAAACGCCAAAATCCATAATCCGTTGGTAGCGTCTTTCCATTAAAATATCGATTGGTTGCCGCTTTAATTCGCTCATATGACGAACCAGCGCATCCTTTAAGTTCATGGCAGTCACTTTAAAATCTCTATGCCCGCCGCCTAAAGGCTCCCGGACGACCTCATCCAGAAAACCCTGTTCACGGATACGATCCGAAGTAATGCCCATCGCCTCAGCTGCCATTTGTGTTTTATCCGGGCTTTTCCACAAAATAGATGCGCAACCTTCCGGAGAAATAACGGAATAAGTGCTGTATTCCAGCATGATTAAACGGTCGCCGACACCGATAGCCAACGCACCACCGGAACCGCCTTCCCCGATAATGGTGCAGATGATCGGCGTTCTCAGCCGGGCCATTTCAAACAAGTTTTTAGCGATAGCTTCGCTTTGACCTCGTTCTTCCGCACCAATGCCCGGATAAGCCCCCGGCGTGTCGATCAGACAGATAACCGGCATTTTGAAGCGCTCCGCCATTTTCATCATACGCAAAGCTTTGCGGTAACCTTCCGGACGCGGCATGCCAAAGTTTCGATATATCTTTTCCTTGGTATCGCGTCCTTTTTGATGACCAATCACCATAACCGGCTGACCATCAAGACGAGCCAGGCCGCAAATAATTGCAGGATCGTCTGCATAAGCCCGGTCGCCATGCAACTCGTGGAAATCGGTAAAAATATGCTCCACATAATCCAGCGTATAAGGACGCCCAGGATGACGGGATAACTGGGAAATCTGCCAATCGGATAAATTGGTGAAAATCGACTCGGTCAGCGCCTGGCTTCGTTCCTCGAGCTGTTTAAGCGCATCGGAAATATTAATATTATTGTCAAACTGCACATTGCGGAGTTCTTCAATTTTCGCTTCTAATTCAGCGATGGGTTGTTCGAAATCGAGAAATTTTAGGTCCATGTAGACTTGATCTGAAGAGTTGTTACAGTAACGGGAGATTTTATCGAAATTCGGAAATTTATTCTAAATAAATTCCGGACTCCAATTGACCTAAAAACCGCAGATTATCCACGAAAGACACGAAAAACACGAAAGACATCAAATAAATCAGCATGTTGTGTTTAACCGGCTATTCCCTCGCTCCCTTTTCATGCCCGTTGCATTCACTGCTATTAAGCACGATTAAGATGAACTGAGTACAATTGCACCCAGATGCCCCCACTAACAGACAGGATAAAAATGACTGAAAACCTACCAGCAACAAACAAAGTTACCTACTGGCAACCGTCGGCAGGCGAAACAATCACAGGCGTAATTCAAGGCAGCGGCACTTTTAAAGATTTACTCTATGACGAACAGAAAACCATGCTTTTGCAAGATAATAACGGCTCGGTTATGAGTATTGCCCTAAACCGTTATTTGATACACAGCTTGAAACAAAATAACGCCGCATTGGGGGATTTAGTGACCATCACTTTTCACGGCAAAGAGCAGAAAAACAACGGACGTTCTTTCAATCGGTACACTTTGCTGGTTGATAAGGTTGCTTGATCAGTATAAAACAAAAAAGGTATTGCTTTTTATTGGTAATGCAACCTGACCCTCAACTTTATTACAGCTTTTGGATTCCGCCTTACCGTGTTTAAAAAAAACTTCAGCTGTATGGGCATCATTCCAAATGACTAACGATGTCCATACATTGATGAGGAATGCCGATAATATCGATACCGCTTTCTGTAATGGTATAGAAAATCACATGCCTCCCTTCTGGAAAACTGTAATAGCCGGGTTTAATGTCATCCCTCCGTTTGCCAAGCTGTGGATTTTCTGCAAGCCACGAAAACCGGCCTATTATTAAACGGATGTATCTATCTGCCTGCTCCAAGCCCCATTCATGAAATGAATATAACCAGATTTGTTCCAGGTTGTTTTCAGCCAGCTGCCTGATGCGGTAGCTTGGCGTCATTTGATGTGTTTTTCATGCATTGCCGCAATGAAAGAATCCCCATCAAAATTCTCAACCACCGGACTGTCTTCTCCGGCTTGAAGCTTTAATCTCAATGCTTGAAGCTTAGCCTCATCCTCTTCGAGCTTTCGAAGACCCGCACGAATCACTTCACTAACAGACTGGAATCTTCCCTCCTTTATTTTTTCAACCACGAATTTGTCAAAGTGCTCACCCAAGGTGACAGATGTATTTCTGGGCATAATGTTGACCTCTCAAAAGATGTATTAAATATTAATACTCGACATTTGGGAAGTCATAATTTAAGCCTGCCCAAGCACAACGAAAGACTTGACACTCGACTTTCGTTAACTGGAAATCGGCCAATCTTCGGGTACTAATTTCAATCCATCACGCCATTTTTCACAAACAGCACTTTGAAATCGAGCATCGTCATTGAAATCAGGATGATCGGTAATGATGACCTGAAAATCGCCAGACGATAATTCTACGACATCAAAGATAAGATCGTATAAGCGTTTGACTGCCAAATGGTCAGCATCCGCATTTGAAGGTTGTGGTTCAGTCGGTTGATCAATATCCGGCGGAAAGTGTGCTTGTGAAAGTTGATCAAAAATCAAAAACCGAGGTACTGGCCGATTCAACTTTGCAAACCACGTTTGCAGGGCCAGATGTGCCACTATGTGGTAGCCGACATGATTTTCGCCACTACCCATTTGGCTCATAGGAACAGCCCGTGCTAGCGTATCAGCTACGACAGTCAAATTCTTAACGTCTAGCCGCAAAGGACTATCTGAATATTCCAACCCAATTCTCTTGGCGTATTCTGATAAGTAGCGCGCCACGTTCGACAATCGAGAATCCAGTTGCTGTTGGATTACATCCGCACTCAAGGCAGCGGCAAGCCGCTCTTCTTCACGCTTCAGTGCGACTAATTGCCGTTCTTGATCTGCAAAGTTAGGTACATCGGGAACATTCTCGACATACAAGCTAATTCGCCCCATCACCAAAGCACACCGAGAATCCATATCTGATGCAAGTTGAAGCCGTTGATTTGATTTCTTTATCGCACTCAATCGCTCTCTATTCGCTGATAGCTGCTGCTCGACCCCTGAGAGTTTTTCCTTAATCTCCTGAATCGCGAATTCGATACGTGGTGTTGCAGAGTCAACCGCCCCCGAACGCTCACTGATATAGTCTTGTGCCGCTCTTAAATCTCTCAGCGTGGGTGATGCGGATTCTTCAGGAATGACTTGCTGACAAAGTGGACACGACTGCACGTGTCCATCCCGCTCAAAAATCGAAACTGCTGCAAGCCTAGCCTGATGCTCTTTGGCTTCAGTAGAGAAACCTTTGGAGGTCCCTTCAAAGATTTTCGCTCTATCAAAAGTCGAGATGAGTACACGCTGTTCTTTGACTAAGTCGCTACGCTCAGCAACGAGTCTGTTGTATTCGCTGTCCTCAGTTATTCCCGTATGATTAGGCGGGAGTGGTGACGACTGGATTGCCCGAAGGACCTGAATTTTTTGCTCCCGTGATGCACCGTCCGTTAAATCGGTTAGTCCAATAGCCTTGGCTTCTGAAAGCAGTGTGTCAGCTCGGCCGATACCTTCTCCGCTGATCAAGGCGGCTTCAGCTATTCGACGTTCGATTTGTCGAATTTCACCGCGAATGCGTTTCAACTCTTGCCGCTGGGCAACATATGCTTCAGGAACCGCGCCTAAAAAGTATGGCAGAGTGTCCTTAATGGCCTGCTTGAAGAAGTTATCGTTACTATCATGAAATAGGTAATCTCGTTGCGCTATTTCACCTTGGGTCTGCAAGCAAAGCGCAACTGCATGACGAATGTTAGGGCTTAATGGATCCCTCGTTTGCCCGGTTGGCGGCTCGTGTAAGTAGTCTGATATACCTGACCAGGAACCCAATAACTGCCTTAATCCATCCAGATTGGTGATTTGGCGCAACTGGTCAAAGACTGGTGGCTCTACTTCGATGCCTGTTTTTATAAAAATGCTTTCGCTTGATTTAGCATCGCCCTTAGGAACCAAACGGGCTACAAATGCTTGCCCTTTCTCTGTTTGAAGAGCCAGTCCAAACCACGATACATTGCGTCGAACAACACCTTCCGGCACATGGCATGTCTTTGATCCAAAACAGTAGTCAATAATATCTGTAACTGCTGTTTTGCCCGCTTTGGATTCCCCAGTAATAATATTTACTTTGCCAAGTTTCAGAGGAATTAGTCGCATTTGTCCATCATGACTGTACAACGCAATCGCACGTATCTGAATCATGGTTGTATTCCTAATAACGACAATACAGTTGAAGGGGTACCGTTTTTTATCAGCCACCGACCAACAAATTCTGCGCGCTTGGCGCACTCTTGTATTTCGGGGGTTGTCTGTTTTAAGTATTTATTGATTCGGCTTCGTGCAGTGGAATTCGCAATTAGGGTAGTTCCATCAAGAATCAAAAAATCTTGCTGGACTCCGAACATAATAGCTTCGCGCATATATGGGCGCAAAACTTCAACACCTTTAGCTACGGCAGAGCGATGCAATGGATATTCGTACACCCAACTTGGTAAAGAAGTTCTTACCGTCGTGGGAAGCGTGCATCTTGTCTGACCTCGCAACACAAAACTGGAACCAACAAACGCCAAAGTCAGCGGCAATTGATTTTGGGATTCTGTCATTGCATTAGCCTCTGTACGATAACCTTTAGATAGAAGCCACAAAATGACGGCACAGAAGGCAGGATTGAGTAAGTTCCGCTCTTCAATAGTTCGTTTATGCCATGCCGTCATATTGTTTCATCCGCAGGCAAATGCGCCATAGCGCCGGTATCAAATGCAACTTCTAATCTGTCTCGAAAATCAGGGTGCCAACCAACCTTTAAGTCTTCTGCCAACATGTGAAACGACCCTCTACAAACCCAAGGGACCGAAACACCAGATCGAATAGGAATCGGAGCATCTTCAGCCCATTTAAGAATCGCTCTCCCGGCCTTTTCAAGTTCAGCCTCCGCAGGCTCTTCGCCCAACTCGTCGCAGATTTGTTCGCGAAGTAATGCCCATTCTTCAACTAACCGGTGGTCATAACTGCGAAGATCAGTCTCAAACAGGAGATCATCACGCATCCACGCTGAACGTTGGCGAAATGCCTGGAGATAGCTGGTAATGGCATTTCGAATTCGTCCAGATCCAGCTCCAACCAACTCCACTTGCTTATAAAAGG
>Ga0208262_1000122_pt1 | contig 37870 bp, 29 predicted proteins | sample LakWasMet15_LOW5_2_FD_183863 | JGI IMG/M metagenome (GOLD analysis project Ga0208262, IMG submission 183863) | Freshwater sediment methanotrophic microbial communities from Lake Washington under simulated oxygen tension - Sediment Metagenome... | ecosystem: Environmental > Aquatic > Freshwater >... | reverse complement strand
GTTTCCCATACGCATGTTTAGCAAACATGTCCTTTCGGCCACTCAGGCAACTCTCCAATATAAGAACTTATATTCCTTTTAAGCGGTTGCAAATGTAACTTTCTATTCTATATTTCACAAATAATTGAACCCTTTTTTTAAATGTTTTTTTATTGGCAAATTAAATACATTAACAATCAAATGCATAGCAATCTAAAAACCTTGATTACTTATTTTTTTTAATGATTATTGACAAAAATCAATCTTTAAAAATTATAATTCAAAATATACTCAAATATTACCATAATAATATCAAAATTGTAATTTAGTATTTACACAAATTGATTAAATTCGCATCTCAAACCAAGATGTAAACATATTATGAACAAGAAAGTTGTCATCGTTTCTGCTGTCAGAACACCAATAGGAAGTTTTATGGGAGGATTATCTACTGTTGCTGCTCCAAGATTAGGTGCCGCGGCCATAAAAGGCGCTTTGGATAAAATTAATCTAGATCCAAATTTAGTTGATGAAGTTTTTATGGGAAATGTTGTTCAGGCAGGAGTTGGCCAGGCTCCAGCAAGGCAAGCTGCCATATATGCAGGTTTACCCAACACAGTGGCTTGCACTACAGTTAATAAAGTTTGTGCTTCTGGAATGAAGTCAGTAATGTTAGGCGCACAGTCGATTCTTTGTGGCGATGCCCAAATTGTTGTTGCTGGCGGGATGGAAAATATGAGTTTGATTCCACATTATATGAATTTGAGAAATGGCTATAAATTTGGCCCTGCCACTATGGTTGACGGGATGCAGAAAGATGGACTTACAGACGCTTATGACAATAGTGCTATGGGAGTTTGCGCAGACTTATGTGCGACTGAATATAACTTTACCCGAGAAGACCAAGATAGCTTTGCAATTCAATCATACAATCGTTCTGCGAAAGCTTGGGAAGCTGGAAAATTTGATAATGAAATAGTTCCCATTGCTGTTCCGCAAAGAAGAGGAGAACCAATTATTGTGGCCAAAGATGAAGAATTTACGAATGTAAAACTAGATAAAATCCCTTCGTTAAATGCAGTTTTTACGAAAGACGGAACCGTGACTGCAGCAAATGCTTCCACAATAAATGATGGTGCAGCAGCCCTGGTGTTGATGAGCGAAGAAAAGGCATTGTCTCTGGGATTAAAACCCTTGGCATACATACGAAGTTATGCCGATGCTGCTCAAGAGCCAAAATGGTTTACCACCACTCCATCAATAGCAATTCCAAAAGCACTGAAAAAAGCTGGATTAACAACAAAAGATGTAGATTATTTCGAATTTAACGAAGCATTCGCCGTAGTTGGTTTAGCCAATACGAAAATCCTTGGCTTAGACGATACTAAAGTAAATGTAAATGGTGGTGCGGTTTCTTTAGGTCACCCACTGGGTTGTTCCGGCGCCCGAATTATTGTCACCTTGTTGAACGTTTTGGAACAAAATAATGGCAAAATTGGTGCAGCCGCAATTTGTAATGGTGGCGGTGGAGCTTCGGCAATTGTTATCGAAAAAATTTAAAATCTATCATTCAAAATTTAAAATAGTCTAAATGTTCGGAATTTGTAATCTAGCCATAATCCCGCTTCGAATTGAACCTAGTGATAAAAGCGAAATTGTTTCCCAAGTTTTATTTGGTGAACATTTTGAAATCTTGGAACAATTTAAACAATGGTCAAAAATTAAATTACAATATGACGATTATCAAGGTTGGGTAGATTCCAAGCAATACCAAATAATTTCCGAATCGAATTTTAATCAATTGTCAAACGAGGCTATAATTTTAAATGGAGATTTGGTAGAATATATTACCGCACCCAACAATTTGCTGATGCCTATTCCTCTTGGAGCATCGCTTTCGTTTTTAAGCAATATTGAAATAAACACATCCAACTATAATTTTGAAGGAACAAAAATTAGTGGCATAAAACCTAAAGAATCAATTATAAATATTGCATTTATGTATTTGAATGCGCCCTACCTTTGGGGAGGAAAAACCCCTTTTGGAATTGATTGTTCAGGATTTACACAAATGGTATACAAACTCAACGGTTATAAATTACTTCGTGATGCTTCACAACAAGCAATACAAGGAGAGGCTCTAAGTTTTATTGAAGAAAGTGAGCCTGGAGATTTAGCCTTTTTTGATAATGACGAAGGTAATATCATTCATGTGGGCATTATTATGGAAGATAATTATATTATCCATGCTAGCGGAAAAGTGAGAATTGATAGACTTGATCATTTAGGAATTTACAATGCCGAAACCAACAAACACACACACAAACTTCGAGTCATTAAAAAAATTATATAAAAAAAACCGATTGTTTGCAATCGGTTTTTTTAGTATTCAAGACATAGACTTATTATTTTCCTTCTTGTGCTTTTATTTTCTCTTTTAAAGCCTTAGCTTCTGCACTCATTTCCAAAGCACTGTAAACGTTTAAAAGTGTTTTGGCTACATCTAAATTATTTGGTTCCAACTCGGCAGCTTTTACAAGATAAGGAATGGCACTTCTAAATAAATCAAATCGTTTATTTTTTAGGACTTCATAACGCTTCATATCCTTGTCAGAAGTGCCTAACTTGTTCATTTCGTCGATAATAACCTTCTCATCTTCAAGCTTTAATGCCGCCAAATTAATGTAAGCATTAATATATTTTGGGTCTATCTCCATAACCCTTTTATAATATTTTTCAGCTTCAGCAGGATTTTTTGCGTTGGCACTAAGCACTCCCAAATTAAAAACTAAATCTGCATCGTTTGGATTTTTTTCTAAAGCCTCACCCACTAATTTTTTATAAGTTTCGAAATCTTTAGTTTCCAAATATAAATTGGCTTCAGTCAAAATTAATGAAGTATCCTCTGGATTTGCTTTTCTTGCATCAGAAATTGCTTTTTTAGCTTCTTCTGTTTTTCCATCTTGAACTAAAATCAAGGCAATATTTTTGTAGATTTCTCCTCTTTTCGAAGGAATTGCTTCTGTTTTTGGTTTTTCGTGAGTACCAATCTTTACAGCCAAATCTCTTTCTTTTGCAGAATTAAAGGTATCTTCCTGGCTGGTCAGTTTATTTGTTGCCAAATAACTTGTTCCCTTTCCTGAATAATTCAAAGTTTTCAATTCATAATACAATTTAAGAGCTGAAGCATAATCTTTTGCATTTACATAGGTAGATGCGGCGTAATATAAATTTATGGTGTCCTTTTTATCCAATAAATAAGCATCATATAATTTTTGTGCCCCTTCAGAATGCTTATCGACTTTAGTATCAGCGATAGCACTATTCAACAATTTATATTTGATATCGATAATGGAAGTTGTAGCTTGAGATGAGTATTTATCTTTTCCTGATGTTTTTTCAACTGCCAATAAATCTTGATAGGCTTTAGCAGCAAGGGTAAGATTTTTACCTGTATCAACATTTTTATTTGCCAAGTCCAGCAAAGCATTCCCTTTCACAAAGAAATATTGTGCTTTCTCATTGTCTGGAGCTGTTGCCGATGCAGCTTCTGCTCCTTGAAGGATAGTTAGTGCTTCCTGTGAATTACCGCCTTTTAATGCTTTTTCGGCAGCTTTAATTTGATCTTTTTGAGCAAAAGTAGCTACTGATATCAATAATGCTGACGCTAGTATTACATATTTACTTTTCATAATATTCTATTTTTATTTAATAATTATTTATATTCTTATTTTTATACTTCATCATCAGAATCGTCCTCATCAATCTCTTCCTCAGATTCATCATCATCACCTTCATCATCAGAATCCTCATCATCGCCATCATCTGTTCCTTCATCTTCAAGTACTTCTAATACTGGCTTAACTCTTTCGATAGCATCGCTTTCAATAACATTTCCGTCTTCATCGACAACAACTTCGGCCACATCGTCTTTCATTACTTTAGTTACGGCAGCAATGGAATCGTTTCCTTTGATGTTGATTAATTTAACTCCTTGTGTGGCACGACCCATAACTCTCAAATCTTCGACAGCCATTCGGATTGTTAAACCAGATTTGTTAATAATCATCAAGTCATCTGCATCAGTAACCGCATTAATAGAAATCAATTTTCCTGTTTTTTCGGTAATGTTTAGGGTTTTAACGCCTTTTCCACCACGATTTGTGATTCTGTATTCATCAAGGCTGGAACGTTTTCCATAACCATTTTCGGCAACAACCAGGATTTCGCTGTTCATATCATTAACAGTAACCATACCAATTACTTCATCAGTATCATCTTTTAATGTAATTCCTCGAACTCCCGAAGCGGTTCTCCCCATTGGACGCGTTTTAGTCTCTTCAAAACGAACTAATTTCCCTGATTTAACGGCCAAAATAATTTGACTTTCTCCATTGGTTAATTTAGCTTCCAATAATTCATCACCTTCCTTAATAGTGATAGCCGCAACTCCGTTAGCCCTTGGTTTTGAATATTTCTCCAAAGAAGTTTTTTTAACCTGACCTTTTTTGGTTACCATAACAAGGTTATGACTCTTAATATAATCTTGGTCTTTTAAATCTTGAGTACAAATAAATGCTTTAACTTTATCATCACTTTCAATATTTATCAAGTTTTGAATAGCTCTTCCTTTGGCGGTTTTACTTCCTTCCGGAATTTCGTAAACACGCATCCAGAAACATTTCCCTTTTTGTGTAAAGAACATCATATATTGGTGATTGGTAGCCACAAACATATTTTCAAGGAAATCTTGATCTCTTGTTCCTGCGCTTTTTTGTCCAACCCCTCCTCTATTTTGAGTTTTGTATTCCGATAAATTGGTACGTTTAATGTAACCTGCGTGCGAAATGGTAATTACCACATTTTCATCGGCAATTAAATCTTCGATACTCACATCACCTCCGGAATATTCTATTAGCGAACGACGGTCATCACCGTATTTATCACGAATTTCAATAAGTTCTTCTTTAATCAAAGCAATTCTCAAATTAATATCTTCCAATAAAGCTCTTAAATGTTCAATCAATTTCATGATTTCATCATATTCTGCTCTCAATTTGTCTTGTTCCAAACCTGTCAGTTGGCGTAAACGCATTTCAACAATGGCACGGGATTGAATATCTGACAAATTAAATCTTTCGATTAATTTTTCTCTGGCCTCTTCGGTATTTTTTGAGGCTTTGATTAAGGCAATTACTTCATCAATATTATCTGAAGCTATAATTAATCCTTCCAGGATGTGTGCTCTTTCCTCTGCTTTTCGCAAATCGAACTGCGTTCTGCGAACCACAACATCGTGGCGGTGTTCTACAAAATAATGAATCATATCTTTTAGATTCAACATTTGCGGACGACCTTTTACCAATGCAATATTATTTACAGAGAATGAAGATTGCAGTTGCGTAAACTTGTAAAGCGTGTTCAAAACCACGTTTGGCGTGGCATCACGTTTCAATATATAAACGATACGCATACCATTTCTATCTGACTCGTCACGAATATTGGCAATCCCTTCGATTTTTTTATCATTAACCAAATCGGCTGTACGCTTGATCATGTCAGCCTTATTGACTTGATAAGGAATTTCGGTAACGATAATGCATTCTCTGCCGTCAACTTCCTCGAAACCAACTTTGGCACGAATAACAATTCGTCCTCTACCTGTTTTAAAAGCTTCGCGAACGCCTTCATAGCCATATATTGTACCACCAGTTGGAAAATCAGGTGCTTTAATATGTGTAATTAATTCATCGACTTCAATATCATTGTTGTCTATGTATGCCAAAGTTCCGTTGATAACTTCCGTAAGATTGTGTGGCGGCATATTGGTTGCCATACCTACTGCGATCCCTGTTGCACCATTTATCAATAAAGTTGGGACTCTTGTAGGCATCACTTTTGGCTCATACAAAGTATCATCGAAATTTAATTGAAAATCAACCGTTTCTTTTTCGATGTCCGCCATAATTTCTTCCGAAATCTTGCGCATTCTTGCTTCGGTGTAACGCATTGCAGCAGGACTGTCGCCATCAACGGACCCAAAGTTACCTTGTCCATCAACTAATAAATAGCGTAAACTCCATTCCTGGGCCATACGAACCATTGCATCATAAACTGAAGTATCTCCGTGAGGGTGATACTTTCCTAGAACTTCTCCGACAATTCTTGCCGATTTTTTATGGGCAGATCTTGAAGTTACTCCTAGATCATACATTCCGTAAAGTACTCTTCGATGTACTGGTTTCAAACCATCTCTAACATCAGGAAGCGCTCTTGATACAATTACCGACATCGAATAATCGATGTAAGCTGATTTCATTTCATCTTCAATGTTAATTGGAATTAACCTTTCTCCTTCAGACATAAGTTGTAATATTTAATAAATTTATTTTAGTTTCAAAACGTGCTAATATACGTCATTTTGATTTTTTTAAACAAACAATTCAGTACTTATTTCAATGATTTATTAACAAAATGAACTTATTTTTTAGTTAATAAATTAAGGAACATTTAACTTTTTTTCCGTTCTTTTTTTGTCAATTAGCTGACATAAGTTCTTAATGGGAACGATTTTTGTTTTTCAATTACAAATTCACTAAATTTACTTTACAATTACAATTATATTATGGATGATAATTTTTCACCAAGGGTAAAAGATGTTATTACTTACAGTAAAGAAGAGGCACTTCGATTGGGGCACGACTTCATTGGTACTGAACATCTTATGCTCGGTATTTTAAGAGACGGCAACGGAAAAGCAATAAACATATTAAATAATTTATCCATAGATTTAGACTATTTACGTAGAAAAGTAGAGGTTTTAAGCCCTCCAAGTAACAATGTTGAAATCAATAACGAAAAGAAAAACCTACACCTCACGCGCCAAGCGGAAAGGGCTTTGAAGACCACTTTTCTCGAAGCAAAAGTGTTTCACAGCACTTCCATAAGTACTGCACATTTATTATTATGCATCTTAAGAAATGAAAATGATCCAACAACCAAGCTGTTGAATAAAATGAAAATTGATTACGATACAGCTAAAGAACAATATTTAAATATGACACCAAGCGAAGAAGATTTCAAAGAAAACTTACCCAGAAACGACGCTTATAACGAAGATTCAGGACAAGATGACAGTCTAAAAGAAGGTACCTTTAACAATCCCGCCAATAAATCCAACAAAAAATCCAAAACGCCTGTCCTGGATAATTTTGGGAGAGATTTAACAGAAATGGCCGAAGAAGGAAAATTAGACCCTGTTGTGGGACGCGAAAAAGAAATTGAACGCGTTTCCCAGATTTTAAGCAGACGCAAAAAGAATAATCCGCTCCTCATTGGAGAACCGGGAGTTGGAAAATCTGCTATTGCAGAAGGTTTAGCATTGCGAATTATTCAAAAGAAAGTATCCAGAATATTATTCAACAAACGCGTTGTAACACTTGACTTGGCTAGCCTAGTTGCAGGAACAAAATACCGCGGCCAGTTTGAGGAAAGAATGAAAGCAGTGATGAACGAATTGGAAAAAAACGATGACATCATTCTGTTCATTGATGAAATTCACACTATCGTTGGTGCAGGTGGAGCAACCGGTTCACTCGATGCATCAAATATGTTCAAACCTGCTTTGTCAAGAGGCGAAATTCAATGTATTGGAGCGACAACACTTGACGAATATCGCCAATATATAGAAAAAGATGGTGCGCTAGAAAGACGTTTTCAAAAAGTAATTATTGAACCGACTTCAGTTGAAGAAACCATTACCATATTGAACAACATCAAGGATAAATATGAAGACCATCACAATGTAACTTACACTCCAGAAGCGATTGAAGCTTGTGTAAAATTGACTGACAGGTATATGTCAGAACGTTTTTTGCCGGACAAAGCCATCGACGCTTTGGATGAAGTGGGATCAAGAGTTCATATTATCAATATTGATGTTCCCGAGCAAATTTTGGAACTCGAAAAACAGTTAGAAGATGTTCGAGAATTGAAAAATGCCGTTGTCAAAAAACAAAAATACGAAGAAGCCGCAAAACTTCGTGATGACGAAAAAAGAATCGAAAAAGACTTAGCTGTTGCACAAGAACAGTGGGAAGAAGATTCTAAAAATAATCGAATTCAAGTTACCGAAGATAATGTTGCTGACGTGGTTTCAATGATGACAGGAATTCCCGTTAATCGTATTGCCCAAACTGAAAGCAATAAACTAGCTCAATTACCAGAACTTATTGAGGGAAAAGTAATTGGGCAGAAAGAAGCCGTGTTGAAAATTTCGCGCGCCATTCAAAGAAATCGTGCTGGATTGAAGGATCCCAATCGACCAATTGGCTCCTTTATTTTCTTGGGGCAAACCGGTGTTGGTAAAACCCAGCTGGCTAAAGTTTTAGCCAAAGAATTGTTCGATTCTGAAGATGCATTGATACGAATTGATATGAGCGAGTATATGGAAAAATTCGCTATTTCAAGATTAGTTGGAGCTCCTCCGGGATATGTTGGCTATGAAGAAGGCGGTCAATTAACCGAAAAAATACGCCGTAAACCTTATAGTGTATTACTTTTAGACGAAATTGAAAAAGCGCATCCCGATGTTTTTAATATGCTGCTTCAAGTGCTGGATGATGGTTTTTTAACCGATAGTTTAGGACGTAAAATCGATTTCAAGAACACCATTATTATTATGACATCAAATGTTGGAGCTCGACAATTAAAGGATTTTGGACAAGGTGTTGGTTTTGGAACTGCTGCCAAAATTGCCCAAGCGGATGATAATTCGAAAAGCATTATCGAAAGTGCTTTGAAGAAAACTTTTGCACCAGAATTCTTGAACAGAATTGATGATGTTATCGTGTTCAACACTTTGGAAAAACACGACATTGACTTGATTATAGAAATAGAATTAAAAAAATTATACGACCGCATCAAAGAATTGGGCTATCAATTGGTACTTTCTGATAAAGCAAAAGCTTTTATTGCAGAAAAAGGTTTTGACAGACAATTCGGCGCAAGACCGTTAAAAAGAGCCATTCAAAAGTATGTTGAAGATGCACTCGCCGAAGAAATCATCACTTCGAAAATTGCTTCCGGTGATGAGATTTTTATGGATTTAGACGACACCTCGCAAGAACTGGTCGTAAATGTTCACAAAGCAGAAAAACCTACTAATTAGTAGGTTTTTTTATCTTCATATTGTCCAAATAATTAACCGTAATTTAATATTCATAATTCTTTATTTCAATATATATTTACATCCATATTTAATGCTTTTATAAATTCGTTTATGTCACAAAATAAAATCATACTGGGTAGTGAAGAATGGTGTTCGCTTCCGGAATTGGGAATTCCCGTTATCAAAGCTCGTGTTGATTCTGGTGCAAAAACTTCGGCTTTACACGCCAAAAATATTGCACCATTTATAAAAGAGGGACAAAACTGGGTCAAGTTTGACATCAATCCCATCCAAAATAATGTCAAAACAATTATACATTGTGAGGCTCATTTGGTAGACAAAAGAGTGGTAAAAAGTTCCAGTGGCTTTAGGGAACAACGATTTGTAATACAGACAAATTTAGAGATTGGAAATTCAAATTGGCTCATCGAAATGACATTGACCAATCGTGATTCTATGGGTTTCCGAATGCTATTGGGTCGTGAAGCGATGAGCGGAAGAGTTTTGGTTGACCCTGAGCAACAATATCTTTTGGGACAACCATCAAGCGACAATTTGAAGGAAGTGTATAAAAATTCTGAAAAAGCAAGTTCCGGTTTACGCATAGGACTCTTGGCAAGTAACCCAGAATTGTACAGCAACAAACGAATTATGGAAGCAGGCGAAATGCGCGGTCACGAAATGCACTTTTTGAACATCAAGGAATGTTATATGAAACTGGATGCCAAAACACCAGAAATTCATTATCGTGGTGGTATCATATTGAATAAATTTGACGCCATTATTCCTAGAATTCGCCCAAGCATTACTTTTTATGGTTGTGCGTTGACCCGACAATTCGAAGCTTTGAATGTTTTTTGTCTAAATTCTTCAACCGCAATTACACAATCTCGTGATAAACTATTTTCCTTACAACTGCTTTTGCAAAGCGGAATCGATATTCCAACAACTGGTTTTGCCAACTCTCCCTTGGATACCAATGATTTGATAAAAATGGTTGGTGGCCCACCTTTAATCGTGAAATTACTCGAAGGAACCCAAGGAAAAGGAGTCGTTTTGGCCGAAACAAAAAAAGCTGCCGAAAGTGTAATTAATGCTTTCAAAAGTTTGAATGCCAATATTTTGGTTCAAGAATTTATAAAAGAAGCCAACGGAAAAGACTTGCGTTTGTTTGTAGTTGATGGTAAAGTGGTTGCCACCATTCAGCGTGAAGCAATGCCGGGCGAATTCCGAGCCAACATTCATCTTGGCGGGACTGCTTCAGTCATAAAACCTACTTCCGAAGAGAAAAAAATTGCCATTCGAGCAGCCAAAGCAATGGATTTGAGAGTCGCTGGAGTTGACATTATTCGCTCCTCAAAAGGACCATTATTGCTTGAAGTGAATTCATCTCCTGGACTTGAAGGTATCGAAGGTGCCACAAATAAGGACGTTGCGGGCGAAATGATCATCGCTATCGAAAAGAATTTTAAATTGAAATAAAATATTTAAACCGTTTCCAACATATTGTGGCTTACGATACATTTTATTCTTGATTTTTAAATGTTTCTACATTTTAAAACTTCTCAATCGCAGCGAATTTGCAATAACAGAAACCGAACTAAAACTCATTGCAGCTGCCGCAATCATTGGCGATAGCAAAATTCCAAATACTGGATACAATGCTCCTGCAGCAACCGAAATCCCGAAAACATTATAAATAAAAGCAAAAAACAAATTCTGTTTGATATTTCGCATCACGGCGTGGCTCAAATTTTTAGCTTTAACGATACCTTGTAAATCTCCTTTTACCAAGGTAATTTTGGCACTTTCAATGGCAACATCAGTTCCGGTTCCCATTGCAATACCAATATTGGCTTGTGCCAAAGCCGGAGCATCATTTATTCCGTCGCCAGCCATTGCCACGATTTTGCCTTCAGCCTGCAAGCGTTTGATTTCTGTCAGTTTATCTTCGGGCAAACAGTTCGCAATGTAACCGGTTAAATGCAATTCGTCGGCGACCGATTTTGCTGTATTTTCATTATCGCCTGTAATCATTATTACCTCAATGCCCTGACGCATCAATTCTTTGATGGCGGCAACACTCGTTGGTTTTATTTTATCTGAAATCGACACAAAGCCAACGGCGATTTCGTCAACGGCAATATAGGAAACTGTTTTTCCTAGTTTTTGCTCGGCTATAATTTTATTTTCCAAATCTTCTGGAACGCTCGCGATTACTTGCTCCATTAGTTTTTTGTTCCCTAAAGCCACTTTCTTATTGGCTACAGTTCCAATGACGCCTTTGCCGGAAATGGCTTCGAAATCCTTCACTTCCTCCAAAGAAACATTTTTCGATTTGGCATAATTCACCACGGCTTGCGCCAAAGGATGTTCGCTGTATTGATTCAGGGAAGCAATATTTTGCAACAAATTTTCCTCCTCATTATTCGAAGAAAATACTTGTTCCACCGAAGGTTTTCCCTCTGTAATAGTTCCCGTTTTGTCGGTTATCAGAACATTTACCTTGTTCATATTTTCCAAGGCTTCGGCATTTTTTATCAAAACTCCCGACTGTGCGCCCTTGCCTACTCCTACCATAACCGACATTGGCGTAGCCAACCCCAAAGCACAAGGACAGGCAATAATCAAAACCGCAATAGCATTGATAAATCCGTAAACTACGGCAGGTTCCGGACCAAATTTTGACCAAACTATAAATGTCATTGCCGAAACAATAACCACAATAGGCACAAAATATTTGGAGATGCTGTCGGCTAATTTCTGGATGGGTGCTCTCGAACGACTGGCATCATTAACCATTTGCACAATTTGCGAAAGCAAGGTTTCTGACCCCACTTTTTCGGCAACCATCACAAAGGTTTTATTGCCGTTAATCGTTCCTGCAACAACCGTATCTCCTATTGTTTTATCAACAGGAATGGGTTCTCCCGAAATCATTGCTTCGTCTATCGAACTTTCACCATCGGTAATTTTTCCGTCCACCGGAATTTTTTCTCCGGGTTTCACACGCAACAAATCGCCTTTTTTGATGTCGTGAATGGAAATTATTTTGTCCTTTCCGTCAATGACCAAAGTAGCTTCGGTTGGGGCAAGTTTCAACAGTTCTTTTATGGCTTTATTCGTTTGTCCGTGGGCTTTGGCTTCCATCAATTGCCCCAACAAAACCAAGGTTAATATTACTGTACTTGCTTCAAAATAGAGTGAAACGACTCCGTGATGTTTAAATTCCTCCGGAAAATAGTCAGGAAATAACAAGCCTGCAATGCTGAATAAAAAAGCGATTCCGGTTCCAATCCCAATCAGCGTGAACATATTGAGATTCCAACTGATGATGGATTTCCAGGCGCGCACAAAAAACATCCAGCCGGCATAAAAAACAACGGGAAGCGATAAAATAAACTGAATCCAGTTCCACTGGTTCATTCCTAAAATTTTCATCAACAAATTGTCAGGAAACATCAAAGTCATTGAAATGATAAAAACAGGAACGGTAAACACCAACGCAATTTTCATTTTATACAACAAATCTTTGTATGCCGTGTTTTCTTCCTCTTCTGCGGGTTTCATTGGAACCAAATCCATTCCGCATATAGGACAATTTCCGGGTTTGTCCTGAATAATTTCGGGATGCATCGGGCAAGTATAGGAAGTTTTACTGACAGTCAAATCAGGCGCTTTGACCAAATCCATTCCGCAAACAGGACAACCCACTTGTGAATCATAAACCTTTTCACCTTCGCAAAACATCGGGCAATAATATTTCCCCGAGGCACTAACGGGCAAAACAACCGTATTCATTTCGCTTGGTTGCGGAGTGCTGTAAAGAGAATTCTCAGGTGCAGCATCACTTTCGCTGATGATGTAGTTTCCTGCGGCGTATAATGCTTTTTGTAATTTAAAAATGGGAACGTGTTTTTCCGTTATGATGGTCGCAACTGGCGGATCCAATGAAACCGTGGCTTCTACTCCTTCTATTTCGTTCAAGGCTTTTTCGACTTTGATACGACAGCCGTTGCAGGACATTCCGGTGATGGTATAGTTGTGTGTCATTTTCTTGTTATGAGGTACAAATTTACGGAATTCAGTTGAGGGAAGTTGGGAAATAAAAAACTTATAGCCAGTTCAACAAAGTATACGACCTAAGGCAGTGATTTTCGGTTTTTAACCGACTATATTTTCCGCTCCGCAAAGTCTCCGACTTTGAGATAGTGATTTTCGGTTTTTAACCGACTTTATTTTCAATTGTTTGGTTTTTTATGTCAGTCATAGACTGACAAACACATCCTCAAAGTCGGAGACTTTGCGGAACACCAGTTTCTAAAAAACCTACATCTTCATCCCTTCCATCGGATCGCTCCCTTTTCTGAAAATATATTCGCTATTTATGGCATAAGCTCCAGTAATCACGATTTTTATTGCGGGGTCAATGGTTGATTTGATTTCAATCATCCCATCGGTTTCTACACCGGTTTCGACCATAATATTTTCAAAAATACCAGGTCTTTTTTCGACCCAAATATAGGCGGAGTTTTCTTCCCGAATTACCGCATCTATTGGGATAAACAATCCTTTTTGTCTGAATTGCAATAATTGGGCAACGGCCTGCATTCCTGGTTTTAAGAGCAAGTTGGGATTTGGGATTTCCATCCTAATCAACAGTAATCGGGAGTCAGGATTAATTTCAGGATTGATAAAAGAAACTTTGCCATTTATGGTTCTATCGGGATAATCAATAAAGGAAATAGTGGCGTTCTGCCCTATTTTTAGATTTTTGGCATAGTTCACGTTGACCTGTGTTTCGAGCCAAAGACTGTTCAAATCCGTCAGCTTAATAATGCCCAAACCTTCCATCACATAGCTGCCTTCGGTTGACAAAATTTCAGAAATTGTTCCGCTATACGTACTGTAAAATGTGGTGTAAGGTGATACTTCCGAGTTTTTTTTGATATTCAAAATTTGGGTATTGCTTAAACCATAAAACAATAATTTTTGTTGGGCAGCATTAAGCATACTCTGGGCATTCTTTCCAAAATCTCCCGGCATCGAGAGTTGTTTATACGCCATTACATAATCCTGTTTAGCAATGGCAATGTCTTCGCTGTACAACACATAAACCGGTTCTCCTTTGTTGACATAATCGCCAATAGTTTTAAAATACAACTTTTCAATTCGTCCCATTGACCGTGCCGAAATGGTCTTGATTTTTTCCTGATTGATGGTCAAAACACCCGTATAAGTCTGGTTCAAGCTGTTATTTGTTTCAGAAACACTTTGAGTAGTGATATTGCCAAGTTGGATTTGTTGTTTACTCAACGAAATTTCATTGGTCATTTTGCCATTATCTTTTATTGGAGTCAACTCCATATGACAAATGGGACATTTTCCGGGTTTGTCTTCCTTAACCTGTGGATCCATCGAACAAGTGTAAAAAGTTGTTGGGTCTTCGTTTTGGTGTTTATGGTTTTGGTTTTTTGAATTGCAGGCAATAAAAACTATTATTGGAAGCATTAAAAATATTTTTCTCATCTTATTCGGTTTTAATGAAGCTTTCGCTGTCTATTAAATAATTTCCGTTTTTGGCAATGGAATCCTGAACAGAAATTCCGTCGATAACTTGAATAAAATCATCGATTTCGATTCCTGTTGTTATTGTTTTGGCTTTGAATCCATTTTCGCTTTTCAGAAACACAATTTTCTTGGCTCCAATGCTTACCATTGCTTGTTTTTGTATCCAAATTCCTTTCACTGGATTTGTTTTTACAAGACCTTGCAATCTCAAACCAATGGGTAATTTCAACCTGTTATTATCCAAATAAACTCGAATCCTGTTAGTTTTATCGGCTGGGTTCAATTGGGTTTCAACAAAATTAATTCTGGCATTAATATAATTGATCTCATCTAATTCCGTTGAAATTCGAATGGATTGGTTGGTTTTAATCACACTATTATACCCTTGAATAACATTAAAAATTCCCCAAACTTTATCAGTATTCAATAACTTAAAAACGGTCTCATTTTTCTTGATGTAATCACCTTCTTTAATCGATAAACTTTCTGTGGTTGAATTCGATTGCATAGATGGATTTCCACTGTTGTACATACCATCTGTTCCTTGAATAATTCCTGAAGCTGGGCTGTAAATGGAAATAATGGGGTTCAATTTTTTAGTTAAAATCAAAGAACCAATTTGGCTTTTTGTCATCCCATAAAGTGCTAATTTTTCCCTTAACGCGTCAATCATTGTGCCGTGATCTCCAATGTCATTAGAAATCATATAAATGAAATTTTGCTGTTCTGTAAGCAATTCCGGACTATACAAATCAAACAATTTTTGTCCTTTATTTACTTTTTGAAATTTATGGTTAACATACATTCGCTCTATTCTGCCTCCAGCTCTTGCCGAAATATTCACAGCAGCATTGGGATCATAACTTACAATTCCAGGTAAATTTATTTCGATATTTAGGATTGTATCTTTTGGAGTTGTAACTTGAAAATTTCCGACAATAAAATTGTCTGTTGGTTTCAAAAGATTGTCAATAGATTTACTTTCAACAACTTCATTCTGTTCTTCTATTTTTACCAAAGTCATTCCGCATTTAGAACACTTTCCGGGCTTATCACTAAAAACAGAATCTCGGGGCATTGGACAAGTATAACCATCGTTTTGATGACCATTTTCTAAATGGTTATTGGACTTAATGGCAAAAAAATAAATCGCAAATCCTACCGTGAAAATCGCAATTAGAGCCAAAGAGTATTTTATATATTTCTTCATAATTAATTGATTTCCATTTGTTTTTCGATTTCAACCTTTGCAATTAAAATAGTTTGTAACTTGTCAAGCGCATCGATTTGAGCCATATTCACAGCTTCCCAAGCGTTAAGGACATCAATTAAATCGCCCGTATTATTTTGCCAAGCTATAATGGCTGTGTCATAACTATTTTTCAATGTAGGAATAATAGTTTTTTCGGCAATATCATATTGTTTTGTCAGGCTGCTCAATTCAGCAGTAACACTTGAAATAATTCCTGATGCTTCATTCAAAATCATTTGTTTTTGCCAATTCAAACTTTCGTTTTTGATTTTAAAACTTGAAATGTTTGCTTTGTTCATTTTGGTTGACCAAGGCATTGGAATATTTATCATCCCCATCAGCGAGAATTGTTGCGGTTGCTGTCCAAATGCAAACATATGGTCATATTTGACACCCAATTCTGGTAAAAATTTTGTCTTTTCAACTTCAATTTTCAATTGGTTCAGAGCAATCGTTTTTTCAATAGCCTTGACATCGCTTCTGTTTTTGGAAAGTGTGACTGTGTCTAATTGCATTCCTGTTAAATTGATGAATTTATAAGTTAAATCGATTTCAAAATCAATGTTTTTGTCTCTTGCCATTAAGGTATTCAACATAATCCTTTTTTGAGAAATCTCATTTTTCAACATTAAAATCGTATTTTCCAATTCACTGTATTTTGATTTTGCCCTATAATGTTCCGACATTTTTTCTGTTTTATATTGATAACGAATGACCATACTTTTGATCATATAGTCCAAAATCAGCAAATTATCATTGGCAATTTTTAACTTTTTATTCAACACTAGCCATTGATAGTAATTCGTTTTTGCCAAGGCATTCAACTGATTAATGGTATAATTTTTATTTTCGGCTTCGACAGATGACATTGCCTTCATATAATTAAAATCGGCTTTAAGCTTAGAAGAATTGGGTATCATTTGTGTAATTCCCACCATATAATTTCCCATTCCAGAGGATGTACCATCTGGTTTCCACATTTTAGTATTGTAAGGCGTCATAAAAAATCCTGTGCTCATTTGTGGTGCCATCCAACTTTTGGCTCCATTTGCCGCCGCGTCCATACTTTGAATTTCGGCATCATACATTTTTAATTGAGGATTATTTTTTTTGATAATGCCCAAAACGTCATCCAATGAAAGTGTTTGCGCATTTCCGCTTGTAAAGCCTAAAATCAAACAAAATATTGCTATATAATTTCTACTATTTTGCATCTATAATTTCTATTTTTCCTTTTGTTTTCAATTCTCGAAGTTTCACCATTTCGAAAACGACAGGAGTTACTAATAATACATAAATTGTGGAGGTGATGGTGCCGCCAATAAGTGGAACCGTGATGGGCAACATTACGTCTGCCCCTGTTCCTGTTGCCCAAAGAATGGGAATTAATCCAAATAAGGAAACCGAAACCGTCATTAATTTTGGTCTCAATCTTTTGGCTGAACCTTCAATAATATATTCCCTTAAAATTGCCTCGGTAATAGTTTCGGAACTATTTCCGTGTTTTTCGACCATTTTATTCATCGCCTCGTTCAGGTAAATGGTAATCAACATTGCCGTTTCTACAGCCAAACCAAATAAGGCTATAAATCCTACCGCAACTGCCACAGATAAATTTATTCCATAGAAATAAACCATAAAAATTCCTCCAATTAGTGCAAACGGAACGGTAATCATCGTGATTAAGGCTTCCTTCATCGAACGATAAGTAAAGTACAAAATGAGAAAAATAATAAGGACAACAATGGGCAAAATCAAGCTCAAAGTTTTGTTGGCGCGGATTTGATTTTCCCATTGTCCGCTCCACTCTACATAATAGCCTTTGGGCATTTTAGTCATCATTGCATTCAATTTTTTCTGGGCTTCTTTTACAGTACTTCCCAAATCACGTTCTCGAACATTGAACAAAACACTGCCGCGAAGCATTGCATTTTCGCTGTTGATCATCGGCGGTCCGTCGCTTATTTTCACGTCGGCAACGGTTTCTAAAGGAATGGGACCAAATTGCATTGTTTGCACTTGTAGTTTTTTTAAAGCATCCAAACTGTTTCTATATTCCTGTGCATAACGTGCATTGACTGAGAAACGTTGCCTTCCTTCGATGGTTGTGCTGAGTTTCATTCCGCCAATCGCCGCTTCGACAACTGTATTGATGTCATCAATCGAAAGTCCGTATCGACCAATGACTTCTCGTTTGGGTACAATATCAATGTACTTTCCACCTGTAATGGGTTCTGCATACAAATCCTTCACACCCGAAGTTCCTTCTAAGGCTTTCTTGATTTTTTGCGACAACACATTGATGGTATCTAAACTTGCTCCATATATTTTAATCCCAACGTCGGTTCTGATACCTGTAGAAAGCATATTTATCCTATTGATAATAGGTTGTGTAAAACCGTTAGTCACTCCAGGAATTTGGAGTTTGTTATTTATTTCTGTTACAATGTCATTTTTCGTTTTGCCTTCACGCCACTCGTTATGAGGTTTTAGCAAAATAATTGTTTCAATCATACTGATAGGACTATTATCAGTCGCCGTGTTCGCTCTCCCCGCTTTTCCTAGTACGTGAGCCACTTCGGGAATCGACTTGATCAGTTTGTCCTGAACCTGCAAAATTCGTTTCACTTCAGAATTGGATACATCCGGCAAAGTAACGGGCATAAATAGAACCGAACCTTCATCCAATGGAGGCATAAATTCGGAACCCAACCGCGTAAACATCAATACGCCAATCAGCAATGCAATTATGTTAATCCCCAAAACTGTTTTTCTCCATTTTAGACAATAGGTTAAAATTGGCGTATAAAAATTTTCCAATTTTCTATTAATAGGATTTTTATGTTCCGGACGAAGTTTCCCCTTGAGAAGGAAACTGATTAAAACCGGCGTCAGGGTGATGGCCAAAAAGGCATCGACAATCAAGATAAACGATTTTGTCCAAGCTAACGGACTAAACATTTTGCCCTCCATTCCTGTAAGTAGAAAAACAGGCAAAAAGGATGCGATTACGATTATAGTTGAATAAAATACACCAGGACCAACAAGCTTGGAGGATTCCTCAATTATCTTGAGTTTCTCTTCTGAAGATAATGGATCGTGTTCTTTTTTGAATATATTTTTGAATAAATTTTTCATTTTATTGTTTTGTTATGTAGAGACGCACAGTTGAGACGCACAGCAGTGCGTCTTTACATCGAAGCCTGTTTTTCCGAAATATTTCGATAGGCATTTTCGACCATTACAATCCCGTCATCAACCACTACCCCTATTGCCAAAGCAATTCCGGTTAACGACATAATATTGGACGAAATCCCAAAAGTTTGAAGCAAAATAAAGCCAATAGCCACGGAAATGGGTAATTGGATTAGAATAATTAAAGCGCTTCGCCAATGAAAAAGAAAAAGAAGAATCACTATGGAAACGGCAATCATCTCTTCCAATAAAGTTCCTTTTACCGATTCGATGGCTTTTTCGATTAAGTCGCTTCTGTCGTACGAAGTTTTAAAAGTAACACCTTCGGGCAATCCTTTTTCGACTTCTTTCATCTTTAATTTAACGGCGTTTATCACTTTATCGGCATTTTCTCCATAACGCATAACCACGATTCCGCCCACGACTTCTCCAGTTCCGTTTTGGTCAAAAATCCCCAGACGCAAGTCGCCACCCATTTGCACCGAACCCACATCGCTGACTTTTACAGGAACCGAATTGTAGTTTTTAATGGCAATTTCTTCGACTTCTTTGATGTTTTTGATATAACCCAAACCTCTAACAATATAGGATCTGTCGCTCATTTCAAACTTTCGACCGCCAACATCATTGTTGTTGGCCTTGACGGCATTCATCACTTCCATCATACTCACGTTGTAGTATTGCATTTTAAGTGGATCTAAAGCCAATTGATATTGCTTTTCAAACCCCCCAAAAGAAGCGACTTCGGCAACTCCGGGAACAGTTTGTAAGGCAAATTTCACATACCAATCCTGCAAAGCGCGTTGTTCGCCTAAATCCATTCCGTTAGCCTCTAAAGTGTACCAATAAATATGTCCCACGCCAGTTCCATCTGGACCCAAGGTTGGAACCACACTCTGAGGCAATAAGCGTTGGGCATAATTTAGTCTTTCCAAAACTCGGGTTCTTGCCCAATAAATATCGACATCATCTTCAAAAATGATATAGACAAAGCTCATCCCAAACATTGAGGCACCACGAATATTCTTAACTTTTGGAATTCCTTGTAGATTAGAAACTAGAGGATAAGTGACTTGGGCTTCTATAACCTGGGGACTTCTGCCCATCCATTCCGTGAAAACAATGACTTGGTTCTCGGATAAATCAGGAATAGCATCAATCGGGTTTTGTTGTACGCTATAAATTCCCCAGGTAAATAAAGCTGCGGAAACCAATAAGACAACAAATCGATTTTTTAATGAGAATGATATTAATTTTTCTACCATAAGGTTTGATATTTAACCCTTTCAGAGTTTTAAACCCTGAAAGGGCTGCTGTTTATTTAACTTCTTCGGTTAAATCCATTCCACATTTAGAACATTTGTCCGTTGATTTTCCTTGAACTTCCGGATGCATTGGACAAGCATATTTTTTATCAGATTGCTCTTTTTTAACTGAATCTGTACCTGTTGATTGGCTACTTTTTTGGTTACAAGAAACCAATACGAATGCCATTGCTATGGCTGAAATAATTATGTTTTTCATTTTAAGTGTTTTAAAAAATTGATAAATAAACCTATAAGGCCTTCAAAACCTTATAGGCATTACTTCTAAAATTAATGTTTGTGATTTTCTTCTTCTTTAACTTTTGTCAGCGACATTCCACATTTAGAACATGTATCACCCTGTTTTCCGGTAACTTTTGGATGCATTGGACAAGAATAATCATGTTTTTGAGTTTCATTTTTACTCATTTCCATTCCGCATTTTGGACATTTACAGGCTTTATCAGAAGTTGTTCCATCCATTTTACAAATATATTTGGCTTCAACAATAGTTGAAGTCTGACTTCCTTTAACCGCAGGGTTATGTTTTGTTTTTTTGGTTTTAACTAATTTCATTCCACATTTACCGCATTCACCTTCTTTCATACTCATCTCATTAGGATGCATTGGACAGGCATAAGTAGTTTTTTTTGACTCTTCTTTCGAAGGTTTTGTAGTAGATTGAGCTGATACAGCTGTGCTTACTGCTAAGAATACGCTTAGTACGATAATTAATTTTTTCATTTTTTTTTTGATTTTTAAAAGGCAATGTTGACTTCCTCGAAAGCTCGATTTAGTGAATTACCATTTTAGATTTAATAATTTTGAATTGAATTGGCTAAACTTAATCAAATAATAGCAATAAAAACTACATCTAAATAATTAATTAGCCGAGAAAAAAAATGTTTAAAGCAATAAATGCTTTGAATTTGACGCACTTGTGGCTATCAAAAAAGGTTTTAGCTTATTTTAGGAATAAGCCAGATTGAATGAAAACCAGAAGAAAGATTGGTTTCTGAATTGAAATAATTTTGTTCTTGTTCTGAAAAATTAAAGTTGTGATTTTTGAATTTTATTTCAAAAAATGCTATACTGAATTGAACTGATGAAGTCGTGCAATTTGAATGACCACATTTTCCGTTGCAACCGCCTTTGTGTTCCTTGTTTTTGGTTTGATTAGCAGTTTTGCAACATTCCTTTTTTTCCTTATTTACAGAAGTTTCTTTGTTACAACAAGGTTTTCCTGATTTCATTTCACAACCATAAGTCAATGTTGGCATCAGGAAGAAGCCAATCATAATTATAAAGAGTACTATGTGAAACCTTTTTATCATTGCGTTTTATCTGCAAACAAAGTTATGAAAATATTTTATTCGAATTTATAAAATAGTATTAAGATTTATCCTTTAATTAAAATTGGTTCAACTCTATCTTGAATAAATGATTGAATACATTTATTTTGTTAAATGGATTTATAAAACTAAATCAAAAATATACTCAATACATAATACACTAAAGCCGCCAATAAAGCCGATACCGGAATAGTTAAAACCCAAGCCCATAACAAACTAACGGTTACACCCCAACGAACTGCTGAAACACGTTTAGTTAAACCAACTCCAATTATTGAACCAGTAATGGTGTGCGTTGTACTCACAGGTATTTTTAAATGTTCAGTAAAATAAAGTGTCAAAGCTCCTGCCGTTTCGGCGGCAACACCTTCAAATGAGTTGACTTTTGTGATTTTTGTACCCATTGTTTTTACAATTTTCCAACCACCGCTCAAAGTCCCGGCTGCAATGGCAGAATAACAAGCCAAAGGAATCCAATCTGGCATCGCAGCTTTTATACCTTTGTCATCGTCTGGCAGAATTACATGTAGCCAATCAGGTAGTGTAACAACATCAATACCACTGGTATTAATATAAACGGCTACAGCAGCAGCAATAATACCCATTACTTTTTGAGAATCGTTACCGCCATGACCTAAACTGAATGCAGCAGATGACAACAATTGCATTTTTTTCAACGTGGTATCTGCTTGATTAAGACTTAAACTACTAAATATTAATGCAAAAGTTGAAATTGACAATATAATGAAAGCTACCAAAAACCATTTAATATTATGTTTTTCGAAGATAACACTCCAAAAAATAGAATCAAAACGTGGCTTTTTAATTTCCTCATAAGGAACCATTTGATAATAAACAAACAAAATAGTTGATACCATTAATGCCACTGTAAATAGCTTTGGGAAAATACTTTTTTTGGAAGCAGTTAGTAACCAAACAGAAATAAAATAAGATGCTATGGCCCCAACAAGGGGAGCTAAAACAATAAAAGCGATAACAATTACTACTCCAGAAGGCAGTCCGCCGTCTTTTCCAGCTTTATACCAACTTACAATATTATACCAATGTGCCGTTGCACCTTCTTCAGTTAAATAATCAGCGAAGCCGTGAACTGCAATAGCATGTGCAAGGGCAGCTCCAGCAAAACCACCTATCAAAGTATGGGAAGAACTAGATGGAATTCCCATCCACCAAGTCAATAAATTCCAACAGATGGCAGCAATAACTCCAGCAAGGATAACAACAAGATTAATGTCCATAGTGTGAGCAGTTTTCGCAACAGTATCTGCTACTCCAAAACCAAAAACCCAATAGGCTAAGAAATTAAAAAAGGCTGCCCAAAGTACCGCTTGAAAAGGAGTAAGCACTTTTGTGGCAACCACTGTTGCAATGGCATTTGCAGCATCATGAAAACCATTAATGTAATCGAAAATCAAGGCCAATACTATGATAACTATAAGTAGCGTGAATTCCATAATTTTAATTGAAAGATTTAAAAAAATTTGAAATTGTTACGAATGTTTTACAGAAATAGATTCCAGAACACTAGCCACACCTTTACATTTGTCAGTTGCCGTTTCCAATACTGATAATACTTCTTTGTATTTGATAATGTTTTTTGCATCAGTCTCGTTCTCAAAAATATCGGCTACCGCTTTATTGTAAACATCATCAGATTTACTTTCCAACTTATTAATTTTGGAACAAGCACTTGTAATGATTTTCATCTTTTTCAAATCTCTTAATTCTTTAACTGCAATATCGATATTCTGACATGCCTCAAGATTAATTTCGGTCAATTTTCTGATTGATTTTGTAATCTTGTCTACTTGATATAACTTCATTCTACTCGATGCTCCATGAAGATTATCAGCTACATTATCTATTGAAGTTATCAGGGAATGAATGTCTTCTCTATCAAAAGGAGTAATAAAATTTCTGCTCAATTCTAGATTGGTTTGACGTGTTATATCTTCTCCTTTTTGCTCCAGTTCATCTATTTTCTTAAAAAGTTCATCTCTTTCTTTCAGAGGAAGATTTACAGCCTCGTGCAGAATTGAAGCTAATTGAACTAAATTGTTTGATGCTTCCTCAAAAAGTGGAAAGAATTTTTTGTCTTTTGGGACTAAAAACTGAAAGATACTATTTATTGACATTTTTAATTAATTTTAGAAAACAAATTTACTTCTTTATTTTATGCTAATGTTAAGGAATTGTTAACAATTATAGTCGATTTCGAAACTGTTTAAAAAAACCACCGTTTTCTCTATATCATAATGCAAAATCCGGTCTTCTTTTACCAATGGAACTTCCTCTCGATAGGATTTTAAAAACATTTCGATAAAATCACTTGATTCCAGAGGCCGTCTGTATTCTATGGCTTGCGAAGCGTTCATTAATTCAATGGCTAGAATTCGCTCTAAATTATCCATAACACGCAAGGTTTTCGTGGCTGCATTGGCTCCCATACTTACGTGGTCTTCTTGCCCGTTACTCGACACAATACTATCAACACTTGACGGAGTGGCTAGTTGTTTGTTCTGACTGGCAATACTGGCGGCGGTGTATTGGGGAATCATTAAACCCGAATTCAAACCTGGATTATCAACCAAAAAAGCTGGAAGTTTCCTCAAACCCGAAATCAATTGAAAGGTTCTGCGTTCAGAAATGCTTCCCAATTCGGCCAAGGCAATTGCCATAAAATCCAAAGCTAAAGCCAATGGCTGACCGTGGAAATTTCCGCCAGAAATGATTTGGTCGCTTTCAATAAATATATTTGGATTATCCGTAACCGAATTAATTTCAGTCTTGAAAACTTTTTTCACATAATCAATCGCGTCTTTTGATGCACCGTGAACTTGTGGAATACATCGAAAAGAGTATGGATCCTGAACGTGCGTTTTTTTCTGAGAGATAATTTCACTTCCGTCGAGAAACTCTTTTACGCGATTAGCAGTTACAATTTGTCCTTTATGTGGACGAATAAAATGAATCAGTTCGTGAAAAGGTTCTATTCTTCCGTCAAAAGCTTCTAGAGAAATGGTTCCAATCAAATCTGCCAAATAAGAAAATTTACTGGCTTTCATCAAAATATGCGCACCATAAGCACTCATAAATTGGGTTCCGTTTAGCAAAGCCAAACCTTCCTTGGATTTCAGTACGATTGGTTTCCAATTAAAATATTTTAAAACTTCACTTGAATGCATCTTCTTGCCTTCAAAAAAAACTTCTCCTTCACCCAAAAGCGGCAAAGACATATGGGCCAAAGGTGCTAAATCTCCCGAAGCACCTAATGAACCTTGGGTGTAAATTATTGGAAGTACATCATTATTATAAAAATCAACCAATCGCTCCACCGTTTGCAATTGAATCCCGGAATGACCATAACTCAAGGATTGAATTTTGAGCAACAACATCAATTTGACAATCTCTTTTGGCACTTCTTCTCCCGTTCCACAAGAATGCGATTTTACCAGGTTTTCTTGAAGTTTCGAAAGGTTTTCATTGGATATTTTTACATTACAAAGCGAACCAAAACCGGTGTTAATTCCATAAATAGGTTTCGAATGCGAAGCCATTTTGGTATCTAAATAATCCCTGCATTTTTGAATATTAATCTTGGCTTCATCGGATAAAGCCAACGATTTATGGTGCGAAATGATTTCTTGTAACGTTTCTAAAGAAAGTATTTCGGTACTTATATAATGTGTATTGTCCATCTATTTTGGCTTTTGAAGTGTCAAAATTCCACAAACCAATATTAAAAAGCAAGATTTTGGTGTGAAATTATTTAATATTCTTTTTTTTACACTGTGTTTATTAAAATATTCGTAAAAACAGAATAAAAGGTTTTGTTATTTTATAAAAAAATGTACTTTTGAACAATCAAAATGGAAAATAACAGCAATAAATATCAATCTTCGATAACAACCTCAATTCAGGTTGCACTTTCTGTTACCTTTACCACTACTACAACTACCCTTTAAGGGTATAACATTTTACATATAATCCAGTTTCCGTGCTTTTTTCTAAAAGAAGAGAGTTCATAGGTGTATAAAAAAACATTCGCATTTTTAAAATAAAAAACAACAAAATGAAAGTATTAAAATTTGGCGGAACTTCGGTAGCCAATGCACAAAATATAAAACTCGTATTAGATATAGTTATCAAAAAAGCGGAAAAAGAAAAACTGATTGTTGTAGTTTCGGCTTTTACCAAAGTCACTGATTTATTGGTTCTCGCTTCCCATAAATCATCTTCAAGTGACGAAAGCTTCAAGGAAATTGTTGCCGAAATCGAGAAAAAACATTTAGATGCCATAAAGGAATTAATCCCAGTAAGTGAGCAAAGCAGTGCTTTGAGCCACATTAAAAGAATCATCAATCATCTTGAAACGCTGTTAGAAGGTTGTTTCCTTTTAGGCGAATTATCGCCAAGAACATCCGATACAATTTTGAGTTTTGGCGAATTATTATCTTCCTATATCATAGCCGAAGCCTTTAAACAACATCATAAAAATTGTGGTTACAAAGACAGCCGAGAGTTAATAAAAACAAATAATAATTTTGGGAAAGCTGCCGTTGAGTTTGAAATTTCAAATCAATTAATTGCTGATTACTTTGCTTCGAATGAATCACAAATTGTGATTATGCCTGGTTTTATTTCTTCGACCGAAGATGGAATTGGCACAACGCTTGGTCGTGGAGGATCAGATTATACTGCGGCAATTTTGGCTGGAGCCTTGAATGCATCAGAATTAGAAATTTGGACAGACGTCAACGGAATGTTTACTGCAAATCCAAAAGTTGTAAAACAAGCCCAACCCATTGCCACAATTTCCTACCAAGAAGCGATGGAGTTATCTCATTTTGGTGCCAAAGTCTTGTATCCTCCTACAATCCAACCCGTTTTCAAAAAAAATATTCCCATTTGGATTAAAAATACTTTCGAACCGGAATCTGAAGGAACTTATATTTCTAATGATGTTCCAAAATATAGCAACCCTGTAAAAGGCATTAGCTCTATCGACAATATTACATTAGTTACACTGGAAGGTTCAGGAATGATTGGTGTTGCAGGCGTTTCTAAAAGATTGTTCGAGGTGTTGTCTCACGAAAATATCAACGTGATTTTTATTACTCAAGCATCGTCAGAACATTCCATCTGCATTGGAATTCTAAACAGTGATGCTGAAATTGCCGAAAACGCTATAAATAAAGCCTTCTCAATAGAAATTTCACAAAATAAAATTGATCCTTGCATTGTCGAAAAAGACTTGTGCATCATCGCTTTGGTGGGAGAAAGTATGAAAAACCACCAAGGTTTAAGTGGCAGAATGTTCAGTACTTTGGGGAAAAACAACGTTAACATCAGGGCAATTGCGCAAGGTGCTTCCGAAAGAAATATATCGGCGGTCATCAATGAAAAAGACGTAAAAAAAGCACTAAATGCACTTCACGAGAACTTTTTTGAAGAAAACACAAAACAGCTAAACCTGTTTGTAATGGGAGTTGGAAATGTGGGCGAGAAATTCATCGAACAAATTCATCAACAGAAAAAATTCCTGAAGGAGAATCTAAAAATAAACCTTAGGATTATTGCATTATCCAGTTCCAGAAAAATGCATTTTGACGAAGAAGGAATTTCGCTGAAAGATTGGAAATCCTTGTTGGATAAAGGAGAAAATGCCACTATGGAAGCCTTTATTTCAAAAGTGAAATCACTTAATTTACGCAATAGCATCTTTGTTGACATTACAGCAAATCAAGGTGTTTCCGAAACATATGAGCAATATTTAAAACAGAATGTCGCCGTGGTAACTTGCAATAAAATTGCCTGTTCATCATCGTATGACAACTACAAAAACCTCAAAAATCTTTCACGTCAATATAATGCGCCATTCTTGTTTGAAACCAATGTTGGTGCAGGTTTACCTGTTATTGACACCGTAAAAAACCTGATTGCATCGGGAGATAAAGTCAACAAAATTCAAGCAGTATTATCAGGAAGTTTAAACTTTATCTTTAACAATTTCGACGAAAATAATTCTTTTCACGATGTGGTAAAAGAAGCTGGAGTTCAAGGATTTACAGAACCTGACCCGAAAATCGATTTAAGCGGAGTTGACGTAGCCAGAAAAATATTAATCTTGATTCGTGAAAGCGGTTACAAGATGGAAATCGAGGATATTGTCAATAAATCTTTTATGCCGGCAGAATGCTTGGCAACAACAAACAACGAAGATTTTTTCAAATCATTGATATCGAATGCTGCTCATTTCGAGAATTTATTGGCAGAAGCCAAAGTAAAAGATTGTCGTTTGAAATACGTTGCTACTTTCGAAAACGGAAAAGCAAGTGTTGGCTTGGAATTTATCCCAAAAGAAAGTCCTTTCTACAATCTGGAAGGAAAAGATAATATTGTACAATTTTACACTGATCGTTACATTGACCAACCTTTATTGATAAAAGGTGCTGGTGCCGGTGCTGCGGTGACGGCTTCGGGAATTTTTGCCGACGTAATCCGTGTGGGAAACATATAATGATGCTATTTATCTGCAATAAATATTTTGCCTGCCGTACAGACGCGATTAATCGCATCTCTACCCATACAAAAAAATAAAATTATGAATGAAATAAAAATATTTTGCCTGCCGTACAGACGCGATTAATCGCGTCTCTACCCATACAAAAAAAATAAAATTATGAATGAAATAAAAATATTTTGCCCCGCCACAATCGCCAATCTTTCCTGTGGATTTGATGTTCTGGGACTTTGTTTGACTACTGCGGGTGACGAAATGATTATTCGAAAATCAGACATAAAAGGCGTTCGCATTACTAAAATCGTGGGTGCAGATTTACCATTGGAAACCGAAAATAATGTGGCTGGCGTTGCTGCTTTGGCAATGTTAAAATCTATTAAAAAAGTTGGAAATAAATACATTCCGATTGATTCCGACATTGATTTTGACATTGACATTGCTATTGACATTGATTTCGGTTTCGAAATTGAAATCTACAAACACATCAAAGCCGGAAGCGGAATAGGTAGCAGTGCTGCTAGTTCGGCTGGAGCTGTTTTTGGAATCAACGAATTGCTGGGACGACCTTTTACCCGAAAAGAATTGGTGAAATTTGCGATGCAAGGCGAAAAATTAGCCAGTGGAAATGCTCACGCTGACAACGTTGCCCCTTGCCTATTGGGCGGTTTCACTTTGGTAAGAAGTTCCGATCCTTTGGATATTATCAAAATTGAAAGCCCATCAGAATTGTACGCCACGGTCGTTCATCCTCAAATTGAGTTGAAAACTTCGGATGCGCGTTCGGTTTTGAAACAAACTGTTTCCCTAAAAAGTGCCATCACCCAATGGGGAAATGTGGGCGGATTAGTCGCTGGACTTTATACCAATGATTACGAATTGATTGGTCGTTCTTTGCACGACGAAATCATCGAACCAATCCGCAGTATGCTGATTCCAGGTTTCGATTTAATCAAGAAAACCGCTTACGAAAATGGAGCTTTGGGTTCTGGAATTTCGGGTTCTGGACCTTCTATTTTTGCATTAAGCAAAGGAAAGGAAACCGCCGAAAAAATTGCAAAAGCAATGTGTGCAGTATATGACGAAATCGATTTGCCTTATGAAATTCACGTTTCAAAAGTGAATGATGAAGGAGTTTCAATTATAAAATAAAAATTAAAACACATAGAAACATAGAAAAAAAGATTGAGATAGACCAATTCTTGGTTTCCATATAGCTTATACATTCTAAAAATAAGTGAAACGACTAATTAAAATATACAAGAGCAATGTTCTATGCGTTAAAAAAATAAGCCCAAAAAGTTATTATAATAAAAACTATTTCAGATTGATATTTTTTGTTTTCAAAAGCAATACAAGTTGCTAAAAAAATCTAAAATCTAAAATCTAAAATCTAAAATTTAGAAATGAAATACTACAGTTTAAACCACAATGCCCCAAAGGTTTCTTTCGAAGAAGCCGTAATACAAGGATTAGCAACCGATAAAGGTTTGTATTTTCCGGAATCAATAACGCCATTATCACAATATTTTTTCGAGAATATCGAAAATATGAGCAATGAGGAAATCGCTTTCGAAGCCATTAAACAATTTGTGGGCGACGAAATTCCTGCCGAAACTCTAAAACAAATCATTGCCGAAACCCTGTGTTTCGATTTCCCGACCGTGAAAGTCGAAGAAGAAATTTATTCTTTAGAATTATATCACGGACCAACAATGGCTTTCAAGGATGTTGGCGCACGATTTATGTCGCGCTGCTTGGGTTATTTCAACAGAGACAAAAAAGACAATACAAATACTGTTCTCGTGGCAACTTCTGGCGATACTGGTGGCGCTGTTGCCAGTGGCTTCTTGGGCGTTCAAGGCGTAGAAGTCGTGATTTTATATCCTTCAGGAAAAGTGAGCGACATTCAGGAACGTCAATTAACAACTTTGGGACAAAACATCAAAGCACTTGAAGTTGATGGTGTTTTTGACGATTGCCAGGATATGGTAAAAAAAGCCTTTTTGGACGAAAGTCTGAAACATAAAAACCTGACATCGGCAAATTCGATTAATATTGCACGATGGTTGCCTCAAATGTTTTACTTTTTCTTTGCTTACAAGCAATTAAAATCTCAAAACAAACCCTTGGTATTTTCTTGCCCAAGCGGGAATTTCGGGAATATTTGCGCCGGAATTATGGCAAAAAAATTGGGCTTGCCCATACTCCACTTTGTGGCTTCAACCAATGTAAATGATACTGTACCAAGATTTTTAGAAAAAGGAAATTACGATCCAAAACCTTCCAAAGCCACGATTTCAAATGCAATGGATGTTGGGAATCCAAGTAATTTCATCCGCATCCAAGAAATGTACAACAACGATTTGGAGCAATTCAAAAAAGATTTTTCATCGTTTTCTTATACCGATGCCGAAACTTTGGAAGCTATGCAATCTATCTACAAAACCGATGGATATATCGCAGAACCACACGGAGCTGTGGGCTATTTAGGTTTGAAAAAGGAACTGCAAAACCATCCAAATGCTATTGGAATTTTCCTGGAAACGGCACACCCTATCAAGTTTTTGGATGTTGTGGAACCTGCATTAGGCATAAAACTACCTATTCCAACTCAAATTGAAAGCGTGTTGAACAAAGAAAAAATAAGCGTAAAAATCAAGACTTACGAGGAATTGAAGGCGTTTTTGGGATAAACAATAAATTCCCACTTAAAAAATTCAACCGCAGATTCGCAGATTAAAAATAAATTTAAATTTGCGAATCTGCGGTGTTTTTGTACTTATTATAACAACCTTAATTACTCGGATTTCACTTTCAAAAAAAAGTTATAATTTCTTGAACTTAAATTTCTGTCCACCGACTGCTGCTTCATACATTAGACCACCTTTCTGCATAGTGAACACCATAATACCTCCAGTATACTTAACATTCGCTGAGGCTCCTTCGGTTACGGCCACTGCCGAAACTTGAGCGGAAAACTCGAATCGGCTATCTTTAAACCGATCCAATTCTTTTTTGGATTCAAAAAATATCACCTCCCTATATGCCTGTCCGCCTGCCTGAAATCCTATGCTTACTTGCGACAAACTTGCCATACCCACAATCTTGTTGTGTTCATAAACAACCCCATTGCCGGCTGCACCACCTATACCAAGTCCTCCTTTGCCAACATTGGGAAAGATGACATAGCCATACGCTTTTTCAAAAAGTCCTTTCATAAGAGCATCTTTTGCAATAAACTCGGTCTTTGCCGTTTTGCTGTCAGCAATAATCTTGTTCTTTTTAGACTCCGATTGTCCAAAGATAGGTGCCATATTTATTGCAAAAGTCACCACCATTATCCAGATAATATTTAATTTTTTCATTTCTGTAGCCATTAAATTGTTATGAAATTTGTTCACTCAAAGATAAAACAAATTTCTTATAAAAAACACAATAGTCTTATTTTCAGTATTATAGATATTATATTTATTAATTTTTCGATTTAATTCTATTGAAATTCCTGAATGGAAAAACAAAAATTTTATATTATCCACAGAGAAAAAATACAAACAACATCTACAATGAAATGCAATTTTGTTATCCTTTTTTTTACCTTTGGAAAGCACAAAAGCATAACCTGGAATAATATTATCTATGATTACAAAAGCAACACTAGAAGACGTATTTGAATTGAATAAATTAATCAATTCAGCTTATCGCGGCGAATCTTCCAAAAAAGGATGGACTACCGAAGCGAATCTACTAGAAGGAAGTAGAACTAGTGAAAAAGAGCTAACTGAAATCATTCAAGACAAAAAAAATACCATTCTAAAATTTACGGAGAACAACCAGATTATAGGTTCTGTATTGTTGATCGAAAAAGAGCATCAATTGTACTTGGGAATGTTAACCGTTTTGCCTGAGTTGCAAAATAGTGGCGTTGGAAAAAAATTATTGAAACAGGCTGAAATTCAGGCTTCAGAATTGGGCTTGTCTACAATTGTAATGACAGTGATATCAGTCCGTGAGGAACTTATTTCTTGGTACAAACGACACGGCTATGCTGATACAGGAGCAAGAAAATCCTTTCCGGTAAGCGACGTTTATAGCCAAACCACTAATGAACCCTTGGAATTTATGGTGTTAGAAAAAAGAATTCCATAATTTTGATTGCTCAATTATTCAAAAATTTCCATCTCAATACTATTATTTCTCCAAACTCAAATAGGCTTTACCAATATTGGCAATAACATCCGAAGCGATAAAAGATTGGTAACCCGTTTCGGGCAAAGCGATATCGGCAGTCAAGCCGTGGAGGTAAACGCCAAGAATTGCAGCGTCAATAGGTTCATAGGATTGTGCCAATAGACTCGTAATCATTCCCGTGAGTACATCGCCAGTTCCGGCTGTTGCCAAGGCGGCATTTCCGGTGGTGTTTTCGTAAATCGTTTCGCCGTCTATGATGAATGTTGGTGCGCCCTTCATCACGATTATGAGTTGATGCAACTTTGAAAAAGCAACAGTTTTTTCGAATTTCTCTGCATTAGAATTCCATTTCCCGATGAGTCTTTCCAGTTCTTTTGGGTGTGGCGTGAGAATAGTTTTGTTGGGCAACAGCGAAATCCATGCTGCGTTTTGGGATAAAATATTCAGCGCATCAGCATCGATGACCAAAGGTGTTTTATCATTGACCAGAAATTCGTGAAAGGCATTTTGGGTTTCGGGTTGCAAACCAATTCCGGGACCAATTCCGATGGCTTGTGGCGTGAAATCGAATTCTATTTTCGAAATGTATTTTTCCTGAACATCGGTTACTACCATTACTTCGGGATTGGAAGTTTGAAGGATTTCATAACCACAACGTGGAATAAACACCGTGACCAACCCGCAACCGGTTTTCAAACAAGCTTTAGACGACAAAGCAATCGCCCCTATTTTGCCATAACTTCCGCCAATTAACACCGCGTGACCTTGAATCCCTTTGTGGGTGTGCTTGTCAATGGATTTGTAGCGTTTTAGGATTGCCGCCTTGTGGGTTTGAATTGGATTCTTCATTGGATTTGTTTGCATAAAGTTACAAATTTTAAACGAATGAACTTTTGGAGTGATTTATTTTTTGTTTTATTAGTTTTATGTAAGGAAAATCATTAGGTTTGATTGAGTATTGAAAATGCATAAAACCATCATCATTTAGGTCGATTGACACTTTTTTTTGTTGGTATTAACAAATTGAGTATTATCTGTCGTAAATGAAAAACCGATGTACAAAGGACAATCTCCTAAAGGGTTAGATTTTTATAACTTATTATTTGAAAGTGAAGAATTCAATGTGGAATTAGGCAAAGTTACTTTGGCGGCTGGAAAACTGGAAGCTGAATTAATACAGTTTTTAAAACGCAATAATATCAAAGAAAACATTAATCAATCAACACTTGGAAACCTTATTAGCATTGGAAAAAGATACAATTTTTTTGATAAAAACTTAGCAATGTCACTTGAATTAATTTGCAAACAGAGAAATTATTTAACACATAATATATATGCTTTATTTATAGATTTGATTGACGAAACTATTCTTGAAAAAAACAATTTAATTGACACAGATATAATAACATATTGTGATAAAGCGTGGCAATTAAAAGAAAATCTAATTAGTTTAGCTGATATAATACATAACAAATAACCACTATGGTACTTACTCTAATAATTGTAGCTTTAATTATTTTACTTTTTGTTTTTTCAGGAAACAAAAATGAAACATCTAATGGCAAAATTGAAAGAAAAATTAATAATCCAAATGTCTCAAAAAGCAAACTTTCTGAACAAGTAAATGAAGAATTATTATACAAAGAAAAAAAAATAAGAACTTTTGAAATTAAAGGTTTAAATAATAGCAATATCAATCCAAACCTTTTTGGTGAGTTCATTGGATTTGCTAATTGTGTTTACAATTCACACGACCAATATGCTGTAGAAATTTCGACATTTGAAGGAGTAAAATTAGGTTTTGTCCCTAAAGGAAATAAACGGCTAAATAATTCCTTAAATTTATGGCATAATAAGAAATTATTTATTTGGGGAAATTTAAGATTTGATGATTATTACAATAAATGGTTTGGAACAGTAAATATTCCTATAGGTTATGAAGATAACGAATTGGAAAAAATAAAATTATTCTACTTGAAAAAACTTGAAAACCAAAAATTAATTCCCGCTATAGTGGAGTCAAAAATTTCAAATGAAAATTTATTTAAAATATTAAACAATCATAGAGAAATTGAAAAGTTGTTTAATAGTCTTGAAAAGAAAAACGAGTTTGAATATTTTTTCCAATATCAAACAATCCAGAAAATTTCCAAAAAAATGGAAACTGATGAAGATTGGGAAAACTTAATTTTATTAAACCAACATAAAGATTTGATAGATGAATTTTGCGGAAAAAATGCTAATTCAGTAACAAAACGAATAGAAAAAGCGGAAAAAATAACCAACAGTTAACAACTCTATTGCAATCGTCCCCGCTCCCGCACGAATCCTTTCGTGTGGCTTATTTAATCTAAACACCTAGCTATACGAACCCTATACTAAATTCCATTCCAAACCAATTGTAAACCAATAATTTAAACAAACACTATGAATAAAATATACTTACTTCTCCCATTTTTAATTTTTTCTCAATTTAATAGTTACAGTCAACAAAACCAGGTTGTACAATCTAATAAGAATGAATTGATTGTTGAGGCTTTAGAGGACGGAAAGATAGAAGACGGAAAATATAAATGCAATTTGTTCGATTGGCAAATTGAAATTCCTTCAGATTTCACCATCACATCACAAGAAAGAATAAAGCAATTAGAAGACAAAGGTTATGCTGCTATGCAAGAAAACGCAACCGAAGGAAAAAATATAAGAAGGAAAAATAACAATCTGATTGGATTTGAAAAAGATACTTATAATACTTTTGGTGCCAAATACGAATCTTTGGAAGGCACTCAAAAGCTTTCATTACAAGAACACAAAAAATTTATTATCAAATTGTTAGAAGAAACATATACTGGAAAGGGTATCAAATTTGATATAGCAAATAGTGATTTAATACTAGGAAAACATAATTTTTACAAAATTTTAGTTCATATTTATCACCCTAAAACCGACCAACTAATACTAACACAAGAGTTATATACCGCTTATATTAATAATCATCTTTTTACAGCAAATATAAATTACAGAAATGAAGACCTAGGATATATTTTGAGTTATAATTTCGTAAAATCATTTCAACAAACGATTGACTAACTCATAACCCCTACCGCACGGATTTGCAATCCGGATCCATAATCACAAGAAAAATAAATAGAAAAACGCAATTTAATAAGAATTTAAAAGCTCCACAATCCTAAACTATTGTTGGGCTTTTTTGATTGTGAGATTGCTTTATTCCTCGCAAGGACGAGTGATGCAAATAGCTCCACGAAACCCTTTGCCACTCGAAATAAAATCAATAAATTAGCCGCTTTAAATTCTATAAAAATCTACAATGAAAAATACTGCACTGACGCACATACACGAGAGTTTGGGAGCCAAAATGCTTCCGTTTGCCGGATACAATATGCCTATTTTATATGAAGGCGTGAATGCTGAACACGAAACTGTTCGCAATGGCGTGGGCGTTTTTGATGTTTCCCACATGGGCGAATTCTTGCTTACGGGTCCAAATGCTTTGGCCTTGATTCAAAAAGTGACTTCAAACGATGCTTCGACCTTGACCATCGGTCGAGCGCAATATTCGTGTTTACCCAACAACGATGGCGGAATTGTAGATGATTTGATTGTTTATAAAATGAAAGACGAGCAGTATTTATTGGTTGTAAATGCTTCGAATATTGATAAAGACTGGGATTGGATTTCGGCTCACAATGATTTGGGCGTAGAAATGCGAAACCTTTCGGATGATTATTCATTATTGGCGATTCAAGGTCCAAAAGCGGTTGAGGCAATGCAATCCTTGTCTTCATTAGATTTAGCTGCCATTCCCTATTACCATTTTGTGGTTGGGGATTTTGCGGGATTTGAAAACGTAATTATTTCGGCAACAGGTTATACCGGTTCTGGAGGTTTTGAGATTTATTGCAAAAACAGTGAAGTAGAAACGATTTGGAACAAAGTTTTTGAAGCCGGAAAACCTTTTGGAATCAAACCCATTGGTCTTGCTGCTCGGGACACTTTGCGATTAGAAATGGGATTTTGTTTGTACGGAAACGACATCAACGACACCACTTCTCCTCTCGAAGCCGGTTTGGGTTGGATTACAAAATTCACCAAAGAATTTACCAATTCCGAGAACTTGAAAAAACAAAAAGAAGCTGGCGTGTCCAAGAAATTGGTAGCTTTCGAAATGCAGGAACGCGCCGTGCCAAGACACGATTACGAAATTGTAGATGCCTCGGGCAACGTTATTGGAATCGTAACTTCGGGAACAATGTCGCCTTCGATGAATATTGGAATTGGATTAGGTTATGTAACTACCGAAAACAGTGCCATTGGCAGCGATATATTCATCAGAATCAGAAAAAATGACGTTCCTGCGAAAGTGGTGAAATTGCCTTTTTACAAGAAATAGAAAACAAAATTCAATGGCAATGGCAAAATTCAATGGCAATGAAAAAATTAAAAATTGAAATTGCTATTGAAATTGCTATTGAAATTGCTATTGATATTGAAATTGAATTTTGATATTGCTATTGAAAAAGTTATTTTTGCAGTTCAAAATATAATCAGAAATGGGAAGAGCGTTCGAATTTAGAAAAGGAAGAAAAATGAAACGTTGGTCAGCAATGGCCAAAGCATTCACCAGAATTGGGAAAGATATTGTAATGGCGGTTAAGGAAGGCGGACCAAATCCTGATGCGAATTCAAGATTAAGAGCCGTTATCCAGAATTCAAAGGCAGTAAATATGCCCAAAGAAAATGTGGAACGTGCCATTAAAAAAGCCACCGACAAAGATACTGCCAACTATAAAGAAGTTTTGTTTGAAGGTTATGCACCTCACGGAATCGCGATTCTAGTCGAAACGGCAACAGATAATAACAATAGAACTGTTGCCAATATTCGTAGCTATTTCAACAAATGTAACGGAACAATGGGAACGCAAGGTTCGGTAGAATTTATGTTTGACCATACTTGCAACTTTAGGATTCCTGCCAATGGTATTGATCCCGAAGAACTGGAATTAGAACTTATAGATTTTGGTGCCGAAGAAGTTTTTGAAGACGAAGACGGAATATTGATTTATGCTCCTTTTGGCAGTTTTGGAACGATACAAAAAGAACTGGAAAACAGAAAAATAGAAATCCTTTCTTCAGGTTTTGAAAGAATTCCCCAAATAACAAAAAAACTTACCGAAGTTGAAATGGCTGACGTTGAAAAACTAATCGAAAAAATCGAAGAAGATGATGACGTGATGAACGTGTATCACACAATGGAAGAATAGATTTTAGATTTTAGATTTCATAAAAAACTCC
>Ga0208262_1000117_pt1 | contig 38701 bp, 61 predicted proteins | sample LakWasMet15_LOW5_2_FD_183863 | JGI IMG/M metagenome (GOLD analysis project Ga0208262, IMG submission 183863) | Freshwater sediment methanotrophic microbial communities from Lake Washington under simulated oxygen tension - Sediment Metagenome... | ecosystem: Environmental > Aquatic > Freshwater >... | reverse complement strand
GATAATGAAGTTAAAGCTTACGACAGAACACTTACTTATGATGAGTATAAACTTTCTGTACTAGCTAAGTATCCTGAACTAGAACATCACCTCTCTCAGATTGAATCTACTTCAATTGGGGCTGATATTCTTAAAGATAAAATACAAGACTTAGTTAATAGAAGCAAAGCATATGACTTAGCTATTAAAGCTATTGCTGTAAGTGATGGTCATGAGTCTTTTGATGTACTTCTAGACATGACTAATAAATGGAATGACACTAAGAGTGTAGCAGAAGAAACTACATTTGTATCAGATGATATTGAGGAATTATATAATGAAACAGTACTCAGTCCAGGTCTCAGATGGAGACTTAGCTCTCTTAATAGAATGCTTGGAAGTCTACGAAAAGGTGATTTTGGATTCATCTTTGCTCGACCAGAAACAGGGAAAACTACCTTCCTCGCTTCAGAGGTCACATACTTTGCGGAGCAAACTACTTCTCCAGTACTCTGGATTAATAACGAAGAGCAAGGGAACAAAGTAAAACTTAGAAGTTTCCAAGCCTCATTAGGTAAAACATTAACAGAACTATTTGTAGATAGAAAGAAAAGTAATGAGGAATATCAAAAGAACACTCATGGGAACTTAAAAATATATGACTCTGCATCAATCAACAAAAGACAAATTGAGCACATTTGTAGAGAGTTACAACCTGCTTGCATCATCATTGACCAAATTGATAAAATTAAAGGATTTGATGGAGACAGAAACGATTTACGGCTTACAACAATATATCAATGGGCTAGAGAACTTGCAAAAACATATTGCCCTGTCATTGGTATCTGCCAAGCAGACGCTTCAGGAGAAGGTAAAAAATGGCTAACTATGGAGAATGTAGCAGAAAGTAAAACAGGTAAACAAGGTGAAGCTGACTTCATTCTTGGTATTGGTAAGACACATGACCTTAACTTTGAGTTCGTAAGATACTTACATCTATCCAAAAATAAACTTTCTGGAGATAAAGATACAGACCCTAACTTAAGACATGGTAGAGTTGAAGTATTTATTAAACCAGAAATTGCTCGCTATGTTGATATTAGCTGAACTACCTATAGAACATGAACTTCGTAATACTCCTCTAGGAAAAATAGGAGCAGAGTATAAAAATAAATCTAGTCCCTTCTGGTCTAAAGTTACTCCAGCATATGGTATTGCTAAGACAACATATAATCAGTTAGGACCAGTATGGAAAGCAAATGATGATTGGAGAGTTCCGTAATGAACCCTTTAGTTATAGATGTAGAAACAACTATTAGTAATAATGGTAATCCTTTTGACCAAACTAATAAATTAGTTGTTGTTGGAATTAAAGAAGTAGAAAAGAAAGGAGAATGTATTTATGACTTCAAAGAACAACAGGACTATATTCAAGGACAAATTGATAGAACACCCTTTCTTATACTATTCAACGCTAAGTTTGACTTACATTGGCTTCGTTCTTTTGGTATCGTATTTAGCCATAAGCGAATTTGGGACTGTCAACTTGCTGAGTTTATACTAGACTGTCAAGAACAACCCTATCCAAGCTTAGATGATACTTTACTTAAGTATGGCTTTAAACCTAAATTAGATATTATTAAAACAGAGTATTGGAATAAAGGAATAAACACAACTGAGATTCCTACAGACCTTCTATCTGAATATCTTCTTAGGGACTTATCTGCAACAGAAGAAGTATTTCTTAAGCAATGGGAAATCTTCAAAGGAACCAAAGATGGTTCCGTATTACCTGATAAAAGATATAATCTATTTACACTTCAATGTGAAGACCTTCTTGTTCTAGAAGAGATGGAGTGGAATGGTATTAAATTTAATACAGAGAAAGCTTTAATCAAAGCAAAGGAAGTTGAGGATGAACTTAAAACAATTACTGAAAAGATTTTGGATTGGGCTAACGGAGTTCCTATTAATCTCAATAGCAATGACCATCTTAGTTGTTTACTTTATGGTGGCATTGTTATTGACGAGTATAGAGTACCTGTGGGAGTATTCAAAACAGGCGCTAAGGTAGGTCAGACACGATATAAAGTACTCACTAAGGAGTATACCTTACCTCGTATAATTGAACCGCTTAAAGGCTCTGAAACAAAGAAAGAAGGATATTGGAAAACTAATGATGATGTAATCAGAAGTTTAAAAACAGACAAGAAGGGTAGAGAACTTCTGAATCTAATTAAGCAACAAGCTAAGTTAGAAAAACTTAAAGGAACTTACCTTATTGGTTGGACAAACTTAATTGAGAAAATGAATTGGAAACATAATATGATTCATGGAACACTAAACCAAACTAGGGTTGTAACAGGTAGGTTATCTTCCGATAGTCCTAACCTACAGAATGCAGACCCAATCACTAAAGTATATTGTGAGACTAGATATGATTCTTAACGCAGATGCAAAAGCGCTCGAGTGGTATGGAGTTACATTTCTTAGTGGAGATAAAGTTGCCTATCAAGAGATATTTGATAACGTAGACCAACATAGTCAGAATCAAGAAGCCTTTGGTCTACCTTCTAGACTAATAGCAAAAACATTTGTGTTCCGTTAAATTACTAGGCGGAAATAAAATCAGGTGAATTCGGTGAACATCCAGAACGGACAATACCGAGCCAAGCTAAGTTGTTTGTATTCAGCTTAACACTCTCAATAAGATATACTATACTATTAGTATTGATAGGAGAATGTAGATGAGAACATACAAACCAAAACATTGTGTTAAATGCAATAATGTTGGAAAAACTTTGAAGGTGTAACGACTAGTCGAAAGACGTAGGGTTGACAACAACTCGAAGCCCCTGACTCCAGAAATGGAAGATGATATAGTCTGCTCTGCATAGGAATATGCAGCTAACAAAATGCTAGTTTATGGAGGTAGTGCTTATAGCTATGCCAATGACCCAAACTTTGTAGAAGTATCTAATAAAGAAAAGTATTGGCAAGAAGTTATAGATGCTTTCTATAATAAGTATAAAGGTATTAATGCTTGGCATAAGGCTATTGTAAAAGAAGCTATGCAGAATAAACAACTTATTACTCCAACAAATAGAATCTTACGATATGAACCAAAACCAAACTATAAAGGAGAACTCCAATGGCCCGTAACAACAATTAAAAACTACCCTGTCCAATCTTTAGGTGCTGATATTATGTCTGTCATTCGAGTAGAATTCGCTAAGAGATTCAAAGAAGAAAAGATAGATGGGTTATTAGTTAATACAGTACATGACTCTATTGTTTGTGATATAGAACCATATGAGAAAGATAGAACAGCTAAGTTATTCCATGAAGTCTTTGCAGATGGTCCTACTCTTATCCAGAAAAGATTTGGATTTGAGTTTAATCTTCCATTAAAATGTGAAGTTGGTTATGGAAATAATATGAAAGAATTAGAAAAAATAGTATTGACTTAATAAAGTCAAGACTATATAATAGTAATACAATATAGTTAAGGAGAAAATATGGACGTATTAGGTACTGTAGTATCAGTAGAATTAAATGCAACTATTACTAAACAGAATGGTGGTACTTATCAAGGTGCTCGATTATCCTTTCGAGATAAAACTGGTAAGTTAGTAGAACAAAACTTCACCTCTCAAACACTAAAGTTTAATCCTTCTATTGCTAACGCTCTTAGTAACTTAGGTTCTGGTGAGAACTTTGTTATGGTAAAAGAGAAAGAAGGTGAGTTCTGGAATGTAAAATCTATTTCTATTGCTGGTGCTCAAACAGTAGCAACTGCTGCTCCAAGTAATGGTAAGTCTTTTACTCCTCCTCCTACTCCAGCTAAGACAGGAGGTAATTGGGAATCAGCAGAAGAACGAGCTAATAAACAAGTATACATTATTCGACAATCTAACTTAACAGCAGCTATCTCTACTCTATCTGTAGGAGCTAAGAAGTTAGAAGTTAATGATGTTCTTGCAGTAGCTAAACGATATGAAGATTATGTCTTAGGTAAAAATGCTGACTTAGATAGTCTAAACAATGCAACAGACATAGACTTTGATACAGGTTTACCTGATAACGCTTGGGAAGACTAAGATGACTATTGCACTCGTTGATGCGGACATTGTTGCATATCGTTGTGCTGCTGTGACAAAAGGGGAACATGAAAGTGTTGCCCTAGTCAGAGTAGAGGAGTTAATGAAACGTATTCTAGAAGATACAAAAGCTGACGAGTACATTTCATTTCTTACTGGACCAAATAACTTCAGGTATAAAATTAATCCAGAGTATAAAGCTAATAGAAAAGATGTAGAGAAGCCAGAACATCTACAAATCTGCAGAGACTTTATTATGAAATACTGGAATGGTTTTATGTGTGATGGACATGAAGCAGACGATGGTATGGGTATTGCTCAATGTAAAGATATTAACAATACTGTTATCTGCTCTATAGATAAAGATATGTTAATGATTCCAGGAAAGCATTACAACTTTGTTAAACAAGAAGTAACAGAAGTAGACCTAATACAAGGATACCAACAGTTCTATCGTCAGATGTTAATTGGGGATTCTACTGATAATATCTTTGGTATTAAAGGTATTGGTAAAGTTGGAGCTAGTAAACTAATAGACCATTTAATGTTTGAATCAGATATGTATGACAAAGTATATGAACTATATGATGGTGACATAGATAGGTTTATTATGAATGCAAATTGTCTATGGATACAACGTAATCCAAATGAACTCTTTACTGACAGAAAGGACAGTCCTTGGCAACAAGTAACCCAATCACTGGAGACAAACTAATTAGTAAACCAGCTACAGAAAGCTATAGGGAGAACTTTGACAAGATAGTTCAGTCTCCTCCATATCACTGTAACTGTTCTGAGAAGTGCTATAAAGGTTGTAGAAATACCCCATCTAAAGGAAAAGGAGAATCTTATGAAGAAGACAATACTCTTGGTACTGTTGGCTAGTTTAAGTTTAACAGCACAAGCTAAAGAAGTAAGAGAGATGTTCTTACCTATTGAACCTACAGTTCAAATTGTAATTACAAATCAACCATGCACTAAGTTTAAAGCTGCAGAAACAGTTCAACTTAATTATGCTTATGCTATTAACACAGAAACAGGAGATACAGTAACAGGTTGCTTTACTCATGAAGGAGATATTATCCATATTGAGTTAGTAGATGACAAAGGAAACTTCTATTCTTATAAGAAACCTGCAGACTTATTCTTACCAAGACCAAATCTATGATAATTTGTAGAAAGAAAATATGGTCTCACATATAAAAGGATGGACAGAGGGAAGAACAAAGTCTTTCATTACAAGTGGATTACGTTCTCTTTTTCGAAGGTATCCAATTAAATTTGAAGTCCTTAAAGAAGCTAAAACTGGTAAACAAATTAACATTAGTACTGGAAGAATGTCAGAGCATTTCCAATGCAAACAATGTCTAGAATCCTTCCCTGCTAAACAAGTACAAGTGGACCATGTTTCTCCAGTAGTAGACCCAGTAATTGGGTTTGTAGATTGGAATACTTTTATAGATAGATTACTCTGTCCAAAAGAAAATCTACAGGTTCTTTGTACTAAATGTCATAAAGAAAAAACAAAACAAGAAAAGGAAGTTAGGAAAAAGAAATGAAACAATCAACTAGAAATAGATTGGCTAATACTTTAAATCCATTTCAAGGGAGTAGAAAAAAAGTATTAGCTGTTTGCTCTGCTGGATTACTAAGAAGTCCTACAATTGCCTATATCTTATCCAATGAACCATTTGGATATAATACTAGAGCTTGTGGTATTAATAAAGAGTATGCTTTGATTCCATTGGATGATGCCCTTATCTTATGGGCTGATGAAATTGTTGTAGTAGAAGAGTATATGAAAGAACAAATACTAAAACAGAATAAGCATTGTATAGTTCATGTTATCCCAACACCAGACCAGTATGAATGTAGAAGTGAAGAATTAATAAACATTCTTACACCTAAACTTAAGGAAATCTTTCTTTGAAGCTATTACTTCTAGATATAGAAACAGCACCAAACCTAGCTCATGTATGGGGACTATGGGACCAAAACATTGGTCTCCCCCAGTTACTTGAATCAGGATATATTCTTTGTTGGGCTGCTAAATGGTATGGAGATAAAGAAGTAATCTCTTCCAGTAGGCAAGATGAAACAAAAGAAGATATGCTATTTAAGATGCATGAGTTGTTAGAACAAGCAGATGCAGTTATAACATACAATGGCAAACGATTTGACATTCCTTGGTTGAATGCAGAGTTCTTAAGTACAAACCTATTACCTCCTAGTCCTTACAAACAAGTAGACCTCTTAGAAACAGTTAAGAAGCAATTTAAATTCCCTTCTAACAAACTAGAGTATGTTGTTAAAGAACTAGGTCTTGGTGAGAAGATGAAGAACTCAGGGCATGCTCTTTGGATTGGTTGTATTCGTAATGACCCTCTTGCATGGAAAGAAATGTTAGAATACAATATTCAAGACGTACAAATTCTTGAACAGTTATACACTAAACTACTTCCTTGGATTAAAGGTCATGCGAACCATTCTCTGTATTCTACTGGTGAGTGCCCTGTTTGTCCCAATTGTGGTGGAACCCACTTGGTTAAAAGAGGATTTACTCATACTCTTGCAAGCGTCTATCAACGTTATCGCTGTAATGATTGTGGTCATTGGTCCAAAGATAACAAAATCTTAAATAAGAAACAGTACAAAACTACGAGTATACACCTATGACAGAATGGACTTCAGTAAAACAAAAAGCATTAGATAAACAAATAGGTGGTCAACACTATAAAGGATTTGTTATTCAACCTGCAGAGTTCTGCCATAAGAATAAGATTCCTTACTTAGAGGCCACTGCAATTAAGTATCTTTGTAGATGGAGAGATAAGGGTGGATTAGAAGACTTAGATAAAGCTATCCACTTTATTGAACTACTAAAGGAGTTTGAATCTAATGGGTAGACCACAAGAGTTTGATGATGAGGATGACGATGAGTAACTTACTAAAACTATTACTAGGAAATATTACTACTTATGCTACTCCTATTGTTGCTGGTGTGGGCTTCCTTATGGGGGTATATGTCTCTCACCTCTACTATGGGAACAAAGAAGCCTCTCAACTTAAGAACATCCAAGAACAAATCACAAAGCAATTAGCTTATGACCGTGAAGTTGTTTCAGGATACCAAAAGAGAGAGGCTGTTATATTAGATACATTTGTAGATATGAGGAAGAAACTACATGAAATTAAAGTCACTGATGTTCCTTGTAACCTTACCTCTGATGCTGTCAGCTTGTGGAATCAATCAAGCCTTGCTAAGAAAGACCTGCCCTCAAATACCACAGGAACTTCTGAAGCCAGTTCCGTACCCCCCAGAGTTGAAGGGGTTGGAATCAAAATAGCATTGGAGAATAAACTAGAGGAAGATAAGATTCTAAAGGATTGTCGTAACCAGATAGAATCTATTAAACTCTGGCAAGATAGGACTTTTGGAAAATGAAAACCCTAGTTGAATTAAAAGAGTTACTAGCTCTTAGGTTAGACCCAAATGACCTACTAGAGATATTAAATATTTCTAGTGAAGAATTAGTAGAAGCATTCTCTGATAAGATTGAAGATAATTATAAGAGGTTATTACATGAGTACGATGACTAACAAGCAAGCTATAATCTTAGACTTTCAAATCACTAGAGACCTTTTAGAAACAGCACAAAGATTATTTCAAAATGGTAAACTAGAACTATCTGCAAGTCTGATTAGTAATATTAATGTAGACTTAATAAGCTTAACAAAGAAAGTAAATGATTATGAAAAAGAAAGCGAAAGTCAAAGTGTCCCAAAAGAAGTGGTCAGTACAGATGGGTTGCGAGGTAGAGGTTATCAAGCTGGGTCATTTTCCGACAACCCTCATCGTGAGACTACAGGATGGTAAAGAAGTAGAAACAGACATGGAATATCTTGCTGAACTAAAACAATAAAAGGAACCTACATGACAACTAAATTAAAAACAGATACAGACCAAATTGAAATCTTAATCAGTGGTATGAAACAAGAAGGTTATGACTTTAATGAGAATCCTGCAATCTTTAAATGGACATTAGATGAACACCCTGAGTTAGACTTAACTCTTATGATTCAACCTAAGACTGCCGTATCTGCACCATCAACTTTACAATAGGAGAGAGAATGTTTAGTGCAACAATTAAAGCAGTAGATAATGGGTATGTAGTTCAAATTGAGAAGGTAAACTTCTTAGATAAGAAACAAGAAGTCAAAGTATTTATCTGTAAAGATATTGACGAAGCTTTCAAATACATTAAGGACAATGAATGATTAACTTTATCAGTGGTGTAATGCTTGGAGTTGAACTTGTAGAAGATGAAGATAACAGTAAGTTCTTAGTCTTAGACTTACTTATCTTACGAATAGTTTTCTTACTCTAAATAACTAGGCCCCTTAATTGGGGCCTTTTGTTATGCTATAGATATAACTGCTACATCCGATTCTAAAGCTACAGCTAACTTGTCATATAAGTGATTGTATGCAGCTCTACTATTGCCAATAGTATCAGCACCATTCCAAGTAAGGCCTACAAGAATACAACCCTCAGTATCTTGGTCAGTATTACCAGAATGAATTCTAATGCCACTAAAGTTTGGTACATTAAGTATATGAGGCATATCTTTATTAAACCTAGTACTATGGTCTATAATAACTCTATAAGTACCGTTAGGTATAGCAGTCTGTCCTTTAACTTTAGGGATACTACTATCACGATATTTATCTTCTAATGTATAGCACTCAAACTCACCATCTATGTACATCTTACCAATAGTATAGTGACTACCAAATTCAAATCTTTTTACTTCTATCTTCATTATACTAATATCCCCCTAGCTACAAACTTATGAGCAGATAAAGATGTAAAGTCATCATTACATCTAACTATAATTCTATCTCCTGCTTGGAGAAGAATAGCATTACCATAATCTTTTAATAAGTCAAAAGAAGATACTAATGTTTGAGGTGTACCTGCAAAGATAGACTTCTCTACATTAAAAGTAAGAGTATAAAAATCATTATTCTGCTTAATAACTTGTGCTGCTAATATCTGTACTTCAGTACCATTTAGCCTTAAATATAGTTTTAAACCATTAGTTAAACCACCACTAATAGCACCATAGTCTGCTTGATTAAAAGTACCTGATGCTGTTGATATGGAGATAGTTAATTGAGACCAAGAGAAGGTCTTACCTACTGGTATTTCATAAAAGAAATCTTGAGGAGCTGCAGAGTAATTTCCTATAGCATTAAATGTACCTGTTGTATCTCCTACTATGGTAAGAGGTCTAATTACAGGTAAACCAGAGTGCATCTCAAAAGGAAGTTGTATCATTTTAACCACCCATGAGCAACTAAGAAATATAAGATAGCACTAAAGATAGCTGCAGCTAAACTCTTTACTGTCCACTTACCAAACTCAGTAAACTTCTCATCTAGCCACTCTTTGAAGGCCTCTTTAACTATATCTTTTTGTTCTTTTTTATCTAAGTCCATTATACCACTACTCCAATATTGGCTACTACTAATGCAGTTGTACCTGTTATACTTGTTACCCTAGCTCTGACATACTTGAAAGCACTACTAATTGTAATACCATCTGTAGTACCAGATACCCCAGCTAAGTTTATTGTTACTAAAGCAGAAGAACACCAGTTAGTGTTATCATTACTACCTTCTATAAGGATAACTGCTGTACCATTCCCTACTGAAGTTGTTATAGTAGCTTGATAAGAACATAAAGTACTTCCAGCAATAACACCAGTACCTGTTGTAGTTGTAGAAGCTCCAGCACCCAATAACTGCCTTACACTACTACTTTGTAATCTATTAACAGACATTACTTATCCTTTATGGAGCTAACTGTCTTTGTTCTTAATACTGCTACAATAATACCTAAGACAATTATTAAAAGACCAAAGTTCTTCTCACCAATTAAAGGTTTTAGATAATCAAAGTTCTGTTGTAAAGAACCTAGAATAACTAAGAGTAAAGCATAGTTAATAGTCTTAGACTTTAAATATTGTTTAATTTTATATATCATAGTTGTTTCCAATTATGTATTACTACTAAGGTATATAATACTACTGCAAAAATACTTAATATAATGTTATGTACATAATATACTGTAAATAATACAATAAGGCCTTTAACAGCCAATACTAGGTCTACTGGAAGAACTCCAAATAACTTACGAAGAATTGGATTAATTTCATACCCATTATTTCGTAATACTGTTCTTGTTGAATACCAATCCCCTAGTTGAGTAAGACCAAGTAATACAAATAGTAAAGTCATGCGAATATCCTGTCTGGTGATTTTGGGAATGTTTCATAAGGCAGGAATGCGTCAGTTTCAGCACCTCGTAAATTAACGTGCCAGCCTGGTATTGCTACATCGTTCTTGTAAACAGTGCCAATTACATCAATGCTGTAGCCTTCCAATCCATTTAATACTGTGTTGGCTTCGGCTTCATCAGCGAATTTTAGGTAAAAGTCGGTCATGCTGTTAATCCTTTGAGCGTTGCATCAGATAGTCGTGTTGAATAGCATGAAACAGACTTAACGTGACCATTCAAGTATTCACCTGCTTGGCTTGTACCGATACGCATTCTGTCAGCAATGATGGTGCTTGCTGATGTATCAGTGCCTACAGTGCCACCATTGATTACAGCCGCATAGTCATTCACCTTGAAGCCATATCCAGCTTTATTCATTGTGTTAGCTGTTATCGTGCCTAAATCAAGCGCAACCTGCTCTGTTCCTGTCCATTTCTGACGGAAGAATGGGTCTGCTGTTTCAGTACGAAGCTGTAGGTAATTATTAGCCGTGTTGTCATCAATAGATAATGCATTACGGTTGCCAGATGCTGGGCTATCAAATGTGGCTGTAACGCTTGCTTCATTTGTGCCGAACCAACTATAGAAGTTGCTACCCACAATCGTAGCCACATCAGCCGTGCGTGTTACCTGACTGCCTGCTGTAGGAATAAAGCTGGTTGCAAATGAGCCTATCTCTAGCTGTGCATATTGCACTGTACCTGTCACTGTGAGCGTTAAACTGCCTGCTGTCGGTGTGAATGTCAGTGTCGTGCGTGTAGGGTATGCGCCTGTACCTGTCACCGTTGCAGAAGCTGTGCCGCTTAATACAATCTGTCCTGTACCGTAGAATGAAAGCGTATGTGCTACTGCTGTTACGGTTACGCTTTGTGTGGCTAGGTTTGCACCAGCAATGGTTGCATTAAGCAGTAAGTTCTGGCGCTGTTCTTCAATCAGCAATCCTTTAGGTTGTAGCGTTACAGGGTCATAGTCAAAGCGTGGGCCGTAATAGGCAGCGGCAGAAGGTGCGGCGGCAATGTTTAAAGAATAAGCGTCTAGTGAGGCTGAATCACCTACCATTGCTCCAAAAGCCTGAATCACATCACCACTGGTTACAATCCTTACCCCAGCAGTCTTAGCACCTGCCGTTGGTGAAGATGTCACGCTGTATCGTGCCCACGTTGAGCTGATAGTCTGCGTGGTATAAGTTGCGCCACTGTCCATCGTCAAGTCAACGTTGCCAGTGCCTGTAACTCTACGCAGCCAGATACTGAATGTTTGAGAGCCGCCAGTTGAGGTGTAGCTCTCTAAGAATGTGCCGTTGCCTGCTGATGCCTGTATCTGTTCAGCACACACCACGCCATTATGGTTAGCGTAATAGATGGGTGATGCTGCGGCATCGGTACGTCGGTAATCACCAGCTACATCACCTTGAACTACCTGAAATCCCCAAATATCAGCAGAAACTGCGGCTTGATTTGCACCACCAATAGCAGAACCTAATGTGCCAATAGTAAAAGACTTACCAGTCCCAGAAGCCATTGCTAATGTTTTTGTAATACGTTGCCAATCTGCTGTGAGTGTAATAGTTACTACATCTTTTAGTCCTCCATCTGTTACATAGAAATATAGATTTTTACCTACATCTCCAGCAGTAGTCGCTTTTACATAGATTGAGCGTGTATAGTTAGCTGTAGTAGGTAATGTTATAACTTGTGTAATTACTGAAAAATCACCTGCCGCGTCAATTACACCAAAAGTAATAGTATCTGCTGTTTGATAGCCGTTTGGTGCTATTACAGCATTTGCTGTTACTACTGGATTAGTAGATGTTCCATTAGCTTTAGCCCACGCTGCATTACTAAAATCTTCCGAGTAAGTAAGCAGATTAGTCTGCACAAAGCTATTGGATTTAGTCCATGCGGCGTTGTCGAACAGCTCTGAGTAACCTAGTAGGTTTTTTACTGTGGTGGAGTTGTATGTTGTAGCGGTTGAGCCTATTTCGAGCTGTGCGCCCCAGATGTAGAATGATAAAGTTCCAGATGAGGTGCCTAATTGAAATCCATTTGCAGATGAATTTGTTCCAGTATATGGAGTTGTAACTGTAACTGCTATATGAGTAGACGTTACGCGCTCCCAATCGCTACTCAATAATGCTAAATTTATACTCCAAGAGCCAAATCCTGCTCCACTTGAGTTTTGTAAAATTAATGTCCCAGATGCAGATACTTTTTTAATATAAATTGAAGGCGACAAGGTAATAGTTGATGCTATAGAACCACCAGCCGAAACTGAATAGTACATATCATCGACACCAATACTACCAAGATTACTTAATAAATCAGCAGTAGTAGTACCATTTGGAGCAGCTATTGCATTTGCTATAATTGTTGCCGTTCCTCGCTTTACCCAAACAGCATTATCAAACTGCTCACTATAAGTCAGTAAGTTGTGCGGTGCATAAGCAATAGTTCCCAATGAATTGGTCACAGTGGCGTTTGAGGTGCGAGAGAAATTAATACGAGGGTCTAAAAATCCTTCAGTAAACCTTAAGTTTAACTCAGGAACAAAACCCCCATAGTATTGACGTAAAGCCAAGTTTATAGGATTTAAATTCATATTAGTATAGTGCCAGAATAGAAGAAGCAGTTGTACCTGTAGACAATACTTTAGTTACTTGTACTGGTAGAATAGTACCACCAAAGACATTAGCAAATGTTACAGTATCCCCATGTTGAGTGAGAACAGCTACATCACCTCCAATACCTACATAGAGTGCTCTAGTGAGTTCAAACACTGTTGCGTCACTCTTAGTTACTGCTACAGCCCTACGAGCTGATACTGTTGAATCTACTTGTTGATAACCTTGACCTAATGAAGCCATTATACTCTCCTATTAAACTATTTCTGAACCAAATAAACTGAATGATAAATTAGCAGTACCAGCATAAACTGTTACTACATCTGTTGTTGCTAAAGTCATACCTATAGTTACAAAGATAGACTCATTATCTTTAATTTCTGCATCATATATGATATAATGTTGATTAGCTAATGCTGCTCCAGCAGGTCTTACTGCTACTCTATATGTAGTATTAGTACCTCTATTACAAATAGAAATAGTAGAACCTACTGCAGAAGTTAGTGAAGGAACAGTATATAATGTTGTAGCTGTAGTAGCACTTGGGGCACTCTGACCTAATACTTTATACGTTGCCATCTAAGCTCCCATCAACATTAAAACATCTTGTAAACCAGCACTAGCATTAACAGTTATAGAATTAGCAGCATTAGTTATTGTAACATTCTGACTACTATTAATACTCTTATACTCTAATGCTGTAGCTCCATTATTAACTCCTAATACTTGATTAGGAGTACCTAAAGAACTAAGTCCTGTACCTCCTTGAGAGATACTAAAGATTGTACTTTGTAATCCTTGCTTAAGTTTATTAAACCAATCTTTCCAAACAAAGTCATTGACATTATTTCCAAAAGGTGGTGGTGGAAGAGTATACGCCATTTAGCAGTACTCCAAGTCTTTACTATATCCAAGAGTATGTAAGTCATCTAGTTGGTCTTCTAGTCTATGACCTATATCTGTCCTGTACATAATAGAATTAGGAATCTCAACCTTCTTCTTAATTAAGTCATAGACTTTACACTTAGCATCTTTAACAGTCTTACCTCTAGAACTAACAGTCATAACATAACTTCCACTAGTTACTAGAACATCCTGATTCTGTTTAACTTCTCCATCTTTCATTATTGGAGCCTTACCAGACTTAACTTCAGAGAAATGGAAACTACCTGTAGCATCTTCTTTAGATAATCCAAACAGAGGATAGCCAGAACATTCCTTCTTAGACAAACCATCATATGGATAGTCAGGCATAGAGATAACTACTCCAATAGCTACGTCTTCATATACACGTAGAGAGTCTTTACCATCAATAAGGTCTAGCATCCATTCTACTGGGTCTCCACGATGTAAAGCTTGTTGTATCTGAAATAGAGGCCATCCTGGTCTCATTGTAAACTCTAAAGGCCAAGGTTGACCATTCTTATCTATGATACAATTAACATCAATGTATCCAGTATAGTTTAGACCATGTAGATAATCTTCTAAAGGACAAAGAACTTTCTCAGCTAAGAGAGACTCTTGAGTGTAACGAAGAACAGTACCTTGTTCTCCAGTAGCTACACCTAAGTCTCCATTCATTAGTTTCTTGAACTCCCAGTTCTCACAAAACCACTTAGAGAAACCAGCTTTGCCAAACCAACCTCCAACAGCCATCTCAATACCACCATGAAACTCTTGAAGAATAAACTCACCTTTATAAGCATTAGTCTTTTTCCATTTCTGTAACATAAAGACCATATCAGCAGGAGATTTTGATACATAGCTTAAAGCCTTATCACCATCCCCTACTGGTTTAGATACATATCGTTTGTTATTTTTAATCACATAATTCATAGCTTCATCATAGTTTTTAAACTTAGCAGAAGGGATAGTTTTAATGCCAGCACGTTCCATTACCTCTGCACCATAAACCCTATCTTGTTCCCAACGGTTAGTATCAACTGAAGGACCAATAATAGGATAACCCTGGTCTCTATATCTTTCTAGTCCATGAATATAGAATGTATTATCAGTACAAAAGATTAGGTCAGCCCACTTCATAGAAGCTTCCCAATCAGGAACTCGAGTGATAAGACCATCACCTACCTCACATCTTGTACCATCTTTATTCTTACGAATAAATACCCTAACTTCATGTTCCCACGCTTGACAGCGTAAAGCAAAATCTAATGCAACACCAGAAGCATCAATTATTAAAACTTTCATTACTCCATATACTCCCGTTTACGTCTACGATTTTCAGCAGCTCTTTGGTTACGTCTTTGAATCTTATCCATCTTCCTAGCTTTTTCATCACTAGGAGCTTTTACGTCAACCTGTTTAGCAATCCACTCTAAAGAACCTCCACCTGTCTTCTCATCACTTACTGCAAGAGTAGATTGTAATTGAGGAACTTGACCAAAGAAGTACTTAGCTAAGTCAGGTGCTTCTGAGCCAGGATGGTATACTTGTTGTCCATTATATAACTTACGATTAAAAGCAAGTTGAGCAGCCATTAATAATACAGGATTGAATGTAAAGACCGCAGCTAATACTGCTGCACCATCTTTCTTATCTTGAGCTACTTCTTGAATAGCATGGAAGATATGATAAGGACCAGCTCTACGTTGCTCTGCATTCTCATTATTAAACAGTTTAGCTGCTAACATATCTTGTAGAGGATATAGGATAGCAATAGCTACACCCATAGCTACTGTTGTATCTAAACCATGTCCAAACTGTTTAAGACCAGCTTTACCATGACGAATAGCTGCTAAGTCTTTACCTGTTTCTATTAAAGAATTAACCATACCATAATGGTATCTAGAGAATACAGATACATTAGGATTCTGTAAGACTTGAGAAAGACCCCTAGAGAGTTTACCTCCCATTACTTTCTCACCAACCCTAGCATTAATACGATAGTTTGGTAAGTGCCTTTCTACTTCTTTAATGGCATCTTTCTGAGAGAGATTCTCATACTTCATCTTCTCTTTAACCATTTGAATGTACATAGCATCTCGAACAGTCCACATAGCAGCAGAGGATTTCTTAGACAAAGCATCATATAGTTCTCCAAGAGACATACTATATTGTTTAGCTAAGTTCTGTCCTTCAGGAGTATTTACAAACTCTTTAGCACCACGTTTAAACATACTCTCTTGTATTGGAGAGTTACGAACATCTGCAGATAATAAAGAAGCTCCATCCTTAAGCATAGACCTAAACTCAGGTCCTTGAACCATAGCTTCTTTAAGAGCAGGAATACCTGTGCTAACGAATCTACCTATACCTGCAGGAGTAATCCAACCTGTTATACCCCTAGCATTATAAACGTGCCATGCCTCATTCAACATATGTGGAATAGGATTAAGCATCATATTCTTAATCAAAGCACCACTCATCATTGTTAGAGCATTAGGGTCCCATACCTTAGAGAAGTCATCAATAATCTCTGCTGTACGAGGTTGAAAAGCATAGTCTCTAAGTTGAGGAACCTTCTCAGGATTCTTAAGAGTAACATACCCATCTGGTACTTGCTTTCCAGCTTCTAAAGCAACAGCATTCTCTTTAAAGTAATCACTGTTCTTTAACTCTTTAATAAACTCATGTGCTCTAATTAAAGAACGCATCTCAGACAGTTTCTTATATAGAACAGCTTGAGAATCTTTATTATATCTAAAAGGAGTATGTTGTTCTATCTCATCAACTCTAGCTTCTTTAACTACACTAGAACCAAACTTATCTCCAGCCTTTAAACCTTCAATAGATTTAGCTAGAACAATTTGATTGTTATTGTTATACTGGTAAAGTTTTCCACCTCGTTCTTGTATTACAGAACGTTTACCATTAGGATGTTCTAATACAAAGAGACCTCTCTCCATACCAGCCCCAGGAACCTTTTCAATGTTCTGGTCAAAACCACCCTTACCTGGGTCAAATAAATTCTTTTTAAACTGCTCCCATTTAGACATTTCAGGAGCAACAGACATACGAGGAAAGACACCATCTTCAATATCTACATGACTAATAATACCTTCATCAGAAGCGTGTTTAACTAAAGCTTTAAGTTCAAGTGCTGGTTCTGTGTAGTACTTATTGAAAAGTTCTAGTTCTTTACCTTCTAGTTTAACCCCAGGAGTACCTTCAGCATACTGTCTAAACTTAACCTTTAGTTCTTGAGTAACACCCTCTTCTTCAGCAGCTTGTAGAAGTTTTGTACCAACCACATTATCTGCTTCAGCAGTCTTACCAAAAGTAAATAAACTATCTGCTAGTTCTTGATTAGTTGTAGGTACTTTAGGAACAGTAGCATCAGGAGTAGTTCTACCTAAGTTCTGTTCGTTAAACTTCTCCATAGCCATTTCATTAACTAGATTCTCATGGTCAGCTTTAGATACCCAAGAAGGTCTACGAACTTGAGTATGAGCCATTTCATGTAAAGCATAGAACTGAACTAAGTCTTCTGGAGTCTTAATGAAATCTTCTGGTAAAGGATTTACACCATCTACTTTAGGATTAGCCCAAGGTTTATTAACAAAGTCATTTATGATGGCATCTTTATTCAGAACAATCTCAATAGAGTTACCATCTTTATCTCGATAGTGTCTAGCCAATACAGGAGAACCATCTGCTCTAGTAGCATTCTTCTTAGGAGCATCCTCTAAGTGTTTTAATCCTTGAGGACCAAAGTCTGTAGAATGAAGTCCAGGCATACGAGTTTCAGCACCAGTAGGGCCTTTCTGACCTGTAAAGTCTACATCGTTCTTTAACATATTAGGATGATACTTATAAGCTCTACCCGCAGCTTCTAAACGGTTTACAAAGTTACCAGAATGGTCTATAAACCCTTGTTCCAAAGGAAGAGCAGAATCCTTAAGAGCTGGGTCATGTCTAGCACCACTAGGGATAATCTCCCCTGTTTCCTTATTAAGGAACGCTGCCTCTTTTAAAGACTCTGGATGTGGGTCTGCTTCAACAATACCCTCTCGAATTGGAACACCATTATACTCTTTAGGAAGTACAAACTTTTCTCGTAAGTTTTTTGTTGTCCATTCCTTATGGTCTGGAGCAACTGTAGCTGGTTTCTTTATAGAGAGAGAAGACATAAGCTTCTCACCAAACTGAGTTGGTTTAGCTGCTACTCCTTGAAATACAGCAGCAGTAGCTACTTTAAGAGGGTCTACTTTCTCTCCATGATAAGCCTCTTGTCCTGCTTCTAGGCCAGCTCCTGTAGTTGCTAGGAAGGCACGTTGTGCCCAACTACCAAACTCTTTACCACCAATCTTAACTGTCTCTAAAGAACCAGGACGGAAAGAAAGTAAGTTTGGAGCTAGAGCACCTGCAAAAGAAGTCCAAGGATTTTCTTCAGTTTCTTTTTGACGAGTAGCCTTATCAAAACCAGTAGCCTTCTTAATACTACTTGGAATAGCTTCAGCTACACCTTCTTGTAGTTTAGAAGCAGCATAACCTGCTGCTAGAGAAGCACCAAGACCACCAATAACACCACCAACTGCTGGACCTACTGGACCAGTTAAAGGAGAAGTTAAAGCACCAAGACCAGCACCTGTTTCCATCCCAGGACCAAAGGCAGCTAGGGCTGCTATAGAGGGAGCTGTAGATTCAACAGCACTCTTACCAAATGCTTTAGCTTGACTAGAACCTTCTTTAGAAACAGTATGTCCTTGAGAATAGTCATCCCAAGGATTCTTGTCAACTGCAGGTTGAGAGTACTCTTCCCAAGGATTAGCCATGTATTAAGTTTTTTCCCAATTAGATTTATCTGCTGGATTACCGCCTTTAAACTTATACCCAGCTTTTACAGTACCTACTGCAGGAGCATTAGGGTATTGCTGTTTCATATCTTTCTCAGACTGAACATCTTCAGGTTTAAAGCCTTCATACTTACCGTCTTTAATTCTAGAAACAACTTCCTCTTCAGCCATAGATAAAGCTGTAGCAGGGTCTGTTGTTGTACCTTCTTTAAGATGGAAGTAAGCCCTACGGTCAATGTCACCAGCAACTGTTCTACGCTCTGCTGGACGTAAATCTCCTACATCAGGATACCTATCAGCTAAGTCTTTAGCAGAAGAATATAGTTCATCTACTTTAGGAGCTTTATAGTCCTTACCAGTATTATTTCTAAGATTAGCAAACTTACGTTCTTGTAAGTCTAACTTAGCTTTAGACTCATCAGCCTGACGTTTCTCTTTAGCATAAGCTAATTCAGAGGCTTTCGTCTTAATCTCTAATTCTGTAAGAGTCTTCTCAGCCTTAGTTCCCTTAGCTTGTTGTTGTAACCAGTTCTTAGTTTGGTCATTCCAAACTCTAAACTCAGGAGGTACTACCTTACCTGCTTTAGCAAACTCAGATACAGTTTCATTTAAACTAGCTTGGTCATTTGTTCGGAGAGCTGCTTCAGCAACAGCTTCATGTTTAGCAGAATTAATCTGTAAACCTCTGAGTAGGTCTTCTTGACCCTTATGTTCCATGTCAGTACCTTCTTTCATCAAGTCGATACCTAACTTGGGGTCAACACCCATCATTGCTCTACCTGCTTGATATAGTTTTGAAGATAAACCTTGAGAAGTATTATAATCTTCTTTACCATTTTTGTCAACAGACTTAGCATTAAAATACTGAGACATTAATTTCTGAGATTTAAGTTTCTGAGTATATTCTTGGTCTTTAATAGCCATCTCTTGTAGACGACCTTTATGAATATCTTCAGCAGCAAGTTGTTCTCTTTGGAACTCCTTACCTTCCTTTACACCAGAATAGAATCCTGTAAATTGAGCCATATTATACATACCCCATAGATGTACCTAAGCCTTGTTGGTAGGCTTGATTCATATTCAATTGGTCTTGCCATTGTCCTTGCTCTAAACCACGTTGAGCAGCTTGAGACTGTGCTTGTAAGCCTTGACCTTGAGCAGAGACTAAGTTACTTAATTCACCTACTTCAACTTTACGAACACCTAATGGGTCTAAGTTCACACCAGCTAATTCCATAAGACGAGACTGTTGTGTATTGTATTGACTCTCAACACCTTGCATACCTTGTAGCATACGATTCCATTGAGCGGCATATTCTGTTGAAGCCATACCCTGACCATAGGTAACTAACTCTTGAGCAGCATTACCAGAACCTAATAAACCTTTAGAAGCCTGACTACGTTCAAGAGCTTGTTGTCCTTGTTCAAACCTAAACTTATATGAAGGGTCATCAATACCAAAGTTACCAGTAGCCATAGACTCTAGTTTAGACCTATAGACATTACTAGGGTCTGTTTGACTAGAACTAGCTAGTTGTTCTGCAGAACCTGCTCTATAGAAACCCCAAGGGTCATATTGAGCCATTGACTGCATACCTTGTAACTTCTTCTCCTCAGCTTGTTTAGAAGCAAGAGCTTGGTCATATGCAGCACCTGTACTAGTGTCCAAAGCACCTCTAGCATTCTGTGCTCTAACAACATTCTCAATTTCAGATAAAGATTTTCCTGTAGAAGTAGCAAGACCTTGTTGTTGTGACAACTGACTTGAGATTGGAACTGGTGCTCCCATTATGATACTCCCTCTTCCACTGTAAGTTCTAAACTTTCAACCCTAATAGGTTGGTTGTCATAATTAATCATATCAAAAGCTCTCCGTCTACCTTTACCAAGTCGGTCTAATTTACTTCTTTGTAATGCCATATTAATTGGTCTGAATGCACTCCATGTTTGGTAGTCATCATTTGAATACCGTAAGTAGGAAGTACTAGAAACCTTATCTCCAATAATCTCTACTCTAGAGAAGTACTTTGTCTTATTCTCACCACCATCAAACTTAGTAGTACGAACTCTAAACTTAATTGGTTTACCTGCATCTTGATATGTTGTAGTATCAACTGCATAGATATATCCTGTAGTTGAATCTTGTACCAAGTCAAACCCAGCTCCTGAAGTATAAGAAGCCATATTAAAGTAACTCTCTGTATATACTGCAGAAGTAGCACTACCTACATAAGTTCCTGGGTTAGAACTTAGAGAATATGTAATAGTATTAGCATCAACTACATTAATAACATATGTACCATTGTATCCTGTAGGGTTAGCAGAAGCTACTACAACACAATCACCATCAGAGTAGCCATGAGTAGCAATAGTAGCTGTCACTTGATTGTTAGCCCAAGTAGCTGCTGTAATACTCTTGGTAGCACTTAAAGTAAGTTGAGTCCACTTAGACCATTGACCTGTTGTAAAATCATACACAAGAGTTATACCTGTGTTCCTAAGAGTTAAGAAGTAGAATCCATGACCACTAATCTTAATACAGTATGAAGATACATCAGATAGATTATCTGCATTCAGAATCCTATCAATAGAAGGATTACTAATCATCTGTGGAGTAGTACCATCCATACGATAGATACTACGACCCTTAGCTTTAGATACACCCATCCAGAATAGAGTATTTTCAATCTGAGCTACACTATTAGCTGAAGCACATCCTACCTCTAAAAAAGCAGAAGGAAATGGTAACAGAGGACTACCTGTAGGATTACCAGCATCATAGAAGAACTCTGTAGAGTAGGAACTAAATGCTACAATAAGATTTAGTTGTCTAGCAATACAAACACCACCATCAGGTTCCATACGACTTTGAATAACATTTAATGCTGTCCAAGAAGCAGGGTTCTCTAAGTCACTACCATAGATAGCTCCACTAGGAGTCATAACATAGTATGTACCATCTAGGTAAACAAGTCCTCTAACTGTGGTTGCTGGATAGTCTACATCAGTTATTTGTGTAAAAGTTGCACCATTAAAATAATAGGCTGCTGTTGTATTCTTATATACAAATCCAGCACCTACTCCATTCTGTTCTATAAAGTCAAAGACAGCCATTTATTTTCCTAAGAGTATACAATATTATATATAGCAGTATCTAATATTGCAGATAGAGCTGTAGTAAGTTGATAAGGAGTATATCCTTTAGATACACCATTATATTTAATTTCCCAATTACTTCCTACTTTACTTATATCTAAAGTACCAGAAAGACTACCAGGAATAAATACAATAGTAGAACTTTGAGTTATTCCAGACCAATCATCATAATAGAAAAGAAGTCCTGCTCCAAAAGTAGTAATACCTAGTTCAGTAGTAAGAGAATGAGCATTAGCAGCAACTATGGTTAGCTCCCCAGTACCTGAAGTAAAGTAGACTGAACCAGTACTTAGTGGGTCTGCAGATACATAATTAATACTTGCGGTAATATGAGTAATACCTAAAGCTGTAGTCCAGTTTGGGTAAGAAGGAGGAGTTCCTAGTATAGGAGTTACTGCTGTCCAAGGACCTCCTGGATAGAATACAGTATTACCAGCCGCATATGTATGAGTACTTAACCAAATACTATATGAGTATGGAATTAAAGGATTTGAAAATGAATCCCAATAGTATAATATATCATTATATACAAAAGCACCACTAGCAGCTCCTGCACCAGCAGAACCTACTTGAACTCCAGGTCTCTTTACTGTAAACAGATTTCCAGAAGGACTCTGCTCTATATACCCATTAGTAATCAGAGAGTCTTTCTCACTAACAGTATCTCTAGCTTTTAAATCTACTTGTAGAGGTATTCTTTTAACTGTCATTATAAGGTTGTCACTGTTGGAGTAGTAGCTGTGTTACCTGAATCCCATTGATATAGTTTTCCACTATATACAAAGATACCAATAGCAATTCCAGTACCAACATACTTCTGAATAAGACCAGCTCTCTTAACTACATAAGAGATTTGTTCTGACTCTTGCTCAACAAAACCATTCTCAATAATAGCATCCTTAGATGTATCAGAAGAACGGTAGTCAGCACTAACTGCTAGAGGAAACCTAAGATTAGGCACTCTTAACTCCCATACGTTGGTCTACTGAGAAGAAGACAGAAGCTTCTTCAACAGAGTTCTCAAAGGCATATTGAATGTATTGAGAAGCCTTAGCTTCAATAATCTGGATAGTCTGAGGACTTACTGGGTACTCTAGATATAACTCAGCAGCTAAACCCCACTTAAGGGCTTGAAAGAATTCTTCTGGAAAGTCAAAGTTATCTGTACTAGAAGTCATGTCGTAGAACTGACGTTGAATCTTCAAATGAATAGTGTGTGTTCCATCATTAGGAACATTATATACATAGAGGATACCATTTGGTTCTTGACGGTCATAGTAGAACTGATTAGGAACACCTGCAGAGGTTTTACTTCCTAGTTGGTCATACTCTTGTTTAGAGATTAGTTGTAAAACTGTATCATTACCATTACTATCTCTAATAAAACCACTAATAACTTTCAGGGGTCTAGACATAACAATAGCCCCAGTGCCTGTAGCAGTAGGGCCTAATTGGTAGGAAGCAATGCCACTAACCATAGGGATAGATAGGTCTTGAACAACCCAAATAGGTTTATCATTAGCAGACCAACTCTTAATCATAATGTTAAGAGCTTGTGTGCAATTAGTGTAGTCTTCAGTAATAGGAGTTTCACCTACACCAATAACTTGCAGGATGCGTAATGCTGCTTTAATTATATCATCACGTGTTACGGTGAAGGTATTGGTTCCTGTCGTTGACATATATTATCCTGGTACTGGTGTTAGTGATTGGGCTACTGCTGTAAAGGTATCTGTTGCTTCTGGTCTAGTCCAAGGAACACTTTGTTGGTCTTTAACTCCACGAACAAACTCTTGTGGGTGTCTATGGTCAAAACATTTGGGACAGGCCATTATCCCATCCCATTGTTTCTTTAATTGACCTGACTTATACTCTACTCCACAAGTGTCACATATGGCATTCCACTGTCCAGCTTCATAATAAGAGTCTACCATATTTATTCTCCAAATGCAATAGAGCCATCAGGCATATTTGCAAATTTACCTTTTGTAGAATATTCTCCAGCCATACCATGATGAGCATGATGAGAAGGAACTACATTTGCTAATAGCTCCATAGAGCCTCTTTTATTACTAGACTTAGCCTTACCCCTTGACGAAGATTTAGAGGAGCTTCTAGACCCCCCTGTGTTCGTTTTAGAGCTACTACCTCCCCCTTTAGAGGAGTTACTTCCACTAGATTGAGGAGATTGTGCCATTAAATGTCAGCCTTTATTTTAGCCAGATACCTATCTACATGTTCAATACCACCCCTAAATCCAGGTTTAGTTTCTTGTGTAGACTCTACTGGTTTGTTTCGTTTTGCTTCAGCAGCGTGTTCTGCTCTTTCTCGTTTACTCTTCTCAAAGGAAGTTTCTCGATTTTTAATTGTAGGCATTACTTTTTCCTTTTCTGTTTTTCCCCAGGCTTATGTCCATTATCAGAACGATTTGCCTTTACACTACGAACCCTAGTATTGCTAGAGTCTGTACTACCTCCAGAACGTAGAGGTTTCTTATGGTCTACATCTTTTCCATTAACATTCTTACCAGAGGATTTAGCTTCAGACCGAGCCTTATTCCTAGCTGCCCTTTCCTTCTTAGCCTTTGGGCTAGAGTGGTGGGCAGCATACTCTGCTTTGTAATCACGTTTATAATTTGGTGAACTTGGCAAAGTATGCCTCCTTTAATTAGTTAGCACGTTCTACTGCAGCTAGTACATAATCAACAGTTAGCAATGAAGTACCTGTATGATAACCATTTAAGAATGTAGGAGCCAAGAAAACTGTTGAAGCTGGTAAGTTTGCTAATGAAGTACCAAGAGTACCATTACCATTTGCACCTACTGTACCAATACACTTATCTTGATAGAACACATACAGAGTACCTTTACCATCATAGTAGAAACCTAAGTTCACTACTTGAGATGCTGTAGGAGTTGTATTAGGAAGAGCAATAGTTGTAGTAGAACCAGCAGCAGCTTTAATTACCAAAGACCATTGAGTTGCTCCAGAAGCCTTAGTAAAGTATACACCATCTGTTGCACTGTTAATTGTAGTCAGAGTACCTTTAGTTAAACCAATAGTATAGTCTGGATTAGCTACAGTAGCATCAAGAGTTACACTTGTATGGAACCATGTTTGATAACCAGCAGTAGTAGAAGTAGCTGCTGTAAAGTTAAATCCAAAGTTACCTTGAAGAGCTTCTGAACCAGAGGTAGCTGTAGTCAATACTAATTGACCGCCTTTACCTGCACCGAGAGCTACACCTGAACCAGCACCGCCTGCTACAACTGTCCAATCACCAGCAACATATGTCATGAAGTCATTTTCATATGTAGCTACTTGGTTTGGATTTGGTAAGGGTAAATTTGAAAGTGGATGAGTTAATGGTTCTGTTGAAAGACCATTAGGAAAGCGAGTTGGAGTACCCATTGTAATATCCTTTGACGTTATATGATTATAACGTAGCTTAATTGCTACGTCATTGGATTAAAAATTTATTGAGGTTTTTTAATCTTTTTTACTTCCTTGTGACTACGACTAGGTTTCTTAGCCTTACCCTTAGCCATCTTAATACTTCTTCTTCTTACTTGCTTTAGAAGGGCTTGAACCTTCTCGTTTCTTTTTCTGTAAACCACCAGCCATAGTAATCTCCTTAGAAAGACCCCACGTACCTTATGGCAGAGGTGGGGTGCGTATTACTTACGGACCGTTAGAACCGTAGACTGCACGTGGGTCAGTCCAACCGAATGAATAACGTTCGTATGCTTTTGCTTTTGCATTCATAGTATCGAAGTCATTATCCTGTGTGAAACTGATACCTTCACGTTCATAGTACTTCAAGCCGTTTGTTACGTTTGTACGCAAGAACCAAGCTTGAGGAGCTGTGAAGTAATGGTTCAACTTAATACCCATAGGCAAAGCATTTGTTGCTTTAACTACGTTAATATCATTGTTAGCTGTACCTGTTTGGTAAACTGATTTCAGAATGCGGTTAGCATTGAACCAGTTTGCAGGAGCAATATGCAATGATTTTGGCATCAAGTTAATTAACAAGCCTCGGTCATCTGTAGCACCCATGATTTGTACAATCATATCCTCTAGAGCTGATTCAGACAAGTCTGCATCCACTGCTAAACGATTAGACCAAGTACCACCAGAAGTGTTTACGTGAGCTGTACTTACCAACTGAATACCATCACCACCAGTGTAAGCTGATGTGAAAGCACGGTTGAATACACCAGCACCTACACGTTCTTTGGTTTGACGGAAGCCTTTTGCAAGAGCTGCTGACCTACCTTGTGATACTTGAGAGTACAAGTTATCTTGCAACTCTTCATGAGTAACGATATAACCCAAAGCATAGGCAACGTTAGTGTAGCGAGTAGTAGGACCTTGTACTTCTGAGTCATACGTTACTGGAGCACCTTGAGCCTTGATTGGAGCTAAACCGAAACCTACAATTTGTACATCTTCTTCATATGACTGATTCGATTTGAAAGTATCAAATAAATCAGTATACTCAGTTACGTGGTCGTCATAAGTACGACCCCACCAAGCTTTCACACCAGGCCAGAGGGCCTTCGGGTGGTTACTGGTATTAATTACACCTGCCATTTAAATTCTCCTATTTATTATTATGGTGCTAAGTAACCAACTACTGTGCCTGATGCACCTGCAGTAACACCGTACTCATGGTAGTTCCATTTACATAGAACACGAACATAAGCACCTACAGTATTATCTACAAACTGACGAGCACCGATAATACGAATTGGCAAGGTAGCTGTAACAGCAGGACTTGTCAGAACAGTACTTGAGTACGGAGCAGCACTAGATAAAGATGTTTGGTTTGCAGTAACAGTAACAGCAGCATTCTTATGTAGGTCAGTTACAGCGACAGCAGTACTGTCAAACTGAGCTTCAAAAATCAAGAATGGGTCATCAGCTACAAGTACATATTGTGTACCAGCACTCAGACCAATATATTGTTTCTCAGGAGTCAATGAGACACCTTGTAAAGACAATGATGGTGCAGGAGTTACGAAGCCTACAATAATACCAAGTGGAAGTGCAGAGGTAGTTGTTGCACCACCCCATTTTGTTACATAGGTAATACCATTAGCATCAGAAGATGCTGCAGACATTACTACATCGCCAATAGCGTATGTGTTGCTACCATCAGAAGCAATTGCATAAACATTGCCTTGACCGTTATACGGACCACTGATAATAGAACGAACTGGCGAAAAGCCCTTTGGGGCATTTGTGTTAGCCATTTTTTAGTCCTTTAGTTATTTATATTTGATACCATTTTTTGGGACATATCGTCCACCTGTGTCTTCCAAACTACCATTACGAATTTGGGCATCAATGTTGTCCTGAGCTTGCAAAGCAATCTTCTGGTCTTCTTCATACCACTCTTCTCTAATTTTCATAAGGTAAGCATATTGTGCCGAGCCATCCTCGTTAGTACCAACAAGGCGTTTAACACGGTCTTCCTTCTCTTCTACACCAACTTCTTTAGGTGTCACAAACTCATAGTCACCTTGGATAGCCTCATGGATTCGTCCTGGAGTATCATTAATCCAATGTAGATGATAACCATCAATCGGATAGTTGACTCCTAGTTTAGAACGAGGAACACCAAAAGGTTTTCTTGATTTACGTTGAGGACGGTCTGCTGTGGTTCTAACTACTTCTGCAGGTTGCTCTTGAACTGCTGCTGTTTCATTACGTCCACGTACTACTTTAGTTGTATTAGTCATCTTCTCTTAGTCCTCAAAATAATCTTTAATATACTGCTCTTTGGTAACTAGACCTTGTTTAACAAACATATCACAAGCTGCCTTAGCATCTGCTGGTAAGTCTGCGTAGCTTTTCTTACTACTAGAAGTTCTAGGAGTACCTGTGTTACCCTCAACTGCTTGAGGCTTCTCTCTTAAGTTTTCAAACTTTTCTGGAAATGCTTCTCGTACTTTTGCAGATACAGCTTCTAAGAATGGAGTACCCTTTAATGTAGGATTCTCATCTTTTACTTCATCTGCGAAACCATTTGCTGCTGCGCGTAAAGCTTTGTCATTTTGGAACCATTCATTCTGCTGAGTCCAAGCAATAAACTGTTGTTGATATAGAGCATCTGTTTGAGGAGTCTCTACTACAGTCGTAGCTTTCTTAGAAGAGTAGTCTTCTTTCAATTGCTCAATTGCTTCTTCTGCTGCGATAACAGCATCACCATCAGCATCCTTGATAGCTTCTTTTTTCTGAGTCTGTAACTCAGCTAAAGCTTTCTTGTATGAACGTTCTTCGGTCTGTTCGTGGAATGTTTTAAATTCCTTTACTGCTTCTCGAACAGCTCGTAATTCTGCTTCTAAACTAAGGTTCTTACCTTGAATCTTTTCCAAGTCTTTTCGTAAGAAGCCATTAATTTCTCTACCACGTTGTAGAAACTCTTCAGCAGTACGCCATTGGTTTTCATCACCTTTAAATTCTTCTTTAGGTGTCCAACCAAATTGTCGTGCTTCTTTTTCTACAGCCAGAGTTGCAGCGTCAGGGGCATTATTCTCTTGTTGAATTTCATCAGTCATTATCTATTCCTTTACTTGGTCTAAGGTTGCTACAATATCTAAATCACTTACTATTCGATACTCCTTACCATCATTACCTTTGTAAGTAGCACCAGAATATTTTGCAAACAAAACTTCATCACCTAAACTAGCCCAAGGAGAAGATTGGTCTGCCCATGCTGTATTACCAATTGAAACTACAACACCTTTCATTTGTGCCATCTGTTCTCTATCTGTAGCAGAACCAGTTGAAACAATAATACCAGACTCTGTAGTAGTTTCTACTTGTTCAGGAAGCACTAATACCCTGTGTCCTTTTACATTGATACCACTATTGTTTTCTACCATTCTCTATTTCCTCTACTAACCATTCATAACTTAACTCTTGTAAATCTTCTAATAACCTTACTTTACCTATGGCCTCACTATTAAGTTGAAGCGTTCCATATACATCAGAAGAAGTATATGTACCATTAGCCCACTCATCTTTAGCGAGATTCCGAAGGCTGGTTAGAAACTGGAACAGGGCCTGAGTCACTGGCTGTGTCTTCCATGCTTCCCATTCCTCCTTGTTGATTAGAACCTTCTCCACTATTCATCTCCTTATCTAGGTTACTTAGTACTTCCATTGCTTTAAACAAACCCTCTTGTTGTAACTTAGCTACACTAACTGAAGCACGAATAGCTTCCAGTTGTAAGTTAGTTTCAACACCTTGAGCTTCTTTATGAATCTTCTCTGCCTCAGCTTCCAACTTAGCAATCTTAGCTCTATTGAGGTCAAACTCTTGGAACAACTTAGCTTGAGCCAATTTACTCTTAAGTTGAATATCAAGTTGTTTAACTTGGTTCTTCATTGTCTCAATAATAACTTTAGGATTAGGTGGAGGAGGTACTGCTTTAGGACCTTTAGGGTCTGGATAAACAATATCAATATCTTGTACTTGTAATGAAGCAAGATAACGTTTCTCTACCTCATACTTATCATACCCAGGAGTAGTCATAGAAGCTTGTTTCAAAGCAGTAGCTTGAAGTTGCTTCATACTGTCACTAACCATATTAGGGTCTGCTGCAGGGATAATATCTCTTGGAGTAGTAGCATAGTCTTGCGCTAGTACTTGCTTAGAGCCACCATTTGCAATTGAGTAGTAACTTACAGAGTCATCTAGGAAGATGAAGTTTAAGTTATATAGTTTACGGAACTCTTCTTTAAGAGAACGATATGTACGTTTAAAGATTGCATTGAAGATACGTTGACCTTCAACTAAAGAGTTACGAGATGTTTCTGCAGGAGTGTTCTGTCCAGGGTTAATACCTACTTGAGGGTCAGTAGCCATACCAACTCTATTACCGTAGTCAATGAGTAAACCAAGAAGCTTAAACAATACATCACTAGGTTCCCTAACAGGAAGAGGGAAGATACCTTTACGAAGGTCATCACCAGTAGAGTCTACTCGTTTCCATTCAAATGGACGGAAGGAGTTATCGCCACTTCGGAACTTAACCCCCCTACCCAAGAAACCACCAGCAGTGTTAGATAGAGTACCAGCATCAATAAGCTGATTGATTGAGGTGTTAATAGATTCATTTAATGGGCCAAGAAGAGAACCAAAACCTAAGTCATAGAACCCACCATCAGGAGATGGAATGAAAGGAAACTTAGTGTAGTATTGGTCTGCTTTAATTGCGAGGATTTGTTTCTTATCTTTAGGAGAGAACTCTACATTCCGTTTCAGGAAGCGAGCTACAACTCTAAGAACAAGAGATGTATCTTTACGAAGATAAACAATATAAGGTTCTTTATACCCATCACCATCAAGGTCAAGGAAGGTATGTTGCTCAAGAATTTCATATGGGGTTGCACTATCAGTTGGAGGTTTAGTTAGACCTTGTGACTTGTCTTTAGCCTCTACCAGTAAGCCTGATGCTTGTACTGCTGGTTTAGCATCTCTATTCCAATCTAAGAAAATACCACGATGGTATCTTTCATAGAGGTCATTCTCTGAGAAGTATAATACTTGAGTAATGCGAGGAGCTTTTTCTAAGCTTGGGGTATAGTAAGAAACATAGAGGTCTCTTGCTAAAACGTGTTCTGAAACATTGTGACCAAGAGAGGTATCAAAGTAACTCTTCTTGAAGGAGCAACCTACAATAGCTTGATGTAGTAAACTCTTATCCATATTCTCTTCCCAAGATTCATCTTCTTCTAGAATCTGGAAACTCATATGGTCTGATACACGTTTAGCTCTTGCTGATGCTTCCCCTTGAGGGTCTTCACTAACTACATTACACTTAACAATATTAGGACCACTAATAAGAGCTGGATAAGCTCTAGCGTGGAATTGCATAGCAGCAATAGTTACTAAAGGAAATTTGACATTAGAAGCACCCTGCCAAGGAAAGGTTTTACTCTCTGAGACTTGTAAAGCTAAGTCCATAGAGTTCTTAGTTTTCTTTTCCCAATCTTGTCGAGACATTGCATCTGCTTCAAAACCTTGAAGGCAGTCATGTCCAATAGTAGCTAAGTCTTGCTCAGAAAGAAACTCAGCAAGGTTAGGACTCTTTAGGATTGTTGCTAAATCTAATGTTGTTTCTAGTGACATTTAATATCCTGTAATTAGACTTTGACCGCTATACTGATGGAAGCCACCATATTCTTCTTCATACTCATCTTCAGCTTGTTCTTCTGGTGTAGGTGCTTCAGCAAGAACATCTAAAGTTAAACCAATCCAAGATAGAGCATCTACTTGGTCATCATGTCTATCTTTAGGAAACCTAACCATCTCATCTTCTAAAGCAATATACCAAGAAGCATCTTTATCAAAGTGAACACCACCAGCACGAAGTCTAGCTTGTAAACTTCTAGCTCTAGTCAACTTATCTTTAGTAGGAACTACTGGATATAAGTTAAGGTAAATATTCCGCTTACGCATCTCTCTGTCCAGGAATGGACGGATGGAATTGTGAATAGTACCTTGTTCAACAATATATAGTTCTGGAGAGTATCTCTGTTGTACTGAGAACATCTCACCAACTATTTGTTCTGCATCCCATCTACCTCTTCGTATATCTATTACATGAAGGATTCCTGAAGGGTCAGAACCAACAATAGCAATAACAGTGAAGTCACTTCTATCTCTGGTAGAAACAGCAAAGTCCACTGCTGCATAATAAACCAGATTTTGTTTCCTATCCTCATCAGTGAGGGGTAAAAAATCATCTCTTCTAAAGTAAGCATTTGATTCATCCACTGGGTAGTTTAAATATTCCTGACTATACATATCAGGCATACCTTGGTCTAAATAACCCTGTTTGATTGCTTTTAGTTTTTCTTCAGAGAATCTGTCTTCCCAAAGTATCTTTGAGTAGTCTTCATTATGAGCTTTATACTTAACAGCTTTCCACATAGCTCTTGTGTTTGTTGAGTACTCTCGTAACCCATCATACACTGTAGAATCACTTGTTACTTGAGGCATGATACGTTCAAGTAAACTGTCGAGGTGCAAGATAGTACCTACGATAACTACCTTACCACCACTGCTCTTGCTAGGGAGCAGCGCCCCGTAAAACCATCGTCTGAACTTGATACGGCGTTCAGAATTATTTGTAATTTCATCATTCTCTAAGTCATCACAAAGAATGAGGTCTGGTCGTTTGTTAGCCCACTTCAGACCACGTAGTTTCTGCTCACTACCCTTAGCCATAATGCGGAAGCGGTAGCCATCTGTCAGTTCTACAATAATGTCAGTTTCAGCTAACTTAACAAACTTCTTGATACCAAACAGAGCTACCAAGTCTTCATTCTCGATAAGCTCTTGTTTGATGTCACCAAGGAACATTGTAGCTTGTGTTTCAGTATCAGATACCAAGATAACAAACTGATGTTCCCTGAATAGTACAGCAGCTAGTAACCAAGCAAAAGTTATTGAAGTACTCTTGGCATGACCACGTGGAGCTGCAAGGGCAATATATTCATGATTGGTACAACATAACTCCCACCACTCTTTATGGCAGGATGGTGTAGCAGTAGCTCTATCAAACTTGTGTTGCAGTAAGCTACCTACAAAACCATTAACTATTTCACTCGTTAACAATATCAGCCTCAATTACTTCTTCAGAGTTTAGTTGAACAACCTCTTTAGCTTGAGCAAAGGATTTAAACTGTTCAGCCAAACGAAGGAGTCTTTCATCCTGACTTACCTTCTCAACTCTACTCGTAGGTTCACCACGAAGAAGTTGTCTCTTATCCAAAGTAATGGCAGTGACAATAGCAGCATCTTTACCTGACATTGGTTTATTAACCAAGATACCTCTTTTGGTATCATAGATGGTATCACCATTATCTAACCTATCATTAACAGCAGTAACAGCTTTGTTAATTAAGGCAGTAAGCTTTGTATCTAACTCTTCGTTCTCTTCTTGGACAATACGTTGTTGTGTTTCATACCACCACTCAGTTTGTTTCCAAGACCTAATAGTAGCTTCTGGTATCTTAGTAATTTCAGCTACTCGTCTAGAGTTACCACATACTGCGAAAGCACATACTGCTTCCATCTTTTGTTTATCAGAGTAATGGTCTCTACGACCAGCTATTCTTTGTTGTACAATACCTTTAGAGTTTTTTCTATGAACACCCTTAGCTCTAAGTTCTACAGTAGAAGGTGTAGCTGCTCTACGAGTGATAACTGCTTCTTCTCCTTTACCAGAAATGTTTAAGAACTCTTTAACATTAATAGGTAGGTCATTAGTAGTAGTAGCTTTTCTCTGATTCATAGCTATATTATATTATAGAAATAAATTAATGTCAATAGATAGTATAAAATAAATATTGTTGACAAAGATAATTTAGTATGATACCCTCTATATATAATATTATATTAATAATATAAATATATATATATATATAATAAATATATTAAATATTATATCTATATACTAGGCTATAGAAATAGCCTTTTGTTTTTATAAAAATTTAGTTAAGTGTATTACAATAAAAACTAAAAACATTATATTTGCCCCTATAGTAGGTATTTTTAGGGGCTATATTATTATATATAATTATATTAATATATATATATATACTAGTACTATATTATTATATTAATATTATAATATATATATATATAATATATACTATTGAGACGGATATTTCCAAGGGGAAATAGACGGTGACATACCAATACTAAGTACATCAATGTGTTATGTCCCCTATATATATTATATTATATATATCTTAACAACACTATCTGTACAACATAATACTTCAGTTGTACATTAATATACTACTCTCTTCTGTACAACAATACCTCTATTCCTTCTGTAAACCTACCTAGAAGCTCTTATCTCTATCTTGTATATATCCTTACCTTAACCAAACATAAATAACTTGTCTAAGAGCTTTAAATACAATTATCCAAGACACATCTAATAAATCAGCTAAGAACTTGTATTATCTTTATTGCATCATACATAATACTCTACTCTCCAAAGTAGATATGTTATATCCATTATCCTAAGTTTCTACGGTGCGAACCCCTCGCAGTCGACTTCGAGCTTCTCCGCTAGCAACACTCCGTGCCTTACACTCTCGTACGTGAGCATATCCTCGCTAGAATCGTACCGATTCGCTGCGGTATCCCTCCCGTCCTTCGCTCGCTACGCTCACCGTTCCAGGTACTCGCTTATGCCGCTACGATGACTCTCTACGTTCGTCACCGCTCTGCGTCTCCAATTCGCGAGAGGGGATTCGCCCCTCGAAGACAACTTAGGAGAAACAAAATGGCTACAACAAATCAATTCAACTTTGAAGAATATAACAAAGTAATGAAGAATGCAAACAGTGGGTTGAAATTATTCTTAGCTGAACAACTTTTACTAGATGTTCAAGCAACATACTTACGATTCAAGAATCCTCTTCGCAATGACATTACAGATGTTGTCGATGAATTAGCTGACATTCGTATTAAGAATAAAAAGTTAGCAGCAGCAAGAGAAACTACTACAGATGGTGCATTAGATAATGAAACTCTTCCAGATGGTGCAATGTCTCAAAAATCTACATCAGCAGATGCAGGTAAGGTTGCTTAGTAAGTTTAACAGGAGGTTATCAAAAGATAATCTCCGATTAAATTTATTAATAACAATGAGAATAAAATGAATATTCAAATCATCCACAAAGAGACAAAAACAATTAAAACTGTAAGAGAGTTGGATGATTTACTATTTGAACAAGGTTGGAGATTTTATAACCATATCTCCAATCGTTCTACTAATCCTTTTGTATTAGATGAAACTATGCAAGAAATTAGTAAAAATAAAGAAAATGGTTATATACAGATTCTTTCTAAAAACACCTTTTAAGGAGTAACAACATGGATAACGCTTTCATCTTATTAATTGGAATTACAGCAATGCTTGTTATATTTGCTATTGCTGGAGCACTTATAGAAGTATATGAAAGATATACACAAAATAAATTCCATAAACGTGTTCAAGATAAAGTTTGGAAACTTGAACATTATAATAGACTTGGGAGATAATCATGTTACTCCTTGATAAAGATAGAAACTTTGTTGACTCTTTTGTAGATGCCTATTATGCTAAATCTGATTCTTCTATGTCAGATGAAGTGTTATTAGAAAAAATTGGAAAGATTGAACATCAATTCTATTGTTGCTATTGCCATAAAACTATGGATAGAAAACATAAGACTAAAGCAGGTAGAGCTAATATTTGTTTTACTTGTCTTGATATTAAAAATAAAAGAATCCTTGCAAGGTAGTTAGATATGGAAGGCCAGGCGATTAATTTGCGTCAAGGGAAAAGTATCTAGCCTGTAACACACAGCGTCAGAAATCTTGAATAGCTTGTGTTATGGAGTAGGTATTTAACAAGGAGAAACAAAATGAATGTCCTAATAGAATATGCACAAATTCAAATGCTTCATATGTTAGCTTGTATTATGTATGAGCAACAATTTCTTGAATCATATAACAGAAAGTTTTCAAAATGAATTATGACCTTTATAATATAGATGTTTTACAAGAAATGTATGCTGTTAAATTCTACAAGCATTACAAAGTATTTCCTAAAGCAAAACATCTAGAAACAAATAAAGATTTATTAATCAAAAAGATTAAAATCTTAAATCATTTAAATAAAAAATAAGTTTCATCCTTTAAGGTTTTCTTATGAAAATCTTATCAGATGCAACTTCGCATCTATAATAAGAGAAATTAAAATGACTATCTCAGTAGAAAAACATATTGAAACTTACAACAAAACTCAACGTCAATTTGGTAACATTCGTATCATCAAAGCAGGTACATTCGGTTACTATGATGTATTCTTAGGGAATGGTTGGACAAACCATACAAGAGTTTTATACAACAAACAACGAGGTACTTCCTCATTTGTTTCTGGTAAAGAACTGGGCAACTTAATTCAAGAGGTGAACAAATGTATCGCTCAATTGACGAAGTAGTTAAACATTGTAAAGTTAAACCTCTCATTCTTATGGGTGGTACTGATATTAACCCTGCTATCTATGGAGCTAAACCATTAAGCTTCTCTGATGTACCAGACTACAACAGGGATGTTTATGAAGAAAACTTAATAGATAAAGCTATTGAAACTAAACAACCTATCATTGGTATTTGTCGAGGTGCTCAATTCGTTTGTGCTAAGGCTGGGGGTTCTCTGTACCAACATTCAATTGGGCATAATAAATCTCATGGTGTATTTGTAAAGTCTCTGATTGATTCTCAAGTGTACACTCTACTTGAAAATGTATCTGCAGACCATCATCAGGTTATGAATCCAGATGAAGTTGAACATACTATCTATGGCTTTGCCAATCATGAGACTAAAATTTGGAAATCAGAAACAGAAACAGAACTAGTTACAATGGTTCCAGAGATTGTTTACTTTCCAAAGATTAAGGGTTTAGCTATACAACCGCATCCTGAATGGATGCAACATAACCATATCTTTAATCAATACTTAACTGACTTAGTTAAGAAACTTTTCGGAGAGTAAAATGAAACTGTATGAGGTCCCAGCAGGGACCAAAGTAAAAGTTTTAGAAACCAATCAAATTGTTTTTGTTTACTTCAATCCAAATAGTAACGCACCTTATTATCTTAATCACAAAGATGAAATAGTTAAGTTACCTCATTGGACTGAAGTTGAATTAGTTAATGGAGAATAATATGTTACAAACAATCGGTGCAGATGTAGAAGTATTTGCGTACAATCCTAAAACCAAAGAACATAAAAGTCTTTGTGGTTTAATTGGTGGTACTAAAGATAAACCAAAACAAATAGAATCCTTACCAGAAGGTTTCATGGTACAAGAAGATAATGTATCTCTTGAATGGAATATTCCTCCAACAATTAGTCCTACTCGTTGGCATAGTTATATTACTACTATCATGGGCCACGTAGATTCTACCTTAGCTCAAATGGGTTTCCTTGTTAGTACTGATTCCAGTGCTTCATTCAATCCATTGGAATTAACTCATCCTAATGCTTTAGTATTTGGTTGTGAACCTGACTATAATGCTTGGACTAAAATTGAGAATAAAAAACCTCAAGCTGATGATAAAAATCTTCGTACTGCTGGTGGTCATATTCATGTTGGTACAAATGTTGATATGATTCATGGTATTCAGTTAATGGATTTGTATCTTGGTGTTCCTTCTATCATTTTAGATGACACAGAATCTTCTAAGAAACGTAGAGAACTTTATGGCAAAGCTGGTGCTATGCGTCCTAAACCCTATGGCTTTGAATATCGAGTATTATCTAACTTTTGGGCTTTCAATCCAGAGTTAGTTAATTGGGTATATAATCAAACCAGATTAGCTATGAAAAGTAAAGTTAAGTTTACTAAAGCAGAATCAAAATTAATTCAAGACACTATTAATTCAGGAGATAAAGATGCTGCAAAAACTATTATCAACTCTTATGGACTTACCTTACCCACTATCTCTTAAGGAAGCTCAAAAGAAACTTACAGATACTTTCTTAGTTGTAAATAATAAGTTAGCATACATCTATGAGATTCATGATGGCTCTATCCATCTCTCATTTAAAGAAGGAGGACTTCAAGCTCTACTTGCAAGTGATGTAACTTCTTTAGAGATTTGGATTCCTGATACTGGTATCTATAAACATATTGGTAAATATCATTCATTAACTAAGTTACCTAAACGACAATGGAAGAAAAGTTTCTCTTATGATTTCTATAAGATATATCCAATGGTACAGGATAATAATCCTATCTATTCTTTCTTTGAATATGGTTTGGTATCTGAAAACTTATGGAAGACCGATAAAAACATTTATTATCTTTCATATAAAATTGGATTCATTAAAGACAATGAACTCTTCCTAGATAATCCAACCTTTAAACAAGAAATTATTGACCTAGGTAAAAAGGACCCATCATGGCATCAACTGATAAAAAACTTTTAGACATATTCAAGTACAAAACATTAAAACCTTACATAGGATTACAAGGTAACTTTCCTATTGTAGATGACAACACACATCTAGGTATTGAAATTGAATTAGAAAACTATCTCTATTCTAATATCCCTACTACATGGAGATTGGAAGAAGATGGAAGTCTTAAGTTAGATGGTAAAGAACTTGTATCTATTCCATTAAAGTTTAAGTATCTTGAAGTGGAATTAGAAAGACTTATACTAGGTACAAAAAGTAAATCTACTTCTACTCGTTGTAGTGTTCATGTTCATATGAATGTACGAGACTTTACTAAAGAAGAACTAGAGAAATTTGTTTTACTTTATCTAATCTTTGAAAAGAGTTTATTTAAATTCTCAGGTAATAGGTGGAAGAGTAATTATTGTACTCCATTATATGAATGCCCTGATATAGTAAAAGAGTTTTTTACTTTTGGTTTACCAACAAATAATTTTAATTGGTATAAGTATTCAGCATTAAACTTATGTCCTATATGGGGTAACTCTCATGAAGGAAGTAAACAATATGGTACAGTTGAGTTCAGACATATGGAAGGTACTCTAGATAAGGAACGTATTCTTAATTGGTGCAATCTGATTGTTAGTTTAAAACTTGCGGCTAAGCAGATAGAACTACTATCATTAAAAGACCACATTGCTACTATGAATACTACCTCTGGATACTCTTGGTTAGTTACTGAAGTATTTGGTAAATGG
>Ga0208262_1000116_pt1 | contig 38857 bp, 34 predicted proteins | sample LakWasMet15_LOW5_2_FD_183863 | JGI IMG/M metagenome (GOLD analysis project Ga0208262, IMG submission 183863) | Freshwater sediment methanotrophic microbial communities from Lake Washington under simulated oxygen tension - Sediment Metagenome... | ecosystem: Environmental > Aquatic > Freshwater >... | reverse complement strand
CACTGCTGCCTCCCGTAGGAGTCTGGTCCGTGTCTCAGTACCAGTGTGGGGGATCTCCCTCTCAGGACCCCTACCCATCGTAGCCTTGGTATGCCGTTACCATACCAACTAGCTAATGGGACGCATGCTCATCTTTTGCCGTTGTGACTTTAATAATGTCTTGATGCCAAATCATTATACTATGAGGTATTAATCCAAATTTCTCTGGGCTATCCCTCTGCAAAAGGTAGATTGCATACGCGTTACGCACCCGTGCGCCGGTCTCTAGTATTGCTACTATACCCCTCGACTTGCATGTGTTAAGCCTGCCGCTAGCGTTCATCCTGAGCCAGGATCAAACTCTTCATCGTATATTGTTTGCTCTGATTTAACTCAGAACTGATTATTATGCGACTCAAATTCTAGTGGTTTTAATCTTTCTAAAGACGTGATAAATCATCGTCCCTGTTTTAAAGACGCGATAAATCATCGTCTCTATTTTAAAGACGCGATAAATCGACGTCTCTACAATTCTCTTACTCTCTTTTTTTGTGTTCCGAAATCTCTCTCGGAACGGCTGTCAATTCAATATGTCTAGGAACGTATTCTTCTTCTTTATTTAAAAGTCACACCATCGTGTGTCTCTAACCTTGATTCATTTCTCAAAGCGGGTGCAAAAGTAAGCACTTCTTTTTTATCTGGCAAGAAAAAAATATTTTATTTTTTAGAATAAAATATTCTAACCCTTTTTCAGTTTTTCAAGGAGGGCAAAGATATAATTTCTTATCCTTCTCTACAACTGTTTTTTGATTATTTTTTCAACCTTTTATAAGAACATCGCCTTCATTGCGGGTGCAAAAGTAGCCCATTTATTCTCTTTTACAAACCCTTTCCCAAAGTATTTTTTAAGTTTTTTTTTAATGTGTTGGTTTTTCGATATTTACAAGACGCATTTTTTGAAGATTTATGATTTTAGATGCGTGAATTTTGAAAATTTTATCTGTTTACCGTTCTTTTTAGAGTTATTCGAATCCCATTTCCTTATGAATAAAACTCCATTTCGTTTTCTTTTAAGCCAAATAATATTGGGTTTATTTGAAATTTATAACGAAAAACACTCTCATACAACTACCGCCCTAGCCCCGATAGTAACGAAAAGCCTTATGAACCGGGATTCGGGGCATGAGATTGTAACAGATAGCGGGAAATAGATCCTAGAAAAAATATACCCTATATAAAATGTATAAACTTATACATATATATTGTATGTATTTTAGTAATGACCTATATTTGCATTCTCAAAATAATTATACAATGATTAAGATTACTTTGCCCGACGGGTCAATTAAAGAGTTTGCGCCAAATGTAACTCCTATGGAGGTTGCTAAAAGCATTAGTGAAGGATTTGCAAGAAACGTGATTTCAGCATCTTTCAATAGTACAATTGTAGAAACCACAACTCCTTTGACAACTGACGGCAGTCTTATATTATATACGTGGAATGACGAAGGCGGCAAAAAAGCTTTCTGGCATTCAACCTCGCACGTGATGGCACAGGTTCTTGAAGAAATGTATCCCGGCATAAAATTAACTCTTGGACCAGCAATTGCAAATGGTTTTTACTATGACGTGGATTTTGAAGACCAAAAAATTACGGATGCCGATTTCAAAAAAATTGAGGATCGAGTTTTAGAAATTTCAAGAGAGAAACACGAATTCAAATTGCGTCCAGTTTCTAAAGCGGAAGCTCTTGAAACTTATAAAGACAATGTATACAAAACCGAATTAATTTCAAATCTTGAAGATGGAACCATCTCTTTTTGTGATCATTCTACTTTCACCGATTTGTGCCGCGGCGGTCATATTCCGAATACAGGAATTATCAAGGCAATGAAAATCATGAGCGTTGCTGGAGCTTACTGGCGCGGTGATGAAAAAAACAAACAGCTTACCCGCGTTTACGGAATTTCGTTTCCAAAGCAAAAAGACTTAACAGAATACCTAGAATTACTGGAAGAAGCCAAGCGCAGAGACCATAGAAAACTAGGAAAAGAACTGGAATTATTTGCTTTCTCGTCTAAAGTTGGTCAAGGTTTGCCTCTATGGTTGCCTAAAGGTGCCGCACTTCGCGACAGATTAGAGCAATTTTTGAAAAAAGCCCAGAAAAAAGCGGGTTACGAACAGGTGGTTACTCCACATATTGGACAGAAAGAATTATACGTGACTTCTGGTCATTATGCCAAATACGGTGCTGACAGTTTCCAACCGATAAATACTCCAGCTGAAGGTGAGGAGTTTTTGTTGAAGCCAATGAATTGCCCACATCACTGTGAAATTTACAATGTAAGACCTTGGTCGTACAAAGATTTACCCAAACGTTACGCGGAATTTGGAACGGTTTATCGTTACGAACAAAGTGGCGAATTGCACGGTTTGACCCGTGTACGTGGGTTTACTCAAGATGATGCGCATATTTTCTGCACTCCAGACCAATTGGATCAGGAGTTCAAAAATGTAATTGATTTGGTATTGTATGTTTTTGGTTCTTTAGGCTTTGAAAATTTTACAGCCCAGATTTCACTACGTGACCAAGAAAATAGAGAAAAATACATTGGTTCTGACGAAAATTGGGAAAAAGCTGAAAATGCCATCATCAATGCCGCTACAGACAAAGGACTAAAAACAGTTGTGGCTTATGGCGAGGCTGCTTTCTATGGTCCAAAGTTAGACTTTATGGTTAAAGATGCCCTTGGAAGACAATGGCAATTGGGAACCATTCAGGTGGATTATAACTTGCCGGAGCGATTTGAATTGACTTATAAAGGTTCTGATGATCAATTGCATACACCGGTTATGATTCACAGAGCTCCTTTTGGATCTATGGAGCGTTTTATCGCTATTTTGATTGAACATACGGCAGGAAAATTCCCGCTTTGGTTGATGCCGGAACAGGCTATAATCTTGTGTTTGAGTGAGAAATATGAAATATATGCGAAAAAAGTTTTAAATCTGCTAGAAAATCACGAAATTCGCGCCCTAATTGACAACAGAAACGAGTCGATTGGCCGAAAAATCAGAGATGCAGAGCTGCAGAAAACCCCGTTTATGCTGATTGTAGGCGAGGAAGAAGAGAAAAACGGAACTATATCCATACGTCGTCAAGGACAAGAAGGAAATGGTAATATGAGCGTCACAATTGAGGAATTTACTGCAATTGTAAACGAAGAAATAGGCAAAACATTAAAAACATTTACAGTTTAACTTAAATTATAAAGCCATAGCAATAAGAAGCAATAGAGGTTATCAACCTCGAGTAGAAAAAAAAGATGCCCATAGGATAAACAATCTTATCCGTGGTGTGCAAGAAGTAAGACTTGTGGGAGAGAATATCGAACCAGGAGTTTATAAACTTTCTGAAGCATTAAGATTGGCAGACGAATTTGAACTAGATTTAGTTGAAATTTCGCCTAATGCAGAACCGCCAGTTTGCAAAATAATGGACTATAAAAAGTTCGTTTATATGCAAAAGAAACGTGAAAAAGAGCTTAAGGCAAAATCTACTCAAATTGTAGTAAAAGAAATTCGTTTTGGCCCTCAAACAGATGAGCATGATTACGAATTTAAAAGAAAGAATGCTGAAAAATTCCTAAAAGAGGGTTCAAAATTGAAAGCATTTGTTTTCTTTAAAGGGCGTTCAATCATCTATAAAGACCAAGGTCAAATCTTGTTATTGAGACTAGCCACAGATCTTGAAGAATTTGGAAAAGTTGAAGCAATGCCCGTTCTCGAAGGAAAGAGAATGATTATGTTTATTGCTCCAAAGAAGAAAAAGTAGTATTCAGTAACAGTGATAGGTTTTCAGTTTTAAAACTTTAAACCTGAAACTTTAAACTTGAAACTTGAAACAAAAAATAAGTAAGTAAGAATAAATTAAAACACTAGGAAAAAATGCCTAAAATGAAAACCAAATCTAGCGCCAAGAAACGTTTTAAAGTTACTGGTTCTGGAAAGATTAAAAGAAAGCATGCTTTCAAAAGTCACATCTTGACTAAAAAATCTAAAAAACGTAAGTTAGCTTTGACACACTCAGCGCTAGTTCACAAAACAGATGAGAAAAGCATCAAACAACAATTAAGAATTATGTAATTGTTAATCGTTACGAGTTGTTTGTTAAGAGTATCAAAACTTCTAACCTCTAACTTTTAACATCTAACTTTTTATATTCTTTAGGTTAAAACAATTTAAAATAACCTTGGAGTATGGCCTTAAGTTCCTTTGATTAAATTCAGGACGCCTACTACAAAAAAACAGAAAAATTATGCCAAGATCAGTAAATTCAGTTGCTAAAAGAGCAAGAAGAAAAAAGATAATGAAGCAAGCCAAAGGTTTCTTTGGTCGTCGTAAAAACGTTTGGACGGTTGCGAAAAATGCGGTAGAGAAAGCAATGTGCTACGCTTACCGTGACAGAAAAGTGAACAAAAGAAACTTCCGCGCTTTGTGGATTCAACGTATCAACGCTGGAGCCAGATTAGAAGGAATGTCTTACTCACAATTCATTGGAAAATGCAAAGCTAACAACATCGAATTGAACCGTAAAGTTCTTGCCGATTTAGCAATGAATCACCCAGCAGCTTTCAAAGCCATACTTAATAAAGTAAAATAAACGTTTTATCAACTCAATTTAGGATTACTTACTTATATAGAAACCCAGTCGAAAGATTGGGTTTTTTGTTTACTGGAGCACACCTTCTCGTTTCACCACAACAGTTGTCCCGCTATTCATTGCAATCCACGCAAAAAAGCGTGGGATTTTCATTGCTATCGGGACTAATCTAAACCACTTTATTGTTTTTCTTTTATTAATTTCTCTTCCTCCTTTAATTTGTTTTCCTCTTCATTCTTCTTGTTTAATTTTTCTTTTTCTAATTTATCAGACTCAATTTTTGCTTTAAATTCTTGAATTTTATTAGAAGAAAGTACAAGTTTGTTATTAATTTTTTCAAGTTTTTCTTCAGCCTTGGCTAAATCTTTTTTTGATTTTTCAATTTGGCTCAAAATATCTGCTTCACTGCTACTTTTTAAACTTGCTTCAAGGCTTAGCAAGTGCTCCTTTGTCGCATTCAATTTAGCTTCCTGTTCCTGCAATTTTTCTCTGGTCATATTATAATGATCCTCTTCAGATTTTAACTTACTTTCAGTCGTGACAATCCTGTATTGCATTCTCATTAGTTGCTGTTGTTGCATTTGTTGTTGTTGCATTCGATTTTGCATAGCACTCATTTGCCTATTTATTTGAACCATTGAAGGAGGACTGAAAGATTGACTCGCAACTAAAATGGGAAAACCGATGAATACACTTAAAATAAATTTTGATTTCATATTTGTTATTTTTATTCAAATCTACTTAATTTTAATCATTTACAATACGTAGAAAATAACTTTAATACGTCTATGTTTAATTTTGAGGAAGCTTCCATTGCAACAAGAATCTATTTCCATATTTGTTGTCAAAAAACCCAGTTGTATTTAAAAATCAAACAATCTATTATAAAAAACAAAATAATATAACAATTGTTGAATATTTCGAAATATAAATATTATTTTTAGAAAGAAATAATTTACCAAAACGAAATGCTTTATTAAATACAAAATCATATGACAAAATTAAAAATCGCAGTCATTTTTTCTTTGACAGCCTTATTTTCAACAAGTACGGCTTTTGCCCAAGAAAACTCAAAACCAAAAAAAGGGAGCAACAAAGAAATGACCTCTTCAATTTCAGCCAAGTCTGACACAACAAAAGCCAAAAAAAAATCCATTGTTAAAATTGCCGATAAAATTAAAGGCAGTAAAAAAATTGAAGGTTTATTGACCGTTTACCAAGATACAGTAACTGGTAGTCTTCAACTTTACATTCATAAAAACCAACTGAACAAGGAATTTATTTATCAAAGTTTTTCAATAAACGGACCAACATCATTACGATTAAATCAAAGTATGCATAGAGCTACTTCAATTTTCAATATAAAAAAAGCCAATGATAAAATTGAATTTGGACAAACGAATACGTCATTCTATTATGACAAAAACAATGCAATAAGTAAAACCGAAGGTGTAGATATTGCCGAGGCGATATTTTTGTCCGAAAAAATTGTAGCACAAGACAGTCTGGGTTATTTAATTGCTGCGGATGGTCTTTTCCTGGGCGAAAAATTAGACCCCGTAAAGCCAGTTTTACCTCCAGGAATTCCCCCGGGATCTGTTTTTACTCTTGGAAATTTCAATTCTGCAAAATCGAAATATTATAGCATTCGCGCTTTTCCAAACAATATTGACATAACTGTTGATCTCGCATACGACAATCCAACACCATTAAATAATGGCGACAGCGACATTACTGATGCACGATATGTTCGTGTTAGAATGCAACATTCATTTTTAGAAATTCCAAAAAATAATTTTCGAGCAAGGCGAGATGATCCTCGTATTGGTTATTTTGGACAAAAAATTGACGACCAAACAAGCATAAAATCAACGCCCTACAAAGACATAATCAACCGATGGTATCTTTCTAAAAAGGACTCTACTGCAACTCTGAGCGAACCTGTTGAGCCTATAACTTGGTGGGTAGAAAACACAACTCCTGTAGAATATCGGCAAACAATAATTGAAGCCGGAAACCGCTGGAATCAAGCATTTGAAAAAGCCGGATTTAAAAATGCAGTGGTTATGAAAATTCAGCCCGACACCGTTTCTTGGGATGCAAGTGATATCCGTTACAACGTGATTCGTTGGGTATCATCATCAAAGCCTAATTATGGTGCCATAGGCCCTAGTTTTGCCAACCCTCGTACAGGTCAAATTTTGGGTTCTGATATTACTGTCGAATGGATTTCGGGAAGTAAAACGCCAATAATTGAAGATTTATATTCTGCAAATGGAATTCTAAATGAAACTAATCTGAATAACAGTTTTCATTCTGACGGGCAATTTTGTTCTATGGCAAATGAACTCAAAAACCAATTTATGATTGGTGCCACTGTTGCCGAAGCAAGCGAAGCTGATCCGAAAATAATTGCAAAAATTCATAAAGAATTTCTGTATTATTTGATTTTACACGAAATGGGGCACACATTAGGATTAAATCATAATATGAAAGCAAGTCAAATGCTTAAACCGTCAGAACTTCATAATTTAGAAATCACTGAAAAAGTTGGGCTGATTGGTTCCGTAATGGATTATCCCGCCATAAACATTTCATTGGATCGAACAAAACAAGGCAACTATTTTACCACAAAACCTGGCCCTTACGACTTATGGGCAATAGAATATGGTTATAAGGAATTTGATGAAAAGGTCGAAGAAGCTGAATTGGATAAAATTCTTAATCGTAGTACAGAACCAGGACTTGCTTTTGGCAATGATGCCGATGATATGAGATCACCTGGAAAAGGAATCGACCCTCGAGTAATGATTGATGATCTTAGTAGTGATGCCATTGCACTTGCCGAAGAACGTTTCAAATTAGTAAACATTACTATGTCAAAACTCAAAACAAAATATAGCAAATCAGGGGAAAGCTACGCTGAACTGCGTTCTAGATTTTTTACTTTAAACAACCAAAGAAAAAATATGATTTCTGTTGTAAGTCGCTATGTGGGAGGAATATATGTGGATCGCAGTTATGTAGGACAAAGTACAACCTCTAAACCATTTTCTCCAGTTTCGAAAATCCAGCAAAAAAGAGCCATTGATATACTGAACAAATACGCATTTGCTCCAAGTGCTTTTGATGCTGATGCACCATTGTATCCCTACTTGCAGTTACAAAGACGTGGGTTTGGGTTCTTCTCCTTTACCGAAGATCCAAAGCTAAATTCTCTCTACCTTTCGATGCAAACAGAAGGTGCAATTTCTCATATTTTACACCCAACTACTTTACAGCGCATAACAAATTCGAGTCTGTATGGGAACAGCTACTCTGTTGCAGAGGTGATGGGAGATCTAACTAACGGCATTTTTAAAGCCGATTTAATTGGAAAAGTAAATGTCAATAGGCAATACCTCCAGAGCTATTTTGTAAAACTTGTTATCGAAATTGCCAATATAAATTCTGCTAAAGACACTTATGACGACATTTCAAAATCGGCAGCCCGCCAAACATTAAAAAAGATAAAAGCAATGCTTGGAACGGCAACTTCGGCGGATGAAAGTACTCGCGCACACAGATCTAACCTAATATTTTTAATTGAAAATGCACTGACAATAAAATAATATTTTCTTTCCTTTATAGACTCCCGTTATGACTTTTAAACAAGTTGAAATGGGAGTTTTTTTTTAAAACCCTATGCCAAAAGATATTCGAATCACAAAATGAATCAATTATTTAAGGATGTGTTTCTCAATAATATATTTCGTTATGGGTTTCAATGTTTTTCCTGTTTCAGGATGCAATCCTGATTGATTAAAATATTCATATTCCTTTTTATTTGGAGACTTCCCGTACCACACCAAAGGTTTATCATAATCTCCATTTTTAAAAAATACCGTGGAATCAGAAACAGAAATCTTCTTAAAATTATCTAATAACCCCTGATTCAATGGGCTCACTTCTGCAGTATCTTTCACTTTATCATATTCAACAGCTTCATAATGATTTTTGACCCAAACCATACAATTCTTATCCGGGAAAAAAATGGTTTTGACACCATAACTTGCAGAACCAAAAACAAGTAATGGCATTACTGCCAAGACTACTCTTTTTGAAAAACTTCTCTTTTTAAATTCTTCAAAAACTCCCACACTTTTTATATCTTCATTTTCTCCCTTTCCATCTTTTTTTAAAATCTCATTCACAACAACGTTATCTGTCAATTCCTCTTTGTTTCCCGCCACAAACTTCCTGTAAGGTCTTGGATAAAAATCTACCAAAACTGCAATCAAATCCAAATTTATAGCTCTCGTTGTTTCTGTTTTTCCCTTCAAAAAATTACTGATTGGTCTTAATTTGTCCACATCAAAATGTTCTATCTGTTTCCGCTTACTGGATTTATCATCAAGCTCAAAAAATCTATCCAATATTTCCAGATCCTGTTTACCGGTTCCTTTATCAAACAATACTAAACACAAATTTTTCAGTTCAGCAGGAGAAGGTTTTAACAAAAACCCAGAAAACTCTCCTGTTTTTGCTTCTTCATATTTCGTCTTAACAGCCTTTTTGTAATCATCGATAGTATTCTTGTACATAGCATTTATGGAATTAATCGGAATCATTTGGAATTGTTCGGAATCATCGGAATGATTGGAATCCATTGCTAATAGTCACACAAAAACCCTATTCCTTTGCTTCAGAATTAGTTCTTGTCTTGACATGCAATTAAGACAAATGTACGAAACTAGTTCTAAAAAGGTGTCGCTAAACAGTATGACAAGTTTATTCGGGAAGTATAAATTATGTTATTCTGTTTCAGCACACTTCACTTCCCAAAAAAGCAAAAGAGCAGTCCGTTTCTAACGGCTTTCGGCTCAGGCAAGGATTCGATTTCAATATCGGACAGCCCAAACTATGTCTAATTTTTAAATTCAAAAAAATGAAAAGAATAATTTTAGTATCGATGTATGTCATCGCCAGCCTTGTTATGTTTTCCTGCACAGATGATACAGCAGAAACAAACCCGAGCAATAAAACAGTAAAAGTGGTAGCGGATGATTCTGGTGATCCAAATGCCCCCATCCCACCTATTAAACCCTAATAAATAAATTATTCGGGTGGACATATTTTTATTTAATAAATTTCTGTAATTTCGGGAAATGATACTCAAAAAGTTACATTTCCCGATTTTTGTTTTATTAACAGCATTTCTTACCCTGCAATCCTGCGAAAAAAAACCAATAAACAAATTCGACAAAAAGAGTAATCTAGCGGAAATTGATCGTTTCATTGACCTTGGAGACAAATATCTCGAAAACGTGAAATATGATAGTGCCTATTATTATCACAACAAGGCAAAATCACTCTGTGATGTAAAAAAAGATAATACCAGAATCATCTATTCCTTGTCAAGAATGTCCGAAATTCAACAAAATCAAGGAGATTATTCAGGTAGTGAGACTACTGCCATCGAGGCTATCCCTTTTGTAAATAAAACTATGGATCCATCATATGAATGCTCCATTTACAATTTACTTGGAATTGTCAACGTAAAACTGTTTGATTATGACAATGCCCTATATTATTACAGTAAAGGGTTAAATTTAAAAATTGACGATATTCGAAAATCAAAGTTTAGACATAATATTGCCGTGGCATATATGGCCAAGCACGATTACAACCGAGCTATACAAATTCTTCTTCCTTTGACTTCAAGAAAAGAAGTCATAAATGATCCCGCCACATTTTCCAAAGCACTTGATAATTTAGGTTATTCTTACTTCAGAGTGGGCAATTCTAAAGGAATTGATTATATGAATCAGGCCTTAAAGATAAAAATAAGAATAAAGGATGACTGGGGAATGGGAGCAAGCTACCTTCATCTTACTCAATATTACAAACAAACCAATCCAAGATTAGCTAATGATTATGCTCGAATGGCTTACGGAAAAGCTACAAAAGTTAATAATGTTGATGATCGATTAGAATCTTTAGCCTCGTTAATCCAAACCAGCTCTGGAAATCAATCGAAATTCTATTCCGAAAAATACATCCGCATCAATGACAGCATTACTAAAGTAAGGCAAAATGCCAGAAATCAATTTGCCAAAATAAAATACGATTCCAAGAAAGACAAGGAAGAAAATCTAATACTAAAAACCCAAAAGGCCCAAACTGCACTTGAACTGGAACGACAAAAAAATAGAAACCTACTTTTGTATTTCCTAGTACTAATTGGTATTCTATCCACGGTTTTTTTATATTATTTTTTAAAAGCCATAAACAAAAAAGAAAAAATACAAACCTCTTACGATACCGAAACCCGAATTGCCAAAAAACTACACGACGAACTGGCAAACGATGTCTATCATACAATGGCATTTGCAGAAACGCAGGATTTATCTTCGAATCAAAACAAAGAAAAATTGCTCAATAGTTTAGACACCATTTATTCCAGGACACGCAATATTTCTAAAGAAAACAGTGCAATTGACACAGGATTACACTTCGTCAACGGTCTAAAAGAGATGATTTCGGGTTTCAATACCGAAGTGGTAAATGTTTTGGTCAACGAATTGGATGCCGTCAATTGGACCGCTTTAGAAAGCAATAAAAAAATAATCGTTTATCGTGTGCTGCAAGAATTATTGGTCAATATGAAAAAACATAGTCAATGCAGTTTAGTTGCCATTTCTTTCAAAAAAAATGAAAAAAAATTACAAATAGATTACAGTGATAACGGGCTTGGAACAGCATTATCCAAAATAAATTCAAGAAACGGACTGCAAAATGTGGAAAACCGTATTCTGGCTATAAAAGGAACTATTACTTTTGACACTAAACCAGGAAAAGGATTCAAAACAAGTTTCACAATTCCTTTATAACAAACTATTATGTTTAATAAAGTTTTAGTAGCCGAAGATTTTGATAGTATCAGCATAACGGTCGAAAAGGCATTGACAGAGCTTTCCGTTCCAGAAATCCACCACGCCAAATACTGCGACGATGCCTTTTTAAAAATAAAAAAAGCTCTTCTTGATGATGCTCCCTATGATTTATTGATTAGTGATTTATCCTTCAAAACAGACCATCGGGATAACAAATTAAACTCTGGCGACGAATTGATTGCAGCCGTAAAAAAAGCACAACCCGATATCAAGACAGTAGTTTTTTCAATCGAAGATAAATCCTTCCGGATAAAATCGCTTTTCAATGATTTAGGCATTAATGCCTTTGTTTCAAAGGGAAGAAACAGTATTCCAGAACTCAAAAAAGCCATTCAAAGTGTTTTTGACAATGACACGAAAATCATTTCTCAGAATTTGTCTCAAGCATTAAGAGATAAATCCCTAATCGAAATCGAGGCCTATGATATTTCACTTTTAAAATCATTGTCAAAAGGATTAATTTTGGATGAAATCGCTTTAGATTTTAAAAATTCGGGGGTAATTCCCAACGGCAGCAGTAGTATAGAGAAGCGTATCAATAAGCTCAAAATATTCTTCAAAGCCAATAATAACGTGCATCTGATAGCTATTGCCAAAGATTTGGGCTTGGTTTAAATCTCTACTCATTAAAAAAAAAATTCCTCTTTACGGTTTCCCGTAAGGAAGTCTTTTTTATTGGGTTTAAGTTTGGGGCAATTTAAAATCCAATTCACTAAAAAAAGAGTTTATGAGGGATACCGAAAATACAACTGTTTCAGAAATAACTGAAAAACATATTACCCAACCCTTAATCAGTAAATGGGACAAATGCCTTATAGATTATGACAACTATTTAAAAGAATATATCAAACATTATAAGAAATCGCTGAAAGGCAATCTTGATTCATTGTCAAAATATCCCTATATGATGGCAAAATCAGAAGCTTTGTGTGAACGATTGAATGAAGCACAAAACAAAGAACTTTTAACTAAAAAGCAACTCAAAAAATTATCAAAAATTAAAATGAAAATAATATATGCCTGCTGTGCTTAAAAATAAAATTAAAAAAATTACCCCAAATGAGGTTTCCCGTAAAGAACTGATTTTAAATGGGTGTAGGTTTGGAAAATAAATTGACCTAACAAATGACACTATTGAATTTTCTGAGAATTGGCTTACTACTATCGCTACAACTGGTTGTAATGATTTTGCTGTTTGTGTAATTTATTTGCTACGCAAAGTTTGGGGAAATAAATAGAAAGTGGAAATAAAAATTTATTTAAGTGAAAAATTAAAAATTTAAAACAAAATATTATGAAAAATTATTATGTAAACAAACAGGCACAATCAAATGGAGACCATGAAGTTCATACAGGCGACTGTGGTTATCTTCCAAATGCTGAAAACAGAAAATATCTGGGACAATTTCCAAATTGCAAAGAAGCAGTAACAGAAGCCAAGAAAACTTACTCAAAGTCTAATGGTTGTTATTATTGTTCAAAAGAATGCCATACCAGCTAATTTAATTATGGGATTTCGTTTTCAAAAAAGAATAAATCTTGGAGGTGGTTTGGGGTTAAATATTAGTAAATCTGGCATTTCCCCCAGCGTTAGAACTAAGAGAGGAACAATCAGCAACAAAGGTTTTTCAGTTAGAACTGGTGTTTCTGGTGCCTCGTACAGAAAATCATTCAAAACATCCAAATCAAGCGGATGTCTTTTTATGTTTTTTTTTGCTTCAATATTGGCTTTACAATTTATCAAATCTTAAAATAAAATCATTTAAATGAAAACAGTTTTATACACATTTTTATTATTAACGTCAATATGCTATGTTATATATCAAACAACTTCAAAAGAATTAATTTCTTCAACTCATAGTGGTAGAGGTTGTTCTGGTTCTGAATATTGTTCTGCCTGCAAAAACTGTTCAGGCTGCAAGTATTGCGCCAAGAATGGTGGGACTTGTGGGGTTTGTGCTCCTACAAATAAAAAAAAGACGATTTCAAAAAAACCAAAAAAGTAAACTTAAAATATAATAATTTAATTTTAAAAAAATATGAATGCAAATCCTAATATGACAATTCAACTAAAAAACCATTTTCTTAGACTTTATCAAATGGCTTTAACCGATGATAATTTTGATGTCCTTGAACTTCAAATGCTATATCATTTAGCTGATGAAAGAGGCATTCTAAAAGAAGAATTAAATAAATTATTTCTCAATCCTGTCAATCAAGAATCCAAAATTCCACAAGAATTGAACTCCCGAATTGAATACCTATATGATTTAACACGCATTATGTGGGCAGATGGAAAAATCACACATGATGAAATGAATACTTTGAAAAAGTATTGCAAAAAGTTTGAATTCTTAGACGAAAATATAGAAGACTTATCAAATTATCTTATTGACTGCGTTCAAAAAGGAATTAGTAAAGAAGAAATTATGAATCAGTTAAATTCTTAAATTATGAAATCATTGCAACAATTATTCAGTTTAAAGAAAGTAGAGAAACCTCAAGCAAATTCTTTTGAAGACAATGAAGGAGACAGAGAACAGATAAGAATTACCTATTACCAAAGTGGGTTTGCTGCATCAGTTAGAGCTACTGGAAAACCAATAGTCCTTAGAGCTTGCTTTCAAAACTTATTTCGAAGTTTTGAAGATCAGTGTCGCAAACAAGTTTTAGAACAAGAAAAATTAAAACAACCTTACAGAGAAGAACAAGAAAGAAGCAAAACAGAGATTAAAAAAAATGAAATTGTAATCGGTATTTTTGAAGCCAAAGAGAAAGAATTAAACGAAAGCATTGATAAATTAAAATATGAAATAGTTGATGTTAGAGTAAATCCTCAAAAATACATTGACGACGGAAAGGGAGGTACAGCCCAATTTTTTATTGGACTTGGATTACTTTTACCTATCACTTTATATCTTTTGGTTTTTTATATTTCTGCATCATATTCAGCTTTTTTTAAAGAATTTGCTGATGATAATTTAACAGCAGCAATTTTTGATGCTAATGCATTAAATAATTCTTTTAAAGCCAGTTGGCTAGAAGGACTTTTAGTAATAACAATACCTTTCGTTTTTATGGGATTAGGATATGTTATTCATATGATGCAAAAAGGAAAAGGAATTAAAAACTCTTTTAAAATTGTTGCGCTTTTTGCTACAACTTTTTTGTTTGATGGTTTACTTGCTTACCAAATAGAGAGAAAAATATACGAATTCAATAAAACTCTAGAATCTTTACCCTATAATTTAAAAGTAGCCATAGGTGAAGGCGAATTTTGGATGATAATTTTTGCTGGTTTTGTTGTTTATATCATTTGGGGATTAGTTTTTGACTTTGTGATGAAAGAGCACGAAAATAAAGACAGAATAAGAGTATTCATTCGTGGAAAAAAAGAAGAACTGACCAATATTGAAAAAATAAAAGATGGAAATACAAACAAAGTCAACGATTTTAAGCAAAAAGTAATCGAACATAATGGTAAAATTGCAGAATTACAATCCAAAATAGATGGATTTGTATTTCCAGTTAAAGAATATCTAAACTATCACCACCAATACAAAGAAGGTTGGTATCAAGCAATAGGGACAGAGATAGCTCTCGCTAAGCGTGAAAAAGATGAACTTCTTGAAAACTGTGAACAAATTGCCATTGAACATTTAAAAGAACTTGATTTAGTTGATTCTGATTTCCAAAACCTGGTGTACTCCATAAATTAAAAAATATGAAAACTACCTTTAAAATAATATTTCTAATACTTACTTCCCTAGTTATCCAATCATGTAAAGATAATAACAAAGAAGAAGATGCTGAAAAAGTCACTAAAGATGTCTCAAACAATCTAAACATAAGTATCCTTCTTGATTTATCTGATAGAATTAGTCCAACCAAATTTCCAAACCCAACTATGGAATATTATCTCAGAGACGTTGGATACATCAACTCAGTGGCTGAAGCTTTCTCATATCATATAAGTACCAAAAAAGTGAGACAAGCCAATGACAAAATTCAATTGTTTTTCGATCCACCACCATTTAATCCCGAAATAAATAAAATTTCAAAAGACTTAAAAATTGAAATAAACAACAAAAATGTGTCAAAAGAATTAACAACCAAAACTAAAACTACCTATGCTAATTCTCCATTGAAAATATACCAACTTGCCATCAGAGACAACAATTACGTAGGTTCGGACACATGGAAGTTCTTCAAAAACAAAATAAACGACTATTGCGTAGAGGATAATTATCGTAATATCCTTGTAATATTGACCGATGGCTATATTTATTTCCAAAACTCTAAGATGAAAGAAGAAAATCAAACTTCATATCTGACCCCAGAAGTAATACGATCTAGCAACTTAAACAAATCAAATTGGAGTGAAATAATGACCAATCAAAAATATGGTTTTATCCCCGCCAACGATGATTTATCAAACATTGAAATTCTTGTTTTAGGCATTAATCCAGACCAAAAAAATCCATACGAAGAAGATGTAATTAAGGCATATTGGTCACATTGGTTTGAAACAATGAAAGTAAAACGTTATGAAATTCGTGTATCTGAACTACCATCTAATATGGATAAAGTGATTAAGGATTTTATAAAAAAGGAATAATTCTAAATATTTGCTAATCTCCATTTGAATTTAATTCATTTTGCTCCTAAGAAGAACAAAAGTGATAAATTATTAAAAATTCTAGATCTATGCCATTCATAAAAATCTATGTTCAATTTGTTTGGAACACCAAAAGCAAAATGTCATTTCTTGCCATAAAAGAAATCAGGAAAACCATATGGAATCATGTAAGGGAAAACGCCCATAAAAAAGGAATCCACGTTGATTTCATTAATGGATATTCAGATTATTACAACTGCCTTATTGCTTTAGAGGAAAACCAAACAATTGAGGAAGTTATTGAAACGTTAAAAGGCAATATGACTTTTCGAATTAATAAAAGAGGGGTTTCGACTGAATTGGTTCCTGCTGAACTGCCTCCAATTCAAGATACTAAAAACAATAACCATAAATGGAAAGATGATTATTTTGCCGTTGCAGTCAATAAATCCAAGTTTGAAAGGATGAGTCATTTTATTCAAAATCAATTAGACGACGACAGCCAAAAAATATTTAAAGAATACGATGAGTATTTAATCCAATACGGTTTTCAAAAATTTTATACTGAATAAGGCCGTTTTGGTTAAGGCATATTTGATTATATTTTCTCCACTAGCTAAAGCTATAGGGAATTCAACTGGAGGGAATTCAAATCTGGAAACAAACTTGAATTGCCCCCATTTTTTGAATTATCCCCATTTTCAAATGGGGGAATACTAAATATTATCCCATTGGATTTAGCCAAATTGTTTTTACAATCTCCAAAATGAAGTCACTCTATTCCATTCTTTTTCTTTTTACTTGTTTCATAGCATTCCCCCAAACCAAACTCCTTTCTTGGAATTTGGAAAACTTTGGAAAATCAAAATCAGAAGCAACAATAACTTATATTGCCAATACTTTGAGAGATTATGACATCGTTGTCATTCAAGAGATCGTGGCAGGTGATGGCGGTGCTCAATCAGTGGCAAAACTAGCAGATGAACTCAATCGCAAAGGGTCAAAATGGGATTATGTCATCAGCGACCCAACGAGTAGCAGTGTCTACAAAACCGAGCGTTACGCTTTTCTCTGGAAAACTGGCAAAATCAAGAAAATAGGAAGAGCTTGGCTCGAAAAAAAATACCATTTGGAGATTGATAGAGAACCCTTTTTCTGCACGTTTGAATATGAAAAAAAACAATTTACGATTGCCAATTTTCACGCCATAACCAAAAACAGACAACCCGAAACTGAAATAAAATATTTTAAATTTCTCCCTGAGGAATATCCAAACCTGAACTTGATATTTGTAGGTGATTTCAATTGCCCGCAATCGCATACCGTTTTTAATCCTTTGAGGAAAATGGGATACAAATCTATTTTAATAAATCAGAAAACTTCATTGAAAAAAAAGTGGAAAAATGGCAATTGTCTCGCTTCGGAATTTGACAATATGTATTACAACACATCAAAAATTAAAGCCAAAAACGCTGGAATCATTTCTTTTTATAAAAATTTCAATTCCTTAAAAGAATCCAGAATAATATCGGATCATATTCCCATTTGGTTCGAATTTTCCTTGAATTGACATTGAAAAATAAAAAGGACATTATTGTAACAAAAATTATTGATTTTAGTCTGATATAATCAGTTTCCATAATCCTTTTTTGTACATTTATTCCCAATCAAAAACATTTTTTTATGAACAAACTTTCTATTCTAGCCCTAAGTTGTTTCCTTACAATCTCCTCATTTGGACAAACCAAAAAACTAAGTATCGAACAGAGCGTTTTAGAACAAAATCGACAATTTAGAGCCGATAAATTAGTTGGTTTTCAGTGGATTCCAAACACCAATAATTATGTTTATTACACTGACAGAATGACCAAAATGATTTCTGTTTCAGCAACAAACTCCAAAATTTCTGAATTAGTGACTTTACAAGACCTCAATTCAGCATTAGGCACAAAATTAAAAAACTTTGTAGGAGTTGAATGGATAGATGCCAATGCACTTCAAGTCAAAGAAAACGGAAAATATTATGTCTTTATGATTGTTCCAAAAAAAGGAACTTTAATGCACGAAACCAAAGAGAATGATGAAAACCAAACCTTTGATATAAAAAGACGCAATCTCGCTTTTACAGAAAAAAACAATCTCTATTACTATAATGTCAACAGAGAAAAAATTACCGTTACCAGCGAAACCAATGAAGCAGTTGTTTCAGGACAGTCTATAGCCCGAAACGAATTTGGAATCGATAACGGAATTTTTTGGTCACCAAAATCAAATTTTTTGGCTTTTTACCAAAAAGATCAAACCGAAGTCGCAGATTATCCTTTGCTTGATATTACCGAAACTCCGGGAAAATTAGTCAATATAAAATATCCAATGATTGGTCAGAAAAGTGAAAAACCAAGAGTAGGAATATATAATTTGGCAAGCCAGAAAACAGTCTTTATTTCGCCAAGAGGAAATCAAGATGATTATTTGACCAATCTTTCTTGGACACCAGACGAAAAATATGTCTTGATTGCAGAACTCAATCGTGGGCAAAATGATATGTCGTTGAACGTGTATGATGCGCAAACAGGAACTTTTGTACGAACTATTCTTAACGAAAAAAATGAAAAATGGGTAGAACCGGAACATCCGGCATTTTTTCCTAACAACAATTCAAATAATTTTATTTGGATAAGCGAAAAAGACGGTTTCAACAACTTATATTATTATTCCATCGAAGGAAAATTAATAAAACAATTGACTCAAAATAAATTTCAGATTAGAGAAATCACTGGAAGTAATGCTTCCGGAACCGAAATTTATTTCAAATCCACCGGAGAAAATCCGATGAATATGTTGGCATATAAAGTCGATTTAAATGGCACACAAACCCTGATTACCAAAGACCAAGGTGTTCATAATTGCATCCCAAATTTTGATGGAACTTATTTTTTTGACGAATATACCAATCATTCCACTCCGTCGAAATCATTGCTGTACGACAAAAAACTGAAAGCAAAAACACATTTGGTAAGCAGCAATAAATATGCTGATTATCAAATGGGAACTGCTGATATTGGAACCATAAAAGCCGCCGATGGAGTGACAGATTTATACACACGATTAATCAAGCCGAGCAATTTTGACCCAACAAAAAAATACCCGGTTTTGGTTTATCTTTATGGTGGCCCACACGCACAATTGATTACTAATTCCTATTTAGATGGCGCCAGTCTTTGGATGTATTGGATGGCAGAACAAGGTTATTTGGTTTTCACGATTGACAATCGCGGTTCGGATAATCGTGGTTTTGCATTCGAAAGCGTGATCCACGGAAAACTAGGCGTGAACGAAATCGATGACCAAATGAAAGGCGTTGATTATTTGAAATCCCTACCTTATGTCGATGGAAATCGCTTGGCTGTTCACGGATGGAGTTTTGGAGGATTTATGACTACTTCCATAATGTTGCGAAAACCAGATGTCTTCAAAGTAGGCGTTGCCGGCGGACCGGTTACTGACTGGAAATATTACGAAGTGATGTACGGTGAACGTTATATGGACACGCCAACCGAAAATCAAAAAGGTTTTGATGAAACAAGTACTTTGAATTATGTAAACAATTTGAAAGGAAAATTGCTGTTAATCCACGGAACTATTGACGATACCGTTGTTATGCAAAATAATTTTGCCTTACTCAAAAAGTTTATTGAAGCCGAAAAACAAGTAGACTTTTTTGTATATCCAATGCATAAACACAATGTCACAGGCAAAGACAGAGTTCATTTAATGACCAAGGTTTTGAATTATGTAATAGAAAATAACAAGTAGATTTTTTCAATAAATAAAAAACACCTCAAAAGTTTTAGTAACTATTGAGGTGTTATTTTTTTGTTTGTTAGGCTATGTTTTTTGTTTTTTCTTTCTCGCAGCAGGAAACAAAACATTATTCAAAATCAATCGATAGCCGGGAGAATTGGGATGCAAATCAAGAACCGTAACTGGATCACCCACTCTATGCTGATAATCTTCTGGATCGTGACCGCCATAAAAGGTAAACATTCCTTTTCCTTTTTCGCCGTGAATGTATCGCGCTTCGCCATTGAGTTCGCAAGATCCCATTACCAAAACATTCGATTTGATGAGGGTTTGGTCAAAAGCTGTTGTTTGTCCCATAAATCCCTTAATCAATTGAGTATGATTTTGACATAACATAGAAGGAATTGGATCCCATTTTGCCGAAAATTCCATTAAAGTGAAATAATCATTCTCCATTGGAATTTTTCTTTTTTCAGTCATATCAATATTCGAAAATTCATAGTGTTCCGGTTTTCGATCTAAAATAAAATCCTTAAAAGCGAATGAACTGGTATAATTTATTTTGGATTGATAGCTGGCTTCACTTGCATCACCATCAAACATCGATTCGCAAATATCAACTCCCTCTGCTGCCAAGGCGATATCAAAACTATCCGTTGCAGAACACATCGCAAACATAAATCCGCCTCCAATGACGAAATCCCTGATTTTTTTAGCCACGTCCAATTTCTCTTGGGAAACTTTATTATATCCCAATTTTGCGGCCAAAGTTTCGGCATCTCTTTTCTGTTCTATGTACCAAGGCGAATTCCTGTTGGGACCAAAAAATTTTCCATATTGACCCGTGAAATCCTCGTGATGTAAATGCAGCCAATCGTAAAGTATTAACTGGTCGCTTAAAACTTCTTCGTCATAAATGGGCGTAAACGGAATCTCGGCATAAGTCAAAACCAGCGTAACTGCATCATCCCAAGGTTGTTTTCCTTTGGGTGTATAAACGGCAACTTTAGGAGCTTTTTCGAGAACTACCGCTTCCATATTTTGCGAAGGACTTGATATTAATTCCAGAATTTGATTCGTTTCGGCATCAGTCAATACTTCAAAACTCACACCCCGAATCTGGCATTCTTTTCTAATTTCGGGAGCATCAGGAAATAAAAAAGAACCTCCACGATAATTGAGCAACCAACTGGCTTTATATTTTTTTTCGATACACCAATAGGTAATTCCATAGGCTTTGAGATGGTTTTGTTGGGTGGTTTCGTCCATTGGCAAAAGTATAAATGACGCTTTTGCCGTAAAGGAAATCAGGATTAAAAGTATAAAGAATAACTTTTTAGAAGCCATTTTGTTGTTTTTTTTAGCTATGCCAGTTTGTTTTGCTTGTGTAAAATTAGTTAAAAAAATAGGCTATTTGTAGTGTTTGTTTTATTTTTTTTCTAAAAGGATTTAACTTCAAATCTCTATTCGAAACCATTTATTGTATCTAAGTCATTTAGTTACTTCACGTTCTGGATTGCCCAGATAAGTAGCGCATATTTTTCCTTTGGAAGTCCTAATTTTTCTATAATATTTCGTCGGTGTCCTTCGACTGTTTTTTTGAAATAAAAAGTAGTTCTGCAATTTGTTTGCTAGTTTTTTGTTGTGCAATTAATGTTACAATTTTTCTTTCTGATAGGCTTAATTTGAATAGTTCATCATTGTTATTGCTAAAATCTACAATTAAATCATCTTGTAAAAACTGACTTATATAACGATTTCTACCATTCACATACAAAGTTTTGTCATTCAGCACAAAAAAACAATGCTTTTTAAAATTTTATATACCTTTCGCAAGATTTAATTCAATATTCAAAAAACATTGAAATTAAGATTAGATTACATTCAAACAAACGAATATCTTACTCAAAAATGCTAAAAAAAACAGCCCTCTTTCTATTGTGTTTTGCATTCGCTACGACACATTCTCAATTTAAAACAAGAATTGACAGCCTGAAATATGAATTGGTCAAATACGATGCAAAACAACTACAATTAAACAAAAAAACGGTTTCCTCATTAGATTCCGTGAAAGTGAACTTGCTCAACGAAATTGGATTGATTAGCTATAATTTTGATACCGAAAATGCCTTAAACTATTGCAATCAAGCTTTACTATTGGCATCCAAAATAAAATTTACCAAAGGAATTGCTTTGTCCAATCATTATTTAGCGATGACTTACAGCAAGATGGGCAGGCATCAAGTGGCGATTTCCTTTTTTAATAAATCTATAGCTTTATCTAAAACAATAGGTGATGATGATAATTTATCAAATGCCTACAACGGATTGGGAGTTGTATTCTCAAAATTAGGTAATTATACCGAGGCGATAAACAATTATTTATTGGCACGCAAAATTTATGAAAAATATCAAAATTCACTTCGTGTTGCTGGTACCTATATGAATATTGGATTGATTTACAAACAACAAGAACAATATGACAAAGCGTTAGAAAACTATTTTAAAACCTTGACGATTATAAAAAATGAAAACAATGACGATGGCGATTACACTCGGGCTTTTACGTATTCTAACATTGGTCAAACGTATTTGAAGCAAGGGAAAATTGAACTAGCATTAACAACATTAAATAAGGCTATGCTTACGGCAAAAAAATTTAATGACAGCTATTTTAATGCCGATACCAATCGAGCCATTGGAGATTGTTATTCTATGAAAGGGAATTATAAAAAAGCAATGGAACTGTATCAAATGGCACTAAAACTAAACCAGGATAATAAAGAGTTAGTAGGTGTTTCGGAATGCTACATCAGTATAGGATTTGTTTATTTTAAAGAAAAAAACTATGTTAAAGCCATTGAAAACACGAATAAAGGATTAGCAATAGCTAGGGAAATAGGTCAATTGGAATTTATAAAAAATGCCTACCGAAACTTATCAAACATTTATAACGCATCTAATAATTTTGAGTTGGCCTATAAAAATCAAGTCTTGTTTAAGCAAGCGAATGATTCGATGTTCAATACCGAAAAAGACAAAAAAATTACTTCCTTACAATTAACGTATGAGTTTGATAAAAAGCTGGAAGCCACTAGAATTCAACAGCAAAAAAAGGATGCTATTATAAAAGTGGAAGCTCAAAAACAGAAAAACACCATTTACTCAATCATCATTATTCTTATCCTTGTAATTGCATTTGCACTATTAATTTTCTTTGATTTAAGGAAAATTAAAAAGCAAAATGCTATTATTGAAACACAAAACAAACAGATTCAAAGTGCCTTGTCCGAGAAGGAAATGTTGATGAGAGAAATATACCATCGGGTAAAAAATAATCTTCAGTTTGTGTCTGCGATGATTCAAATGCAAATCAGCACGTCCAAAAACAAAAATGACAAAAGCGTATTGAATGACACTTTTCGTCGTATAAATGCCATGACATTGGTACACGAAATGCTCTATAATAAAGACAAACTCGAAAGTGTTTCGTTACAAAAATACCTTACAGAATTGGTCGAAAAACTTAACGAAATGGTCAATGACAGTCATTTGCCCATAAATTTTAAAATAGAAATTGAAGATTTAAATTTTAACATAAACGATTGCATGGCCATTGGAATGATTAGTTCGGAGTTGTTGAGCAATGCCATAAAATATGCTTTTGAAGGAATTGAAAAACCAGAAATCACAATAAAATTGCATTTAGACTCCAATACTAAAAACATTATTTATAAAGTAAAAGACAACGGAATAGGTTTTGAAGACAACGCTAATTCTGGTTTAGGCTTGCGATTAATCGATATTTTTACCCGACAATTAAAAGGCACTTTTTCGAGAGAAAACAACACTGGTTCTTCCTTTACTTTTGAATTTCCATACCACCAAAAATGACAAACGCCACCAAAATACTCGTAGTTGACGATGAAGTGCTTATAGCCGAATTCCTAAAGGACATTCTAGTTTCTTTGGGCTACATTAATATTCAATTGGCACATAATATGCAACAAACTTTTGTAGAAATAGAACGGTTTCAGCCAGAATTGTTGCTACTGGATATTCGTATGGAAAGAGAATTAGAAGGCATTGAAATTGCCCGAAAAATAAACGAACACTATAACATTCCGTTTATTTTTATCACGGCACATTCCGACGCACATATTATTCGGCAAGCACTCGACACCAATCCATCGGGCTATATTACCAAACCGTTCAAAACGATGGATGTATATGCGGCCATCAATCTCGCCATCAAAAACAAGGCTCTTCAACAAGAAAAAACATTGGTTTTTAAAGACGGTTATGACACGGTTAATCTTCCTACAAATGAGATATTATTTGCCAAAAGCGAAGGCAATTATTTTGATTTGTTTACCTCCAAAAAAATCTATACCCTTCGCAATTCTTTGGATTGGCTTTTAGAAAATTTACCCGAAAATGAGTTCAAAAAAACGCATCGTTCGTATGTGGTAAATGTAAAAAAAATAGAAAAAATAACTTCAAAAAGCGTCTTTATCAACAACACCGAAATTCCTATTTCCAGAAATAGTCTCATAGATTTCGCATAGTTTCAAAAGGATATTTAGTCTTATTTTACCGTTCACATACAAAGTTCTGCATTTCGTACCATTTTTTTAATATTTGTTTTTGTTCTTATTAGATTTGGATTCTATATTATAAAATCAAAAACAATGAAAAAAATTATTTTAGTATTAAGTTTCCTTTGCTGTCTATACGCAAGGGCGCAAACCACAATCTCTGTAAGCGGAGTTACTGCTGGTGGTTTATCTACCGCGATTACGGCTGCTGGTGGTAATTTGAATACAATTACAAACCTTACCGTTTCGGGCACTATCGATTCTCGCGATTTTGTAACTATGCGAAATAATATGCCTGCACTGGCTTCAATAGATTTATTGAATACAAATGTAGCAGCTTATGGCACCGATCCTGCCAATGCCATACCTTATCAAGCACTTGCGTATACAAATTTAGGAACAAACTTTATATTTCCTTCGTCAATTACATCCATTCAACCAGAAGCTTTTATATTTTGTAGTTTAACATCATTAACAATTCCTAATTCGGTACTTTCAATAGGAAATAGTGCTTTTGCTTCCTGTACTGAATTAACCTCTCTAACTATTCCTAATGCTGTTACTACCATAGGAGACGGAGCTTTTTCTGGCTGTGCTGGATTAACAACGCTAACTATACCTAATTCTGTTACTAGCATAGGAATGGGGGCTTTTTGGGGTTGTTCTGGATTAACGGCTATTTATGCTGATTCGCCAACTCCCATTAATTTATCGAGTTCTGCAAATGTTTTTAATAACGTAGATGTTACTACTTGTGTTTTGAATGTGCCAGCTTGTTCGGTAGCGGCATATAGTACTGCTAACCAATGGCAAGATTTTGTAAATATCGCACCTATTCCTACTCCTGCACCAACGGGTTTAAATGTTCAAGTGTATGCAAATCCAGCTACTTTAGCCAATTTGGCAGTTAGTGGAAATGCCATTCAATGGTATGCAGCTTCAACAGGTGGAGCAGTTTTAGCCAATTCGACTGCATTGGCAGATGGCACTATTTATTATGCTTCGCAAACGCTAAATTCTTGCGAAAGTCCAAGAATGGCTGTGAAGGCTAAAAAAATTAGCGAAAGCACCCAAACACTTTGTGCAGGAGCAACTGTAAATGATTTAGTAAGCACACCGAGTATTGGTACAACTACATATTGGTACAGTCAGGCATCTGGAGGAACTGCATTAGATAATACAACTGCATTAAGTTCGGGAATCTATTATATTGAGCAGTTTAGTCCTCAAAGCATTATTACTTTGGGTTCAGGATTTAACTTACCGTTTGGAATTGCTCTACAAGCCGATGGCAAAATTGTAGTAGCGGATACTTTTAATAATGCCATCAAACGCATGAATGCCGATGGAACAAATATTGAAATTTTGGGTTCAGGATTTGCTTATCCGTTTGGAATTGCCGTTCAAGCCGATGGTAAAATTGTAATAGCGGATACTTTTAATAATGCCATCAAACGGATGAATGCCGATGGAACAAATATTGTAATTTTGGGTTCAGGATTTGCTAATCCAAAAGCCGTTGCCATACAAGCCAATGGCAAAATTATAGTCGCTGATACTGGAAATAATGTCATCAATCGCATGAATGCCGATGGTTCTGGCATTGTAATTTTGGGTTCAGGATTTAATTTTCCATCGGGTGTTGCTGTTCAAGCAGATGGAAAAATTATAGTAGCTGATAATGAAAACAGTGCCATCAAACGGATGAATTCAGATGGAACAAACATTGAAATTTTAGGCTCAGGGTTTTCATTTCCTCAAGGAATTTTTGTGCAAGCCGATGGCAAAATTATAGTAGCTGATTATGGAAATAATGCCGTCAAACGGATGAATGCCGATGGGTCTGGCATTGAAACTTTTGGTTCAGGATTTTCTGCTCCAACAGCAGTAGCCGTACAAGCCGATGGCAAAATTGTAGTGGCAGATAATGGTAGTAACTCCATATTAAGTATTGCTCCATTATATGAAAGCAATCGAGCGGCAGTGGCCGTAACTATTGGAGCCACCACCACCTGGAACGGTTCTATCTGGGATAATGGCGCACCAACTTCTACTTCAAAAGCCATAATCACCGGAAATTTCACCGCAACTACCGATTTGTCTGCATGTAGTTTAGACATCTCAGGAACGGCAGTTGTAAATGTTCCAACAGGATTTAATTTCAATGTTTCGGGAGCAGTAACCGTGGCAAACACCGCCAGTTTGACTTTTGAGAACAATGCTAATTTATTCCAACAAGGAACAACTAATACCAATACTGGAAATGTTGTCATTAAAAGAGAAAGCTCACCTTTATTCCGTTTGGATTATACTATGTGGTCATCGCCAGTGGCAAATCAAAACTTGTTAACGTTCTCACCAGACACCAATACTTCAAGATTTTATAGCTACAACACTACAACCGATAAATTCAATGTAGTTGTTCCTTCTACAACAACTTTTGGAACTGCCGATGGTTATTTAATCCGTATGCCAAATACTTGGGTGGCTTATTCTGTGGGTGGAACGCCGCTTCCTTGGACAGGAACATTTACCGGAATTCCTAACAATGGCGATATTACTTATACAATGTCAACAGCTGGAACTGGGTATAATGCAGTAGGAAACCCATATCCTTCAACACTAAATATAGATAATTTTATTACTGCCAATACGCTTCCAGTAGCCGATAACATTGATGGAACATTATACTTTTGGAGAAAAACAAACGATGCTTTAAATCCAACTTCCTATACTACTTGTACCGCCGCAGGAGTAACTTCGGGAAATTTGCATACCTATACCAATGATAATTTTATGTCAGTAGGACAAGGGTTTATTGTTAAAGCAAATTCCACAACCTTGAATTTCAACAATTCGATGCGTGTTGCCAATAACCAAAATCAATTTTTTAGAACAAAAAACATCGAAAAAAATAGAATTTGGTTGAATCTTTCTAACAGTACTGCCACAATAAACCAAATGATGGTGGCTTATATGACCAATGCCACCGCAGGAATTGACGTAGCTATTGACGGAAAATACATCAACGATAGTCCAACTGCTTTGAATACCTTGATAAATAACGAAGAATTTGCTATTCAAGGACGAAGCTTACCATTTGATGCAACCGATGTTGTGCCAATGAGTTTCAAAACCACAACCGCTGGCGATTACACCATTGCCATCGACCACGTTGACGGATTGTTTGCTGGAAATCAAGACATTATTTTGGTTGACAACGCAACAGGAATTGAAACCGATTTGAAAACGACTTCTTACACATTTGTCGCAACGATTGGTGTTGATACAACAAGATTTTCCTTGAAATATCAAAAAACTTTGGGAGTCAACAATCCTACTTTCGATGAAAATAATGTTGCAGTCTTTAAAAATAAAGGATTGATTTCGATAAAATCGAGTATGGAAGCTATTGCCAACGTGAAAGTTTTTGACATCAACGGACGATTGATTTTAGAAAAATCAAAAGTCAATGCCAACGAAACCAGTATTGATTCTTCAAAATTTGCCAACCAAGTTTTGATGGTAAAAATCACTTCGGAAGCAAACAAAGTTGTAAACAAAAAAGTAGTAAACTAACAAGAGATTTTGATTTTCGGTTGTTCATCAATTCGAGCAACCGATAAATCAAATTATCAAAAAAGAATCCAATTATGAAAAATATTTTTCTGAAATATGGCGCAATTGCCATTTGCACATTATCAAATTTTATGGTATTTGCGCAACCATCGAGCGAAAACGACACTGCCGATTTAGAAAACGCTGACGCCCCTGCAGCTCCAATTGATGATTATTTATGGGGTTTGGTCCTTCTGGGAATTCTTTTGGTGGTTTACACCTTCAGAAAAAATCGTAAAACCGCTTGAGATTTTATGTAAAATACAATTTACTTCAAATAAAAAATTCGCCTCTTAAAGCGAATTTTTAATTTATTTTCTAAAACGGCATATCATCATCTTCTTCTTCATTCAAATTACTGCCAAAGGCTTCATTTGCAGATGGAAGGTTTTTAGTCTGGAAAGGATTGTCGTCGTGGTTCATTTTGGATGGTAGATCGTCGAAACTTCCACCATAATCTTCGAGATTGTCAAATTTACCCAAATGCCCAATAAACTTCAATCGAACGTTTTCAAGAGAACCATTCCTGTGTTTTGCTATGATAAATTCGGCTTGTCCTGCAGATGGTGATTGCTCGTCATCATCCCATTCATCAATTTTATAATATTCAGGTCGGTAAATAAACGACACAATATCGGCATCTTGCTCAATTGCTCCAGATTCACGAAGGTCAGACAGCAAAGGTCTTTTGCTTGATCCACGGGTTTCCACCGCACGCGATAATTGGGACAACGCAATCACGGGAATCGCCAACTCTTTTGCCAGTGCTTTTAAATTTCTTGAAATGGTAGAAATTTCTTGCTCCCTGTTTCCGCCACCTTTTCCGTTTCCTCCTGCAGTCATCAACTGCAAATAATCTACAATGATAATTTTTATTCCGTGTTGCGAAGCCAAACGTCTCGCTTTTGCCCTCAAATCAAAAATGGAAAGTGAAGGTGAATCGTCAATAAAAAGTGGTGCTTTTTCCAAGTCTTTTACTTTCACGCTCAACTGTTCCCATTCGTGTTTTTCTAATTTTCCCGTTCTCAGTTTTTCTGAAGATAAACCTGTTTCCGAAGAAATCAACCTTGTAATTAACTGTACAGAAGACATCTCTAACGAAAATAAAGCAACGGGATGTCCAAAATCTATGGCAATATTTCGAGCCATCGATAATACAAAAGCTGTTTTTCCCATACCTGGACGAGCAGCAATAATGATTAAATCACTTGGCTGCCAACCTGATGTAATTTTATCCAATTTATCAAAACCGGTGGCAACTCCACTCAATCCTTCCTGTTTAGCAATTTCTTCGATTCGTTTTTTAGCCTGCAAGACTAAGCTTTGGGCCGTTTCTGAACTACGTTTAATATTCCCTTGGGTAACCTCATACAATTTAGATTCGGCTTTGTCCAATAAATCAAAAACATCGGTGGTTTCGTCATAAGATTCTTCAATAATATCCGAAGAAATTCGAATTAAACTTCGTTGAATAAATTTTTGAAGTATAATTCTGGAGTGAAATTCAATGTGTGCCGAAGAAGAAATCTTTTGGGTAAGCTGAATCAGGTAAAAATCCCCTCCAGCCAAGTCTAATTTTGCGTTTTTACGCAACTGTGCCGAAACGGTTAATAAGTCAATAGGCTGCGTATCTGTAAACAGCTGAACGATGGCTTCAAAAATATATTTGTGTCCTTCTTTGTAAAAAGCATCGGGTTGTAAAATGTCTATTACCTCATCTACCCCTTTTTTGTCAATCATCATCGCACCAAGCACAGCCTCTTCTAAATCTAGAACCTGTGGTGGCAATTTCCCTTTTTCAAGGTTGATTATAGTTGTTTTATCTATTCGAATTGGGTTTATATTCTTGACGTTTTCCATAAAGCGAATGTAACAAAAATTAAAAAAATATTACAATTGAGTTATTACAAATAATTGTTAATAAACAATCTTTTTTTGTTAATAAGCCAAAAAAAATCCGAAACTATAAGGCTTCGGATTAAATATCTTTTTGTAAGATTTTACTCTTTAAACGTACCCATTTTACTGTATTTATCCATTCTCTGGGCAACTAGTTCCTGTGTTGATAAGTCTTTCAATTCGTTGAATCCTTTCATAATATATTTTTCCACAGTTTTGAAAGCAGTTTCCCTATCAAAATGTGCACCACCAAGTGGTTCCGGAATAATGTCATCTATTAATTTTTGTTTTTTCATATCAGAAGAAGTCAGCTTTAAGGCTTCGGCAGCTTGTTCTTTATAATCCCAACTTTTCCACAGAATAGAAGAACAAGATTCTGGTGAAATAACAGAATACCAAGTATTTTCCATCATAAATACTCTGTCTCCAACTCCTATTCCCAAAGCTCCACCAGAGGCACCTTCGCCAACAATGACAACTATAATAGGAACTTTTAACCGAATCATTTCGATAATATTTCTTGCAATCGCTTCGCCTTGTCCACGCTCTTCGGCTTCAATTCCAGGAAATGCTCCAGGTGTATCAACAAAAGATAATACAGGAATGCCAAATTTCTCGGCCATTTTCATCAATCGCAAAGCTTTTCGATAGCCTTCAGGATTTGCCATACCAAAATTTCTGTATTGACGGGTTTTAGTATTATATCCTTTTTGTTGACCAATAATCATAAATGATTGACCATCAATTTTCCCTAAACCGCCTATCATGGCCTTGTCATCCTTAAAGCCTCTATCTCCATGCAACTCAAGAAAAGTATCTCCACAAAGTGCATTAATATGATCTAAAGTATAAGGCCTTCTTGGATGTCTCGACAATTGTACACGTTGCCAAGCAGTAAGGTTTTTGTATATATGTTTTTTGGTTTCTTCAAGTTTTTTGCTGATTTGTTTACAAGTATTTGTTACATCAACATCTGATTCTTGACCGATTACAAGACATTTGTCTAACTGGTCTTCTAGTTCTTTTATTGGAAGCTCAAAATCTAAATATTCCATGGGGTATGTACGTTTTGTTTTTGATTTGAAATGCAAATATAAAATTTAAAATTGTCAAAATTGTTTATTTCGAATCTAAATGCAAATAAATTCATAAAAAAAAATCATCGAAAATAACTATTCTTTATCTGTGTAATAGTGTTTGATAAATCCGTTTAGGATAACCGTAATCACAATCAGGATGGCTCCAATGTAAAACTCGACACTCATTTTTTCTTTTCCTCCAATGATAAAATAGGCTAGAATTATGCCGTAAACTGGTTCTAAACTAGTAGTTAGCATCACTGTGTAAGGAGATAGTTTTTGCATAATTTTGACCGAAGCCGTAAAAGCATAAGCGGTACAAATCGAGGCAAGGATAAGGAGTAAGAGCCAATCTTTCGATGTCAGAATAAAAAAATCTGCGGTAAATTTATGTTCAAACAAGAAATAAATAGAAATAAAAATAACTCCAGAAATAAATTCATAAAATGTTATTACTGAAGATTCGTGCTGATGAATTAATTTTCCGTTCATAAGGGTAAACAAAACGCCTAAAATTATAGATGCCAAGGCATAAAGAATTCCCTCGAAGTAATTGATTTCGACTTGAAGGATTAGAACAAGTCCTGCAATAATTACCAATCCAAAAAACACTTCATACCAGAGTACTTTTCTACCATAAAAAAGAGGCTCTAATATTGAAGTAAAAAATGCTCCCAACGAAAAAACAGCAAGAGTAACAGATACATTGGAAATATGAATAGCCTTGAAAAAAAATATCCAATGAACTGCTATCAATAGTCCGACAAAAATTAATTTAAAAAATTCTTTGACCGGAATTTTAAACGACATCTTTTTAAATAAAATAAAGAGGAATAAAAAAGCTCCTGCAAGAAGCATTCGATACCAAACTAAAGCATCAGCCTGAATTGAAATCAGCGCACCCAAAATTGCTGTAAAACCCCAAATAAATACAATTAAATGAAGATTTAGGTAGGTTCGTAATTTATCGCTTCGCATTACGTAATAAAAAAATAGCCAAAACCCCGAAAACTATATTAGGAAACCAGACTGCCAATAAAGGCGGAAAACTAGATTTTTCGGCCATTGTTCCAAAAATTTTGTCAAAAAATACAAACGCAAAAGCCAATGCAATTCCAATGGCTAAACTCAATCCCATTCCTCCTCTTCGTTTCATGGACGAAACCGCTACGGCAATAATGGTAAGAATAAATGCCGAAGCAGGAATGCTGTATTTTTTATATAATACTACCAAATACACGTTTACATTTGATGAACCCCGACCTCTTTCCTTGTCAATAAATCGGTTCAATTTTCCTAAATTCAATGTTTCTGCAATATAAACCACTGGTGTTAAATCCTCTAAATCAAAACTAAATTTTGCATCTCGCTTTTCGGCTTTTTCAATCTTGTCTGCTAATTCACCAACGGTTCTTTTGGTATAATCAAACATTGTGTAGTTTTTAGTTTTTGGATTCCATTGTATCCTACTGGCCGAAATTTTATATTCCAATTTATCCTTCTTAAACTTTTCATAGCTAAAATTAAAAGCCGTTTTTGATTCAGTATTAAAACTATTGACATAGATAAATTCATTTTTGCTTATTTGTCTATATACATCCGTATTATTACCTCTCATCTGTTCTTTTCCGCCAGTTCTAAGATAAGTATAGCGAAAATTATTGAATCCCTCACTCGATTTTGGGACAACGAAAAAACCCATCAACAGCACAAAAACCGAAACAATAGCCGCTCCAATTATAAAGGGTCTCAAAAATCTAGTAAATGAAATTCCAGAACTTAATATGGCAATAATTTCAGTATCATTGGCTAGCTTAGAGGTAAACCAAATCACCGACAAAAACAGAAATATCGGGAATAATAAATTAGTGAAATAGATTGTAAAATGATAATAATAGATGGCGATATCAACAAATGGAATCTTGTTTTCGAGCATAAAATTAATTTTCTCCGAAACATCAATAATAATCCCGATTGGCGCAAACAAAGCTAGCATCACCACAAATGTGGAAAGGTATTTTTTTAGGATGTATTTGTCTATTATATTCATTTTTAAAAGTTTAAGAGTTTAAAAGTTTAAAAGTTTAAGATTTAAAGGTTTAAGGGTTATGTTACGAACCATTTTAAAAAACTTTAAACAATTTTAAACTTTAAACAATTCAAACATTTAAAGCCTCTGGCTCATATTTCGAACCATCATTTCCTTCCAAGTTCTAAAATCTCCGGCTAAGATATGCTTTCTGGCTTCACGAACCAACCACATATAAAAACCAAGATTGTGTATCGTCGCGATTTGTTTTCCAAGGTATTCATTGGCGGCAAACAAGTGACGCAAATACGCTTTGGTATATTCCGTATCGACAAAAGTATGACCCATTTCATCTACTGGCGAAAAATCGGCTTCCCATTTTTTATTTTTGATGTTGATGGTTCCGTTTGCAGTAAACAACATTCCGTTTCTGGCGTTTCGTGTTGGCATCACACAATCAAACATATCAATTCCCAAGGCAATATTTTCAAGAATATTTATAGGTGTACCTACTCCCATCAAATAACGGGGTTTGTCTTCTGGTAAAATATCACAAACAATTTCGGTCATTGCATACATTTCTTCGGCGGGTTCTCCTACTGAAAGTCCACCAATGGCGTTGCCTTGCTGGCCTGCATTCGCAATATATTCTGCCGATTGCTGACGCAAATCCTTGTAGGTACTTCCTTGAACTATTGGAAAAAAAGTTTGGTCGTAACCATATTTAGTTGGCACTTTTTCTAAATGGTTGATGCATCTATCTAACCAACGATGCGTCATATGCATCGAGCGTTGTGCATAACGATAATCACAAGGATAAGGCGTGCATTCGTCAAAAGCCATAATGATGTCGGCACCAATGGTACGTTGAATTTCCATCACATTTTCGGGTGTAAAAAAATGGTAGGAACCGTCGATATGCGATTTAAACTTCACGCCTTCTTCCTTGATTTTTCTGTTGGCCGAAAGCGAATACACTTGATACCCACCAGAATCCGTCAAAATATTACGGTCCCAATTCATGAATTTGTGCAAACCACCTGCTTTTTCCAGAATTTCAGTTTGCGGACGCAAGTATAAATGATAGGTATTTCCGAGGATAATATCAGGGTTTATTTCTTCCTTCAGTTCACGTTGATGTACTCCTTTTACCGAAGCAACGGTACCAACAGGCATAAAAATTGGGGTTTCAATCACGCCGTGGTCAGTAGTGATACTTCCTGCTCTGGCTTTGGTATGTGGATCTTTTTGTAATAAATCGAATTTCATAAATCATTTTTCAGAGCGCAAAGATAATTTATTTAGGATTTAAGATTTAGGATTTAGGATTTTATTTAACACTGCTGTTTGAATGTGAAAACTAGAGTGATTTTATGACAAAAAATTAGTTTTGTGTAAGGGAATTCATTATGTTTGTGTAGAAGATATATGTCGATATAAGTTATTCTAAAACAACAATATTTAGAAAGACTTTGGCAGAAATTATAAACAAAAAAATAAAAAAATGAGAAAAGTATTTTTATTCGTATCCATTGCACTATTTGTAAGTTGTGCGCCAAGTATTTCTAACAAATTAGTAAACAAGAATTTTCAGAAATTAAATGATGGAATTAAAATTTACATTTTGGAACAAAATGCAGAACTCCCTCCCAATTCTGAACTAATTGGTGACATAAAAATTGGAGATTCCGGATTTACAACGGATTGTGGTTATAATAAAGTTATAGCAGAAGCAACAACTATTGCAAAAAATTCTGGAGCGAATATCATTAAATTAATTGAAGTTAAAAAACCATCTGCTTTTGGAAGTAGTTGCTACAGAATAAAAGCAAAAATTTATAGAAATCTAAATGAAGAATCCTTATCAAAAATAAATAACAATAGCGATATTATAAATAAGTCCAGGCTCCCAGAAAACAGCGATTATGCGGTAATTTATTTCTACAGACCGAGTATGGGTGCTGGAGCACTTTTAGGTTACAAAATTAAAGATTTGAATGATTCGATAATAGGGAGGGTTCGAAACGGAGAAAAATTTGAATATAAAACCAAGAAATTTGGTAATCAAACCTTTTTTGGTGTTTTAGAAACAAAAGAAAAAGTTACTATCAACATTGAAAAAGGAAAAGAATATTTTGTGAGATACAGCATCAATTTGGGTATTGTCTTGGGCAGACCCGAAATTAATTTAGTTGAAAATCATATTGGAATAAAAGAATATGAAGAAATGAATTAAACTTCTGCCAAAATATTCAAAAAAGCAAAAAAGACCCCGCAAAAATATTTTTTCGCGGGGCTTTTTTTGATAGTAGCAGTGTCATAACAAACTACTTTTAAATTTCTTGCAAATCATCTCTCAAATGATAATTTTATTTGTAATAAACTAAAAATAAACACTTTTAATAAAAAAAAATACTCCTTTCAGTTGTATTCCATCCTATATATAACTACCTTTGAGAGAGTGACAATCTAGCATTTTTACTTTTAAAAAGGTAGCTATGAAATGAGCATAACCTAAAATTAGTCGCAAAAAACCAATGTAAGGTATGCGAATTACATATGACCGATAAAAACAATAAATATCTACATATGAAAAAGCCGATATTCCTCCTGTTTTTTCATTTCGCATTTATCCTTTCTGCAATTGCCCAAGACGCAAAAGACGTCGTCAAAAAAGCGGACGAAAAAGCAAGGGGCAAAACCTCTATCTCCAATATTAGCATCAAAATCATCAGACCCACTTGGTCCAGGGAAATGAGCGTGAAAGGTTGGTCAAAAGGCAATGATTTTAGCCTGGCTTTGGTATTGGCGCCGGCCAAAGAAAAAGGAGTCGTCTTTTTAAAACGCAAAAAAGAAGTCTGGAACTGGATTCCCTCCATTGAGCGGAACATCAAAATGCCTCCATCGATGATGAGCCAGAGCTGGATGGGAACCGATTTTACCAATGATGATTTGGTTAAGGAAGCTTCTATCCTCGAAGATTATGACCATTCATTTCTGGGAAATGTGACTATTGACGGAAGGGATTGTTACAAAATCCAGTTAATTCCAAAACCCAAATCAGCAGTCGTGTGGGGAAAAATCATTATGGCAATCGACAAAAAAGATTATATGATGCTACACGTCGAGTATTTTGATGAAGACAAAGCTTTAGTCAACACTATGTATTGCACCGATATAAAAATGATTGGCGGTCGATTATTGCCCGGAAGAATGGAAATGGTTCCTGCCAGCAAAAAGGGCAACAAGACGGTTTTAATTTATAATTCAATTGTTTTTGACACGCCACTGGAAGATTCCTTTTTTTCTACACAAAACATCACCAAAATAAAATGATTCTAAAACTAATTTGGAGAAATCTCTGGCGAAACAGTCGCCGAACGCTCATCACGATGGCTTCGATTGCGTTTGCCGTTTTATTTGCTATTTTGATGAAGTCGTTCCAGAATGGCGTTTTCAACAATTTAATCAAAAACGTAGTGGGTTATTATTCGGGTTATGTCCAAATTCACCAACAAGGCTATTGGGACGAACAAGTGCTCGACAATTGCTTTGCATTGGACAATTCCCTAATCGAAAAACTCCAACAAAATCCACAAATAAATGAAGTCGTTCCTAGATTAGAAACTTTTGTTTTGGTTTCAAAAGAAAACACGACCAAAGGCTGTATGCTTGTGGGCACGGATGCTGTTAAAGAAAATAATTTAACCCAATTAAAAAACAAACTGATTTACGGAAGCTATTTCAACAATAATGAAGAAGTTGTAATTCTTGCCGAAGGTTTGGCAAAACGGATTAATACAAAGGTTAACGACACCATCGTATTGTTTGGCCAAGGCTATCACGGCGCAATGGCCGCGGGAAAATTCAAGGTTAAAGGCATCGTGCATCTGGCTTCCCCGGCAATGAATGATGCTTTCGTGTACTTGCCGTTACCGGCAGCACAATATTATTTAAGTGCCGAAAACAGGCTCACTTCCCTATCCTTGGGAATTGATAATGCCGAAAACGGAAATACCATTGTCAAGAACCTAAAAAAAACAATGGGCAAAAACTACGAAGTGATGTCTTGGCAGGAAATGATGCCAGAAATTGCCAATCATATCAAAGCGGACGGTTTTTCGTTTTACGTATTTTCAGGGATATTATACCTCATCATCGGTTTCGGACTTTTTGGGACCATTTTGATGATGACCGTGGAACGAACGTATGAATTCGGAATGCTCATCGCCATCGGAATGAAAAAAGGAAAATTGAAACTAATTTTATTGGGAGAAGCTTTTCTGATAACCCTTCTTGGCGTGCTTTTAGGAATCTTGTTAAGTCTGCCATCGGTACTTTATTTACAGGAAAAACCCATTCGTTTTAGCGGAGACATTGCAAAAGCTTACGAGCAATTCGGCTTTGAAGCCATATTCCCTGCTGAATTGGATTTGGGTATTTTCCTGAATCAATCACTGATTGTTCTATTTATGTCCGTCTTGATTGGTTTATATCCGCTCTGGTTTGTAAACGGTTTGAACCCCGTAAAAGCGATGAAAAAATGAATATGTTAGTCAAAATAGCGAGCAGAAATATCTGGAGAAGCACCAAAAGGAGCCTCATCATCATCACGGCGGTAAGCATTGGTTTATGGACAGGCATTTTTATTATGGCTTTTTATAACGGAATGATTGAACAACGCATCAACTCAGCCATCGCCAGTGAATTATCACATATTCAACTGCATCATTCCGAGTTTAGAAAGGATTACGAGATAAAATATCATTTGCCCGACGGAAGGAAAATGCTCGAAATAATTTCCAAAAAACAAGGAATAAAAGCGGTGGCTGGCCGGGTTATTATCAAAGGAATGATTGCATCTGCGGCGGGAAGCAGCGGAATAACCATAAATGGTGTGATGCCCGAGCAAGAAAATGTATTGACCAATCTTGAAGGAAAAATAATAAAAGGGAATTATTTCAATCCAAAAAAAGAGAACGAAATACTAATCAGCGAAAAGCTTCGCAAGAAACTGAAGCTCAACTTAAATAAAAAAACCATCCTGACTTTTCAGGATAAAGAAGGCAATCTCGCATCGGCGGCTTTCCGAATTTGTGCGATTTACAAAACCATCAATAGTCCTTATGACGATGCCAATGTGTTTGTAAAAACCAGCGCTATTGATTCACTTGCCGGAATTCCGAAAGCCATTAATGAAATTGCCGTTTTGCTCGAATCGAGTAAAGCAGTACCGGAAATTCAAAGAAATCTAAAACAACAATTCCCGAAAACAGAAATCAAAAACTGGATGGAAATTTCGCCGGAACTCGGATTGACGGTTTCTGTTGGTGACCAAATGGTCTATATTTTTATGGGAATTATTTTGCTTGCTTTGGCATTTGGCATTGTCAACACGATGATGATGTCGGTTCTGGAAAGAACGCGTGAAATAGGAATGTTGCTGGCTTTGGGGATGAATAAATTCAAAATATTCCAAATGATTCTTCTCGAAACTTTTTTCCTGATTCTCGCTGGATGCCCAATTGGAATCCTGCTTGCCTTTGCCACTATTGGAATAACTAGTCAAACAGGAATTGACTTTAGCCAATTTTCGGAAGTGTATTCCAGTTTTGGATACAGTTCCATAATATAT
>Ga0208262_1000113_pt1 | contig 39579 bp, 29 predicted proteins | sample LakWasMet15_LOW5_2_FD_183863 | JGI IMG/M metagenome (GOLD analysis project Ga0208262, IMG submission 183863) | Freshwater sediment methanotrophic microbial communities from Lake Washington under simulated oxygen tension - Sediment Metagenome... | ecosystem: Environmental > Aquatic > Freshwater >... | reverse complement strand
CTGTTCTGGTCCACCGCTGCGTAGCCCGCGGTTTCCTCCCTCGAGGCTTGTCCGACGCCTGCCCATCAATTTCTGTCGCGTCTTGCAGTCTTTCGCAGGAGGGCAGGCATCTGACAACCCTTAACAAACTGAGACAATCAATATCTGATGCCGTTGAGACTAATATGGCAATTACCAGATCAAGTCCAGAGTTTTACACATAAGGTAAATCTTGAAAATGAAAGCTGCTGCCGGAAATCATCTTACACAACCCAGCTTTTCCAAAACCGAATAAAAAGCTCCTGCGCCGAAGCGCAGGAAAAAGGGGATAAATTAGAAAGTCACTTTGCCGTAAACAGTGGCGTATGGCGAGTTGTTGCGCAACGTTTTATACGTCACTTGCGGATACCAGGTACCGGTGGTCGCCGGCAGACTGACGATCAGGTCGGCGCGCTGACCGGGGGAAATATCCAGACTGGTCAAAGTCTTGGGGACAGGCAGCGCGCGGCCGTCGCGGATATAAACCGTGAAGGGCTTGGCATTGCCGGTGCTATCCTTGATCTGGAAGGTCGAGTTGACTGAATGCATGCCGATTAAACGGAACGCTGCTTTCTTGCCTTTCGCCGCCGCCAGCGTCATTGCCGGCGCGGAAGTGGTTTTGCCTTCTCTGCCGCCGATCAAAAAGTACTGCGGGTTGTAATCGGCGAACACGGTCGAATCGCCGCTCGCGGTATGATAGGCCGGATCCACCGTGCTTAACACATAGACCTGCGAATAGTCGTAGGCGGTCGCAAAATCCTGGTTCAGCTGGTTCAGAAAAGCGCCCGACGGACTTCGCGGACGCACGATGACGGCGCTGTACAAGCCCATTTCCAGGTGTTTGACGGTATGCACATGGCAATGGTACGGGTAGCTGCCTTCGTGCCCTTCCTGCGGCGACCAGGTATAGGTGTCGCCGTTGACCTTGTTGCCGTTGGTTTCCGGGACGCCGTCTTCCATGGTCTGCACGTCCGCGCCGTGCAAGTGGATAGTGTGGCCGTTATAAGGAGCCGCTTCCTGCGACATCATGCTGACCATCAGGCTCAGGTTCAACGTATCGCCGGCGCCGATTTCCAGGATCGGGCCGGGCACGGTGGCGCTGCCCATCATACCTCCACCTCCGCCCATCATGCCGCCGCCTCCGCCGCCAGTGCAATCGCTATAGCCCCAGAAATTAACCGATTTGCCGCTTAAGGTTTTGCTCAGCGAGCCGATGCAGAAGGTCTTGTTGATAATCGCTGCCTGCAAGCCAGGCGCGGCCAAGGCCAAGACGGCCAGTAAAATATAAGCTGATTTTTTCATGTGTATTTGTCCCTGATTAATGCATCATGATCATTGTTGCGCCGCCGTTCAGGTACACGCCGTTCGCGGTCTCGGCCTGCGCGGTGTGAAGATGCATCGGATATTCGCCGGTCTGGTTGATGGTGTACAGCACTTCCGCAACACTCATCGGCGGCACATTGATGGTGTCCAGTTCTTCGAACGGCTCGGGCTGGCGTACACCGTTGATGTTGATGACCTCGAAATGGTTACCGTGAAAATGCAGCGAGTGGCTGAACTGTCCGGCGTTAACGATGCGCACCAAGGTCACTTCGTTCAAAGTTCCCATGATCATGGTATTGTGATCCATCATCGCGTCAAATCCGCCCAGGCCGTTGATCATGAAATAATTCGGCTTGTACACCGCCGTGTTGACCGTACCGCCGCTTGCCGCCACATCGTTCCAGCGCGGCTTGTCCATATCGCTGATGACCCAGGTGCGTTCGTGCATGTACGCGGGGCCGCCTGTCCATGTGGTATTGCTATTGTCGGCGGGACGCACGATAAACGCGCCGTGCATGCCCATTTCCCGGTTGATGTTGTTGTTCAAGGTATCGCTATAGAGGTAGCTGCCCGCAGCAGGCGCCACAAAGCTGTAGGTTTTGCTGCCGTTGGCTGCGATGGGACTGGTGTCCGTGGTAACGTTGTTGACCACGAAGTTGTGCTGGGCGTTGCGGTGGTTGTACACCGTGACATTGACCGTATCGCCCTCGTTGACGGTTAAGGTGGGAGCGGGCACCGTAGGCAGCCCGGCGCCTGCGCCGTAGCCCCGGATGGCAAGCGTTGTGCCGCCGATATCGGTGATTGTCCAAGTGCCGTTGTCGATATGCAGAGTAAAGTCCCGCACCGCTGCTTCGGCTCCATTTTGTGCAATCAACAGCAGCACAGAAAGGCCAAGTTTTTTTAGCATTGTTATTATCCTCATTAGTTATAGTTTAGAAAAAGTCCGTGAAGGCACTTTTATCCTGAAAGAATGCAATCCTTCCTCGGGCGAGCTATTAGCGCAAATACCATGCCACTAAATAGTGCCATTAAAACAATGAGATATAAGAGACCTGCCTGCATTTCAGAAAAAACAGGTCATATGCCTCAGCTGAATGCGGCATATGACCTGTTTTGCAAAGATGCGCATCAGCAAATGCGCCTGGAGATGATTTTTGATGACACGCACTATGTCTAATAAAACGATAAACTACAGACTTAATCTGTTAGTTTTGCATGTGTGTATAAGCGTACAGAATTAACTATCGTATTGTTCTATTTCTAATTCAGAAAAAAGAAATGGCTTTAATCATCTTCTGCCGATGATGTTTACCAATGCTGAGGAGGAGCCAGAGAAGCCGGAGGCTGCACTCAAGATTCGCATGGACCTGACTAGACGTCGAAAATATTATTTGTGCCCACTATCGGCCGAAGCGACGTTATTTATGTAACTTACTTGAACCTATGCAAACTGACGAGCAGCAATCACGAAAATAAAACGCTGTACCCCAGCAACGAACTTAGGAGTAATGACATGAAATTCAAACGGTTAATTGCTGCCTTGATTATCTTAACGCTCAATTTAACAATTATTGAGAACGCTCAATCTGAACCTATCATTTTTGCCCAAGTAACTAACCCTACCGGGGTAGTCGTGGACAATACAGGGAGCGTTTTCGTGCAATCCCTTTCCCCTCCAGAGTTTGGAGGAGGACTGCTCAAATTCGATGCCAATGGCAATTTAATGGCCCAAAACAATCAGTTAACCGGAAAATTCCGGCTCGCGATGGACTTACTCCATAATGTTATATGGGCTCAGGAAATGAATGGAGTCTTGTATTCTATCGATCCGGATACTCTGCAAGCACAACCTGTCATCGATTTGAGAGCCTGGATAATGAGCAATCATCTTCAAAACCCGGTATTTAATATACTTACAGGAGTGCCGAATACGTTGGTCATGTTTAATCCAGTTTTTGGCGATATTGCAACATGGCAATCTGGAACCGATCAACTGGATGTTTTGGTTACCGGATTGACGAATGCCGATGGTGGAATGCCGTTTGTACTGCGCCTGAGTTTTAAAAACGGAACGCTACAAAACCCGCAAATTGTAGTATCAAGCATACCGTCAACTGTAACTTTACCGTCGCCGCTTGATACGTCCGGAATTGCCATCAATAGTAACGGTACGGTACTAACCCCGCTGCCTACAGAGCTTGATCCTGATAGTGATGCTCAAGCAACACAGCTTTTCTTGTCGATCTTTGGCGCGGAGTTCCCTAACAGCGCCGATTCGGCATCCCCGAACTTTATTCCAACGTTTGAAAACAGCCAAGCATTTGCTACCGGCATGACGGCATCCGATAAAGACAACGGTTTCTTTGCTACAACCATTGCAAATGGTTTTGGCTGTGGAGCAGGGCCTGCTGTGCTATTTTTCCCTCAGACATTGGATAGCGCGACTTGCATAATGGACCTTTCAAGCCTGGGACTTGGCAATATAGAACCCGCTGATATCGCCATCGATCCGAATAACCAGTTTCTCTACGTAACTATGCCCCAAGACGGCTCTGTGCTGCGTCTGGACCCGCCATCGCTACCCGCAGGCAATGCGCCATTGTCACCTAGTGAAACATCGCTATTCATTGGAAATTCACCCTTGCCGCCCAGCGAACCATAAACACATTGAAGCTGGCGGTTTCCGGCTAGTTCCCAAGCTCCAGCTTGGGAATTCAGTGCCGGAAGCTCCAGCTTCCCGTCTTTATGCTACATTGTTATTAAAGAGTCGCTGCCGCGACACTTGCTTGAGTCGGGAGGCTCGCCCCCGAGGGCGAGCTACTTGCTTTTACCAAGAGTAGGGTACGCATCGCGTACCGTTTGCAACGGAAGACAATCCCAAAAAGGTACGCGATGCGTACCCTACCTTGCTGATTAAATCACTCCGTTCGCCCTGAGCCTGTCGAAGGGCTTTTTAAGCTACAGATTTAATTGGATTTATTCCGATCATGGTTCGACAAGCTCACCACGAACGGAATAAATCAGCGTTTCCCTAAAGCCGGCTGTCAACGACCGATGATTTCCTGATCATTAAAAATGCTTACCGCTCTGAATCCGTCTTACGGTGCTGACCAACAGATCGACTTCCTCATGGGTATTGTAAAACGCCAATGACGGACGCACCGTGTTTTCCAAGCCAAAGCGGCGCAGGATAGGCTGAGCACAATGATGGCCGGTGCGCACCGCAATACCGGCGCGGTTTAAGACAACGCCGATGTCCTGGTTGCTGAGGCCTTCCAGCACAAACGACAACACGCTGGTTTTTTCGGCAGCCGTGCCGATCAAACGCAAGCCGGATATGCTTTTCAGCGCATCCATCGCATAGACCAGCAACTCATGCTCGTAACGGGCGATATTATCGATGCCGATTTTCAGCACATATTCCAATGCGGCACCCAAGCCTACCGCATCGGCGATATTGCCGGTACCGGCTTCAAAGCGGGCTGGTGCAGGTTGATAGACGATTTTCTCAAAGGTCACATCCTCGATCATATTGCCGCCGCCTTGCCACGGCGCTGTCGCTTCAAGCAGCTCGGCTTTGCCGTACAGAACGCCGATGCCGGTCGGAGCGAAGATTTTGTGTCCGGAAAACACAAACCAGTCGCAATCCAGAGCCTGCACGTCGGCGCGCAAATGCGAAACCGATTGCGCGCCGTCCAGCAACACCCGCGCGCCGACCCGGTGCGCCATCTCGATCATTTCCCGAGCAGGAGTGACCGTGCCCAGCGCGTTCGACACTTGGGTAAACGCCACCAGCTTGGTCCGCGAATTCAGCAATTTTTGGTATTCGCCGAGCAAAATCTGGCCGTCGTCATCGACCGGCGCCACGCGCAACGTCGCTCCGGTTGCCTCGCACAGCTGTTTCCACGGCACGATATTGGCGTGATGCTCCAGCCAGGTAATCACAATCTCATCGCCCGCGCCGATATGTTGGCGCCCCCAGCTTTGCGCAACCAGGTTGATCGCTTCGGTGGTGCCGCGCGCAAAAACAATCTCCGAAGAAGATGACGCATTCATAAACCGGGCAACGGTATCGCGCGCTTTTTCGTAAGCGTCGGTCGAGCGCGCCGCCAGTTCATGCGCCGCCCGGTGAATATTGGAATTCTCGTGCTGATAAAAATACGAGATCCGGTCGATCACCGCTTGCGGTTTTTGAGTCGTTGCCGCGTTATCGAACCAGACCAGCGGTTGTCCGTTGACACGTTCTTTCAGGATCGGAAAATCACGGCGCACCGCCTGCACATCGAAAGCCGGATGCGCGGAAGCCAAAGCCGGCGCTTTCGCGTTAAATCCGCCGGTTTTCAATTCATCGATAAAATAAAACGATGAACCCGGCTCGGTGCTTGCCGGAAGACTGGCTGACGCGCCAAAAAGCTTTTGCAGATCGCTTTCACCCGGCAAGCCATAGACTTGAGGCGAAAGCTCCGCTATCAATGACGCGTCAAAATCCGCAAACACAGCGGCCAAACCGTAAACGGAATTGCCAGCTGAGGAAGACGGCGCGACTGCAATTGAATCGGCGTCAACAATTCCATGGCTGCCGGAAGGCACGCGCGAAACCAGCAACTGCTGCAATTGCGCTTCATCGGGCAATCCGAAGTTGTGCGGCAAAATACCTTCCAGCACGGATTTATCCAAACCCGCCAGCGGCGATGCGGACGGTTTTGCGAAAACCGGTCCCGTATCAATACTGTCAGGTACGCTACCGAAAGACGGATGACGCGGAGCAAGCAACTTTTGCAGTTCCGCTTCTCCCGGCAAGCCGAATCCTTTCGGTACTTCAAAGTCACCTGCTGCCGGCGCAGACGGAGTCAAACCGCTCGGCACTGCCGAAGCAGCAAGACCGATGCGTGAGCCGTCGCATGGCAACGCGCTGAACATTTCGTTAGCCAGTTGGGTCAATTGCTCTATGTCGGGCAAGTCAACGTTACTTGTAGTCATAGTATTTGCCCACTTCGACATTCTCGAGCACGCCGAGCGCATCGTCAGTCAACACCGCCAGCGAGCAATACAGCGAGATCAGGTAAGAGGCAATCGCTTTGTGATTGATGCCCATGAAGCGGACTGACAGTCCCATGCTCAGTTCACCGGTCAGGTTAGGCTGGTACAGGCCGACTACGCCTTGACGGCTTTCGCCGGTGCGCAACAGTAAAATATTGCTTTTGCCGTTGACCACTTTCAGCTTGTCGCATGGAACGATTGGAATGCCGCGCCAAGTCAAAAACTGCGAACCGAATAGGGTCACGGTTGCGGGTGGCACGCCGCGGCGGGTGCATTCGCGGCCGAATGCGGCAATCGCCAATGGATGAGCCAGGAAGAATCCGGGTTCTTTCCAGACTCTGGAAATCAATTCATCCATGTCGTCAGGTGTAGGTCTGCCGTCACGCGGCTGCACTTTAAAGCCCGGCGCGACATTGTTCAGCAAGCCGTATTCAGCGTTGTTGATCAACTCGCTTTCCTGGCGTTCTTTGATAGTCTCGATGGTCAGGCGCAGTTGTTCGTGGATTTGGTTATGCGGGCTGCTGTATAAATCGGATACGCGGGTATGCACGTCGAGCACGGTGTTGACCGCATTCAAGCGGTACTCGCGGCCCCAAGCTTCATAATCGACGAAAGTTTGCGGCAGCTCTTTTTCATCAAGGCTGGAGCAATCGACCAGCAGGCCGGTTTCGTTCTTGACTTTGTTGACCCGGTAAATACCGGCCTCCAGTGGTTTCCATTGCAGCAAATGAACCAACCAGCGTGGCGTGATGGTTGACAGCATGGGAGCTGTTTTGGTGGCATTTGCCAGAGTGCGCGCAGCAACGTCGCCTAGTGCGGTATGGGTTTGGCCTTCGTGAATATCGGACATGGTTTTTTCCTGTTGTGGTTGGTGTAATTAGTTGTCGGCATACCCGCCGAAATAATGGATGTGCGCTGGTTCCAAGCGATTCAGACCTTCCAGGTTTTTAAAACCTGGAAGGTCTAATCCGTAATGTCCCGCAGGATAGGCTCTGTCCCGCTCGGAGGAGTGCAAGCTATGCTTGCAAAGCAGGCGGAGCCTGCACTCCAACTGAGCGGATATTGTTCCCATGCTATGCCATCACCGCTTTTGTTAACTTAACGAAACTCCTTCCCGTCTTAAGGCGGATACAGTGCGACTTACCGAATCTTTTCTATTCTCTATATCCCGCCGCCATCCTGAAACATTTCGCTACGGACATGCGCCTGGGTAATATTGCTGCCGGGCGATACGCTATGCGTCAGCCAGACGTTGCCGCCGACAGTGGTGCCGCGGCCGATGGTAATGCGCCCTAAAATCGTCGCACCCGCGTAAATAACGACATCGTCCTCAACGATAGGGTGACGGGCATTGCCTTTAACGAGGATGCCGTCATCATCTTTCTGAAAACGCTTGGCGCCCAAGGTAACGGCTTGATATACGCGAACATGCCGGCCGATAACGGCTGTCTCTCCGATGACCACACCGGTGCCGTGATCGATAAAAAAGCTCTCGCCGATCTGGGCGCCGGGATGAATATCAATGCCGGTGGCCGAATGGGCTATCTCGGCAATAATGCGTGCCACCAGCGGTGCGCCCAATTGATAAAGGATATGCGCGAGCCGATGATGAATGATCGCGGTAATGCCCGGATAACAAACCAGCACTTCGTCAGCGCTTCTTGCCGCCGGGTCGCCTTCGTAGGCGGCCTGAATATCGCTATCGAGCAGCATCCTTACCTCGGGCAAACGCCCGGCAAACTCGCGAGTAATCGAGACTGCCTGTTCGGCCGCATCCTCAACGGCGTTAAATTGCAGCTCGCGGCGGATTTGCTTGCAAAGCTCGCGTAACAGGGTGTCGAGCGTATGGCCGACAAAATAATCGATACCTTCGTCATCCAAGTCGGGCAATCCCAGGCGGTTCGGGAATAACACGGCGCCCAAGCCGTCGAGAATTTTTTGCAGTTCTTTGCGCGACGGCAGCTTGGGCGGCCTGTCACGCCGCTGCCGGGTTTCCAGCGACAGCACACGTAGATGCTGCAACCGTATAACCAGCTCATCGACGCCCCAGTCCGGCTTTGCATTTTGATAGCTGAAATCGCTCATGCGGCAAAACCGCCGGCATCGAAGACACCTTCAAATAGAGGCGAACTCAAATAGCGCTCGCCCGAATCCGGCAGCACGACGACAAGGGTTTTACCGGCATTTTCCGGACGCTTGGCAACACGCACCGCAACAGCCACCGCAGCGCCGGAGGAAATACCCGACAATATGCCTTCCTCGCTGGCAAGCCGGCGCGCATAAGCGATGGCTTCTTCATTGCTGACCTGCTCTATTTGATCGACTAAGGACAGATCGAGCACGTCCGGTACAAATCCCGCACCGATGCCCTGGATTTTATGGGGGCCGGGTTTTAGCAGTTCCCCGGCACGATGCTGGCTGAGCACCGGACTCGCCTCAGGTTCAACGGCAATCGAAACGATAACCTTGCCTTGGGTCTGCTTGAGGTAACGGGAAACGCCGGTAATCGTGCCGCCGGTGCCGACGCCGGACACTAAAATATCGATAGCGCCGTTCGTATCGTTCCAAATCTCGGGCCCGGTAGTTTGCTCGTGAATAGCCGGGTTGGCCGGATTTTTAAACTGTTGCAGCAACACATACCGCCCGGGATCGGACGCGGCAATTTCCTCGGCTTTTGCGATCGCCCCGCTCATGCCTTTGGCGCCTTCGGTCAGCACCAGCTGAGCACCGTAGGCAATCAATAACTTGCGCCGCTCCAGACTCATGGTTTCCGGCATCGTCAAGGTCAACGGAATGTTCCGTGCCGCCGCGACAAACGCCAGCGCAATGCCGGTATTGCCGCTGGTCGGCTCGACGAGCTCCTTGCCGGGTCCCAGCAAGCCCTGACGCTCGGCATCCCAGATCATCGCCGCGCCGATCCGGCATTTGACCGAATAGGAGGGATTGCGCCCTTCTATTTTTGCCAGCACGGTAGCCGGCGCGCCTTCGATGATGCGGTTAAGCCGCACCAGCGGCGTTTGCCCGATGGAGTGGGAATTGTCTTCGTACCAATGCGACATAAAAATCTCCTGTAATTTCAATCGCTAAACTGTCTGGTAAGCGGTGTACGAATAGCGGCTAGCAAAATTTTGGCCAAAAAAAAGCCAGTGGCCCCTAAGAATAAAAAAGGGACTCACTGGCTTCCGGTTGTCCGGTCAGCTTTATTTCGTTTTTTATAAAGTACTTTAAGTCATTACGCTATGTCAAGGCGCACAGATGCGTTCTCGGAATGTTTTAATTTCAGGTTAACTATTTATTTAACCGATATATCGAACTAATAATATCGTTTTATTTAAATTGATAACCCTACTATATCGACAGCACGTCACCCTATTACGATCGATCAAAGCAACCGTCAAACGCAACCCAACTAAGTCAATCGATACAGGTTTTCCGGGTCTGTTTTTCTGATATTCCCTGCTCTGATAAGCTCCGTCTCTTTATAGGCATCTGACGATTTTTTCTGCGCATTAGGCAACATGCCATAAAGCCCTAGCTTATGCCGTAGAACATTGCGGCTAATATCCAGCAATCGCGCGGTCTGAACCTGGTTTTCCTCGCAGAATTCAAAAGTGGTCCGGATCACCGTCTCTTCTATGATGTCAAACAGCTTGGGCGGCGCTTGCTCGCAAAGACGCTGCAACGCACTTTCCAACGATGTAGTTGAAACTGAAGGTCCTTGCTCCAAGGTTCTAACGCCGGATAGCTTGAAATCCTCAGGGCGTAAACAGTTACCGGGGCAGACCAGAAGCGCACGATGCACCGCATTTTCCAGTTCGCGGATGTTACCCGGCCAATCGTAATTCAATAAGGTCAATTCGGTCGCAGGCGACAGCTTGATTTCACCGTAGCCCAAACGCTCGCCGTAAATCTTTAAAAAGTGTCTGGCTAGCGGCAGAATGTCGCCCGGCCGTTCGCGCAACGGGCTTAGCTGGATCATTGCAACGTTGAAACGGTAATATAAATCGGCCCGAAAGTGCGAAGCGGCTACCGCTTCTTCCAGATTGACGTTGGTTGCCGCAATAATCCGGACATCGACCGGCACCGGTTGCCTGGAACCGACTTTGACCACCTCGCGCTCTTGCAATACCCGCAGCAATTTTGCCTGCATCGCAAACGGCAAGTCGCCGACTTCATCAAGAAACAGGCTGCCTTTGTCGGCGGTTTCGAACCAGCCGTCTTTGCTCGTCAAAGCGCCGGTAAACGAACCTTTTACATGGCCGAACAATTCACTCTCGATCAGGTTCTCGCTCAACGCCGCGCAGTTTAATGCCCCAAAAGTATTTTTGCTGCGCTTGCTGAGGGCGTGAATATGCCGGGCCACCAGCTCTTTACCGGTTCCGGTTTCTCCGATAATCAGCACGGTGGCGTCGCTCGGTGCGATGCGTTCGATCTGCTCCAGCAAGCGCCGGGAAACCGGGTCTTCAAAAACCAAGGCTGTCGCCCGGACAGACAGCGACAGCGACCGTGACTGCAATTCATCAAAAGCCAATAATGTCGAGGCTTGCTCTTCCTGGCTCCTGGTGAAGATGCTGTCTGAGAGTGTATCCATAATAATGTACTCCTTTGCTTTGCAAAAAGTGGGTAACTCAACCTATTCAGGATCGTTATTCCGTCAGCGTTAGTCGTATCTTAGGAGAATTGTTATAGGTAATAAAACGTTATTATTCGATTGGTATATCGGTAAAATTGATATAGAAATCACCGGCGTAAAACCAACCGTTAATGCGCAGTCATTTCGGGCTCCAACTTTACAACTCTTTTCGACGTGCGCCGAATTGCTCGCTTTTTAGGCAGAAAAGTTTTCTTTAGAAGCCGCCAGCCCATCACCAACGAACTGCCGCCCAGTACCAGCCCGAACGCTATCCAGTTCAGCATCCATATATCCCATATTGGCCGGTAATAAAGCCAGCCGAAATCCCAGTGATGGAGCGCGGAGTATAGCCAGCGAAAAACACGCGTGCTCTGGTCCAACCTAGCAAGCAGCCTTCCGTCTTGCGGGTCCAGATAAAAGCGGGTTCCGGCAGCCATGTAGGCCGGAATAAGCCGGTTCGAGCGACAGCGAGAACTGGTGTTTCCGGCAAACAGCATCCAAATTCGCCGGAAAAGCTTCCGCTCCTGCTCACGCCCCTTGCCTACATCCATGTAGGCAACGCCACCTCGCGCTACGCGCTTGGATGGTCTTATTCCGGCCTACGCTAAGGTTTGCTCCTAAGTTGAAGTTTGGAAATCAGCGAATTTTGCGATTTATTTCTTAGCTTGATGCATATGGGTCTCGCCCCCGAGGGCGAGCTACTTTTCGCTACGAAAACCCTCCCTGGTTTTCGCCCTGCGGGCCAGCCTCATGGCTGTTCAAATTCGCACCAGGCGAATTTGTGCTCCGCCAAAGAAAGTATCCAAAGAAAAGGCGGCCCCGTCCGTGCCGCTGCAAGTGCCTACTGCTCAATAGATAGAGTTTAACAATGGGAGTGGGCTTAAATAATCGAGAATTGCTCTAAATACTCTATTACGTTTGCCACGAGATGGGGTTAGTTGAAGGTCAATTTCCAGGATTCCTCGCTTGTTGAAAAGCCTTATCTGTTATTTGGATTTATTCTGGTTCGGATACCAGTAACGCTGATGACACTGCTCGCAGGCCTCATCTATCCGTCCGCCCACCGCACCCAAGTCCGCCGGGTTTTTCGCGTCGATCGCGGCAAGGGCTTGAACGCCCGAATCGTGCAGCGCATGCGCAAATTTCACATAGCTTTCCCTATCGGCATCAAGCAATCGCTGAACTTCCTCCGGGCCTTCCTCGATCCCCGGATTCTCCGATTTCACGCCTTTGGCCGCTACCTGCCGGCCGTTGATGAGCAAAAGATTCGCCCCCCTCTATCAGCGTAATGGCATGGCGCCTGACTTCCTGCCACTCTTGATCGGTACGGGGTTGCTTATCTTCCGTGCCGGTCTTGGTAATCGTCGTGCTGACCGAATTCCAAATGCCATCCGCGGAGGGATCAATCAGCGACAGCATAATGTCCTGAACGGTAGCGGTCGGCTTGAAGTAGCCTTCCTGCGCCGGTTTCTTGATCTCGTTGAAACAAGCGACCAAACCCGGCAACAGCGCTATGGCAAGTAGAATCAATGGTTTTCGTTGCATTTCCAATCCTTAAAATAATGTGCTGATGGTCAGCCGCTGCTTGACCGTTGTATTTGAAGAGCGCAACTCGCAAGCCCCAAACAGTAAAAGGGCGACCGACTCTCTCAGTTGCATATAGACAAATCGCTAAGCCATGAACTAAACAAATCCTATTGCCCGCCCGGCGAACCCAATCCCGAACCATAAAGTAAGGGACACCAATGCCGCACTTTTGGCAAATAACGGATTCGGACAGGTCTGCTTAATTGTTGTAAGAACCAACACCAGTTGGACCGTCACCGCCAAAAACAGCAGGCCGATCTTCGGCAGAAACATTGGATTGTTGTAATACATCACCGGGAAAGTTAAAAACAGGGATGTTCCGGAAACTACGGCAACCACCAATCCAGTTAACATGAAAGGATAAAAAGCCTGAAAAACTTGCGCTACTGTTTGCTGTTTTAGCCCTGCACCCAGCAGTCTAAGATTAATAATTACCAGGGGCGAAAGCAGCAGCAATAGGCCGAGCACGTGCACCACCTCAAACGCGACGATAAAGTCGTGGTCTATCGATCTAAGGAAGGTGCTGACTGAAGAATCCTGAATGGTGTCGGCTATAGTATGGGTTGTCATAACGGTTATCTCGAGCTAGTTCCCAAGCTCCAGCTTTCATCCTCATACGCTTCTCCAGCCTGGGAACCAGATCAAAGGTTGCTGATAGCGGGAGTGCAGGCTCCGCCTACAAACGCAAGCGAAGCTTGCACTCCCGCAGGGGCACGAAATGAATCCTTATCAAAAATGGCGAATCACATACGCACACAGAAAAGGAAATATATTGGCTAACCGGGCAATTTGATGTGAAGATTGACTCATCCGTCACTACTTGAATATTTATCTGCTCAACCCATGCCAGACATTTCCCAATACGGCCACAGCACCAACTTAATCGGTCTGGCGACGGCCTGCATGGCTAGCCATGATTTCAACGAGAATCCACAACCGCTGCATATTGCCGGCACCCGCGAGTCAGCGTCAGGCTTGTTTGAGCAATTGGCCTGCCAGTCAACGCTCGAAGATTGCGGCAGGATTTTCCAGGATTATATGTGCGTCGTGTTCGGCTTTGAAACAGAGCAACGGCTGCGGGACGATCGCTCGGGAAGACGGCGTTACCGCAACAGTTATCTCCGATTAATCCAGGATTGGGGGCTGGATTCCAACAACGCCCAAGGCGCGGTTTTTAAAGGCTGGGTCGAAAGCCGCTTCGGACTGTTTCCTACTTATCACAAGCAGCGGATTTCCAGTTTCGTCAGCAAGGACTGGGTTATGTATATCGAAGAAAAGATGAACAGCCGCTATCACAACAACTGCATCTACATGCAGCTGGACCTGCTGTACGAATATTGCCAATGGATTATCGAACGGTTTCAGTTTCCGGCGGCGACCCATAAAACCCTGTATCGCGGCGTCAATTCGCTGGACGATGATTGGATTGTCCGGGATCAGGATAAGCCGCACAAGATCGTGCGTTTCAATAATATCGTTTCTTTTACCGACCGCCGCAGTATTGCCAGCGAGTTCGGCGCTTATATCCTGGAAGTTGAAGTGCCGATGGTGAAGCTGGTTTTTTTCAATGACCTGTTGCCGCACCACGCCTTGCACGGCGAAGCGGAATATCTGGTGATTGGCGGCGATTACCGGGTCAAAGTGCAACGTTAGGGGAAAACATGTCTACAGAACAGCTATTAAACAGAGCGTTGGGAGCGTATTTAGGCTTTGCCTGCGGCGATGCGCTCGGCGCGACGGTAGAGTTTATGTCGCCGAAACAAATCCAAAAACGCTACGGCGTGCATCGGGACATTATCGGCGGCGGCTGGCTGGGACTGGAAGCAGGCCAAGTCACCGACGACACGCAAATGTCGCTCGCCGTAGGGCAAGCCATTGTCGATCATCAGGGTTGGAATGTTCAGGCTGTTGCAGATAATTTTGTCGCCTGGCTGGAAAGCGATCCGCCGGATATCGGCAACACCTGTCGGCGCGGTATCACGCGCTATCGAGATAATGGCGAGCTATTCGGCTTGCCTCGCGATGACGATGCCGGAAACGGCGCTTGCATGCGTAACCTGCCGGTAGTGCTGTCGACCTTAAACCGGCCGGATCGTTTTAATGAATGGAGCTTGCAGCAAAGCCACATTACCCATAACCATCCGTTATCCGATACGGCTACGTTAGCCCTGGGGCGGATCGTTAATTTATTGATTCACGGGCAGACTATCGATGCCTGCGAACAGGAAGCCGAGCGGTTGATCGGCGAATACCGCGAATTCGCCTATAGTCCTTATCCGGGCAAAGCCTCGGCCTATATTGTCGATACCGTGCAAACGGTTTTGCATTATTTTTTTAATACCGACAGTTTTGAATCCTGCCTGATTGCGACCGTGAATCAAGGCGCCGATGCCGATACCACAGGCGCACTGGCCGGCATGCTGGCAGGCGCTAAATATGGCGTTGAGCAGATTCCGGAACGTTGGTTAACGCGTTTGGATCAACAGGTTGTCGAGCAAATACGCCAGCAAACGCAGGGGCTTATCCGGTTTGCGCAATCATCATAGATTTCTATCGTTCCCACGCTGGAACGCTCATCGTTATACACCAGTATCTGCGGGCTGCCGTTATTCCGGCAGTCCCCGACCTGATGTTAGACAAGACACAGGCCGATAGGCAGACCTTCCAGGCTTTCAAAACCTGGAAGGTCTAACTGGCAATGTTCCAGCTGACTCCCAAATTCCAGTTTCGCGAAACACGAGCGTTAAAGTACAAAGAAAGGCGGTAAGGTACGCACCGCGTACCTTTATTGAGCTTGAAAAATGGTACGCGGTGCGTACCCTACCTAGCTTGGGCATTTCGGCATTTTTTTCCCCTAACGCCAAACTAAGCGGCGTGCGTCAGCAAGTCCTTGCTTGAGCGCCTTGTTATGTCTTGCTTAAAATTCACTATGAAACTAAGCCTTGATTAACGGCAAACTGTTTCCCCTTATCTTTAAGGGAAACATATCCACAACTAAGACCAACTAGGCCTTCCTCAATAAGCTTCTGCAAATGGATGTCATAAATAATACGTGAACACCCAAGATGTTGCGGAATCGCAGTATCCTTTGTCAAGTCTTCCCCTCTTTCATATTGCGCAAGAATAACTTTAAAAATGTCCATTGCTAAATCATTGTTTTTTTCAGGTCTAGCTCCGTAGGCCGGAATAAGCCAGTTCGAGCGACTGCGAGAACTGGCGTTTCCGGCAAACATCACCCAAACTCGCCGGAAACGCCACCTCGCGCTACGCGCTTGGATGGCCTTATTCCGGCCTACGAGTTTTCCTCGTTCTTATACAGCGCGCGGAATGAGAAAATCAATCCACCGGCAAGATCAAATAGTCCGTCCACTTGGTTTCGCCGCCCGCTTGTTCTTCACTCGGCAGCATGGCCACATTCCAGCCGCCGCCCAAGGCCTTGACCAGCTGTACCGAGGCGGACATCCGGTCGCTATGCAGCTGCACGGCGGTCTGCCGGTTGGATAAGGCCACGGTTTGCGCGATTATCACATCCAGATAACTGACGGTTCCGGCCTTATATTGATTGATGATCAGCGCCAATGCCTGGTTGGCGGCGGTGACGGCTTTGTCCTGCACCTGCTTTTCATCCTCCAGTATCCGCAACGCGGCCAGATTGTCTTCCACTTCCTGAAAACCGGTCAGCACCGTTTGCCGGTACGCGGCGACACTGGCATCAAAACTGTCAATGGCTTGCTTGTACTGGGCGTTTTTGGCGCCGCCGTCGAATACCGTCAATGCCGCGCCGGCAGGGCCCAATGCCCAATAGCGGCGGGCCGCGGTAAACAGGGTGTCCAGAGAAGACGATTGATAACCGCTGGTCGCCGCCAGATTCAAACTCGGGTAATAAGCGGCTTTGGCTACGCCGATCTGGGCATTGGCGGCGGCCATGCTGCGTTCGGCGGCGGCAATGTCCGGGCGCCGTTCCAGCAGCTCCGAAGGCAGGCTGACCGGAATCTGCGGCGGCTGTATGTTCAGCGGCGCAGGAGCCAGCGACAGTTCAGCCGGGGTAAGGCCGGCCAGCACCGCAATCGCATGCTCCAGTTTCGCCCGTTGTACGCCGAGATTGATCGCCTGGGCGCGCGCCGACTCCAGTTGGGTTTCGGCCTGCATCACATCGCTCTTGCCAACCATGCCGACCGCATAGCGGTTTTTGATGATTTGCAGGGTTCTGCTGTAAGCGTCCACGGTTTCATCCAGCAGCGCTTTTTGCGCATCCAAGGCTTTTAACTGGAAATAATTGTCGGCCAAGGTCGCCTGACTGGACAGCCGCAATGCCTGCAAGGTGGCGGCGCTGGCTTGGGCGCTGCCGGTGTTGGCTTCAACCTGGCGCCGGACACTGCCCCATAAATCCGGCTCCCAGGCAACCGATCCCGCGACGCTGAACAGATTCCTGACCCCGGACACCGCCACGCTTTGGCCGCTGGCGGCGCGGAAACGGTTAGCCATGCCGGTCAGATTGAGTATCGGGAAATATGCCGATTGCGCCGACTGCACCAGATGCTGGGCCTCGCGGTATTGCGCCTCGGCCTGGATGATCGACTGGTTGGCGATTGCGACCTGTTCTTCCAGTTCATTAAGCCGGGGATCGTTGAAGATTTCCCACCATTTGCCGGACAGCAGGGTGTCGCGGGGCTGGGCCTGTTTCCAGCCCTTGTTTTCCTTGAACTCGGTGGTGGTTTTTGCCTCCGGACGGACATAGTCGGGGCCGACCGTGCAAGCGATCAGTTGCGCGCTTAAGAGTGAGCAAATCAGGGGGCGGGTGATGCGAACTGTCATGTAAGTCTCAGGAATAAGTAACTAATTATAAAAATCTTAAAATTCACCACGAAGAACACGGAGGACACGAAGTTTTCTGTGTTTCGGAAGCTAGAGCTCTTATCGTTATACACGTCTCGGCGTAGGCCGGAATAAGCCTGTTCGCGCGTTAAGCGCAGGACAGGTGTTTCCGGCGTTCCGATTGCCGGAAACACTCACCCTGGCTGTCGCCGGGCGAGCTTATTCCGGCCTACTTCCTGGTCCCCAAGCTCTAGCTTTGGAACGAGCATCCACAAGTAAACATAAACTTCGTGTTCTTCGTGCCTTCGTGGTGAATAAAATAATCAATTAAACGCATGCTTCAAGAAGCGACGGCCAAACCACAATCGGAAACGATCCAAATAAAGATAGACGACCGGCGTCGTGTACAGCGTCAGCATTTGGCTGAAGATCAGGCCGCCGACGATGGAAATGCCCAGCGGCTGGCGCAGCTCCGCGCCGTAACCTGTGCCCAGCGCCAGCGGCAAAGCGCCGAACAGCGCCGCCAGCGAGGTCATCATGATTGGCCTAAAGCGCAGCAGGCAGGCTTGGAAAATTGCCTCGCTTGAATCCAGGCCGTACTCACGCTCGGCAAACAACGCAAAATCGATCATCATGATCGCGTTCTTCTTGACGATGCCGATCAGCAAAATCACGCCGATCAGCGCGATGATGCTGAACTCGGTATCGCAGGCCATCAGCGCCAGCAATGCGCCGACCCCGGCCGACGGCAACGTGGACAGGATGGTCAGCGGGTGGACATAGCTCTCATAGAGCACGCCCAATACGATATAGATGCTGACCAAGGCGGCCAGGATCAGCCAGGGCTGGTTGCGCACCGATTCCTTAAAAGCTTTCGCCGAGCCCTGAAAGCTGCCTTGAACGCTATTCGGCACGCCGATGTCGCGCATGGTTTGTTCGATCAGCTGGGTGGCGGTGGACAGCGAGGCGCCGGGCTTAAGGTTGAACGACAAGGTAGACGCCGCGAACTGCCCTAGATGCTCGACTGACAACGGTGTGCCGGTCGGCGCAAAGCTGGCCAATGCCGATAGCGGAACCTGCCTTGCGCCGGGCTGTTCGCCGGTCGGCAAGCGCGCGGCCGGCACGCTGATATACACCTGATTCAGGGCTTCCGGGCTTTGCCAGTATTCGGGCGCCAACTCCATCACGACCCGATACTGATTTAGCGGATTGTAAATGACCGAAACCTGGCGTTGGCCGAAAGCATCGTTCAGGCTGGCGTCGATCATGGCCTGGCTGATGCCGTAGCGCGACGCCACCTCCCGGTTGACTACCAGACCGATCTGCTGGCCTTTGTCTTGCTCGCTGGAGCTGACATCGCTAAGTTCCGGCAGCTTGGATAGCGCGGCAATCACTTTCGGCATCCATTCCCGCAGCAGGCCCAGATCGTCGGATTGCAGGGTGTAGTCGAACGTGCCTGACGAAGACCGGCCGCCAATGCGCAATTCCTGCGCCGCATTCATATGCAGATTGGCGCCGGGAATGCGTTTAGCTTTATTGTGCAAGCGCTCCATGACCTGATCAATCGGATCGCGCTCGTTGTGCGGCTTAAGCACCACGAAGACTCTGGCATTATTACTGCCGGAGCCAACGCCGCCAATCCCGGCCACATTCTTGACCGCCGGGTCTTTCATCAACAGCTCGGAAAATTCGGCAAGCTTTTTCTGCATGGCCCAAAAAGAAGTGCCTTGATCGGTTTGAATCTCGCCGTGCAGTCGGCCGCCGTCCTGGGTCGGAAAAAAGCCTTTGTCGATGACCGTGTACAGATAAACATTGAGGCCGATCGTGCCGAGTAAAATCAGCATCATGATCCGGCCGTGGCGCAGCGCCCAGCGCAGCGAGCTTTCGTAAGCCGCTTGCAGCCAATCGAAGGCCCGGCCTATGCCCCGATAGATCCGGCCATGCTGCAAACTCTCCTGGCCTAGCCAGCGGGCGCACAGCATCGGCGTGACGGTCAGCGAGATCAGCAGCGATACCGCTACCGCCGCCGACAGCGTCACCGCAAACTCCCTGAACAGGCGGCCCGGTACGCCGCCCATCAATAGAATCGGCAGGAACACCGCGACCAGCGACACACTCATCGCCAATACGGTAAAGCCGACTTCCTTGGCCGCCAGCAACGCCGCCTTAAACGGCGGCATGCCGTTTTCGATGTGCCGGTTGGTGTTTTCCAGAACCACGATCGCGTCGTCAACCACGAAACCGGTGGCGATGGTCAACGCCATCAAAGTCAGATTGTTCAGGCTGTAACCTAAAAAATAGATCGCCGCGCAGGCGCCCAGCAGCGAAACCGGCACCGCGATGATCGGTATCAGCGTCGACCGTGGGTTCCGCAAAAACACCAGCACCACCAGAATCACCAGGCCGATGGCGATCAATAAACTGTGCTCGACCTCGGCAATCGAAGCCCGGATAGGCTGCGCCCTATCGACCATCACCGACAGGTCGATAGCGCTGGGGATGACGGCGCGCAATTGCGGCAACATAGCCAGAACCTGATCGACAGTTGCAATGACGTTGGCGCCCGGCTGTTTCCTGATGATCAACAACACTGAAGGCTTGCCGTTTTTCAGGCCGGTATTGCGTAAATCCTCGACCGAATCCACGACCTCGCCGAGATCGGAAACCCGGATCGGCGCGCCGTTGCGATAACTGACGATCAGCGGCCTATAATCCTCGGCTTTGCGGGCTTGGTCATTGGCCTGAATCTGCCAGCGCTGGCCGCCGTTTTCCATGACGCCTTTCGGCTGCGTGGTGTTGGCTTGGTTAATCGTGTTCCTGACATCCTCCAGGCCGACGCCGTATTTGCTTAACGCATTCGGGTTCAGCTCGACCCGGACCGCCGGCAGCGCCGCGCCGCCGAGCACAACCTGGCCTATGCCGGGAACCTGCGCTATTTTCTGCGCCAGGATCGTCGAAGCGACATCGTAAATCTGCCCGCGATCGAGCGTTTCGGAGGTCAGCGCCAATATCAAAATCGGCGCATCGGAAGGATTATCCTGCCGGTAACTGGGACGGCTCGGCATGTTGTCGGGCAACAGGCTGGCGGCGGCATTGATGGCCGCCTGCACATCGCGGGCCGCGCCGTTGATATCGCGGTCCAGATCGAACTGCAAGGTAATCTGTGTGGAACCCAGCGAGCTGCTGGACGTCATTTCGGTAATGCCGGCGATGCGCCCCAAGGCCCGCTCCAGCGGCGTGGCGACCGTTGCGGCCATGGTTTCGGCGCTGGCTCCCGGCAATTTGGCCTGCACGCTGATGGTCGGAAAATCCACCTGCGGCAACGACGCGACCGGCATATTCATATAAGCCAAGGCGCCGGCCAGGGCAATGGCCAGCGTCAGCAGCGTGGTCGCGACCGGCCGGTAAATAAACAGTGCCGACAGGTTCATCTCAAGAAAACCTGTTTTTTGTCCACGAAAGACACGAAAAGCACGAAAAATTCCACAATATGACCTTATACATAGTTCCCACGCTCCGGCGTGGGAATTCAGTCCGCAACGCTCCAGCGTTGCGAAATACCGGCTCGCCGCCAAAAACATTTGCCTCACACAGGTTCCGGGACGCTGGAGCGTCTACTCCTGCATTCCCACGCCGGAGCGTGGGAACGATAAAACTGCGCGTGCCGGGGTTTGCAACCCCGTCACTCACGTTTCGTAATCTATTGAGTCCTTGAAACGTTTCGGTCGTGGGTACAAACCCCGACCGGCATTGAGCACGAAAATTTCGCCCAATGACTTTTCGTGTCTTTCGTGCTTTTCGTGGACAAATTGCGGTTCTTAAATTCATCACAAATTTCCGTCGCTTTCAGCCGGATTCAGGCCCAGCCGGTCGGATACGCGCCGGGCCAGGCTGTCCATCCACAAATAAATCACCGGCGTGGTGTACAGCGTCAGTATTTGACTGAAAATCAAGCCGCCGACCATCGTTATACCCAACGGATGGCGCAGCTCCGAGCCGACGCCGCTGCCCAGCATTAACGGCAACGCGCCCAGCAAGGCTGCCAGCGTCGTCATCATGATCGGCCTAAAGCGCAGCAAACAAGCCTGGAAAATTGCCTCTCTCGGCTGCAGGCCCTGCTTACGCTCGGCTTCCAAAGCAAAATCGATCATCATGATCGCGTTTTTCTTGACGATGCCGATCAGCAGAATAATGCCGATAATGCCGATGATGCCCAGATCGCCGCCGGAAACGATCAAAGCCAGCAATGCCCCAACCCCGGCGGAAGGCAGCGTGGACAGGATGGTGACCGGGTGGATATAGCTTTCGTAGAGCACGCCGAGCACGATGTACACGGTGACGATCGCCGCCAGAATCAGCCATAAGGTATTGTCCAACGAAGCTTCGAACGCCAGCGCCGCGCCCTGATAACTGGTGCGGATGCTTAGCGGCAAGCCGATCTCCTGCTTGACGCGGTCGATGGCATTAACCGCATCGCCCAGCGCCGCGCCCGGCGCCAGGTTAAACGACAGCGTCGCGACCGGAAACTGGTCGAGATGATTGATGGACAGCGGCGTCGGCCGTTCCGATATGTCGGCGATTGCCGACAGCGGCACCTGCGTTCCGTTGCTGGACGGAATCCGTAAATCGTTCAGGGTTTCCGGGGTGCTCTGGGCGGCGGGATCGACTTCAAGCACTACCCGGTACTGGTTGGACTGGGTGAAAATGGTCGACACCAGCCGCTGCCCGTAAGCGCTGTACAGCACATTGTCCACGGCGGCGGTGCTGATGCCGAGACGGCTGGCGGTGCTGCGGTCGATGTTGACATAGACTTGCTGACCCTGATCCTGCACATCGCTGGCCACATCGGTAAATTCCGGCTGGCCGCCTAGTTCTTCGACCAGCTTATGCATCCAGCGGTTCAGTTCATCCATGTCGGGCGTCTCCAGCGTAAACTGGTATTGAGTGCGGCTGACCCGGTTTTCCATGGTCATATCCTGCACCGGCTGCAAATACAGGGTCACTCCGGTCAATCCGGCCAGTTTGGTTTTCAGCCGGGCGATGACTTCAGTGGCATTGTCCGGGCGTTCGGCATGCGGTTTCAGGTTAATCAGGAAACGGCCGCTGTTGGGGGTGGTATTGATGCCGTCGACGCCGATAAACGACGACAGGCTGTCGACCGCCGGATCATCAAGTATCAGCTTGCCCAGCTTTTGCTGGTACTCGGCCATTGCCGCGAACGACACGTTTTGCGGCGCTTCGGAAATGCCCTGGATAGTGCCGGTATCCTGGATCGGGAAAAAGCCTTTCGGGATGAAAATATACAACGCCACGGTCAGCGCCACGGTAGCGAAGAACACCGCCATGGTCAGGGCTTGCCGCTGCAACACCCATTCCAGGGTACGGCCGTAACGGGCAATCAGCTGGTCGAACCAGCCGTCGGCTTGTTCTTCATTAACCAGTCCCGGACGCAGCATCTTGGAACACATCATCGGCGTCAAGGTCAGCGACACGATTGCCGAAATCAGGATCGCCACCGCCAGCGTGATTGCGAATTCCCGGAACAGCCGCCCGACCACGTCGCCCATGAACAGCAGCGGAATCAGCACCGCGACCAATGAAAAAGTCAGCGAGATGATGGTAAAGCCGATCTGTTCGGAGCCTTTTAAAGCGGCTTTCAGCGGTGATTCGCCGCGCTCGATGTAACGGGAGATATTTTCAATCACCACGATCGCATCATCGACCACGAAACCGGTGGCGATGGTCAACGCCATCAGTGTCAGGTTGTTGATGCTGAAACCGGCCAGATACATCACCGCAAACGTGCCCACCAGCGACAGCGGCACGGCAATGCCCGGAATGATGGTGGCCGGGATATTGCGCAGAAACAGGAAAATCACCATCACCACCAGCGCGATCGCCAGCAGCAGCTCGAATTGCACGTCATGCACCGAGGCGCGTATGGTCACGGTGCGGTCGGTCAGCGGCAGCACTTCGACATTCAGCGGCAGGGAAGCCTGCAATTTCGGCAGCAGTTCCTTGATGCTGTCGACAACCTCGATCACATTGGCGCCCGGCTGGCGCTGGATGTTGACGATCACCGCGGCGTTATCGTTGGCCCAGGCCGCGAGCCGCACATTTTCCGCGCCGTCGACCACTTCGGCGACGTCGGACAGCTGCACCGGCGCGCCGTTGCGGTAGGCGATTACCAGATCACGGTATTCCGCCGCCGAGCGCAGCTGATCGTTGCTGTCGATGATCGCCGAACGTAGCGGTCCGTTGAACGTGCCTTTGGGCTGGTTGACGTTGGCGGCGGCGATCACGCTGCGCACGTCTTCCAGGCTGATGCCGTACGCGGACAGCGCCTTGTGATTGGCCTGAATCCGTACCGCAGGCCGCTGGCCGCCGCTGATGCCGACCATGCCGACGCCCGGCAATTGCGCGATTTTCTGCGCCAGCCGGGTATCGACCAGGTCTTCGACTTTGAACAGCGGCATGGCTTTGGAGCTGACCGCCAGCGTCATGATCGGCGTGTCCGCCGGATTGACCTTGCTGTAAATCGGCGCTTGCGGCAAGTCCTTGGGTAGGAAGCTTCCGGCCGCATTGATCGCCGCCTGCACCGTCTGTTCGGCAATGTCCAGGTCCAGATTCAGGTTGAATTGCAAAGTGATCACCGACGCGCCGCCGGAACTGGTCGATGACATCTGCGTAAGCCCCGGCATCTGGCCGAATTGCCGTTCCAGGGGCGCTGTGATGACCGACGTCATGACTTCGGGACTGGCGCCCGGATACAAGGTAACTATCTGTATAGTCGGGTAATCGACTTGCGGCAATGCCGAGACCGGCAGCAGCCGGTAAGCCAGAATGCCGACCAGCAGCATCGCCACCATCAGCAGCGAGGTCGCCACCGGGCGCAGAATGAACAGCCGGGAAGGATTGAAATTCGACAGGTTAGGATTGGCTGGGGTCATATGGTTTAGGGAATCAGGTTGTCCACGAAAGACGCGAAAGGCATATCTCGAAGTAGGCCGGAATAAGTCCGCCCGGCGTCAGCAAGGGCGGGCGTTTCCGGCGAATTCGGGTGGGAATTGCCGGAAACGCCGATTCTTGCTGTCGCTCGAATCGGCTTATTCCGGCCTATACCTATTGTGAAAGCATTCGGTTTAAGAAAAAATCCAAGAGTAACCACAGAGGACACAGACGACTTGCATGGATGCAGGAGGTAGAGCAACGCAGGAGCAGTTGCCGAGAACACGAAGATTCTAATAGCTTGAGTTGATAGAATTATTCTCTCCGTGTCCTTCGTGTTCTCTGTGGTGAATAATTTTCTCGGCCTGATTAAAGTCTCTGGTGCTTGGGAACTAGCGCCTAAAGTATTCAAAGCAATACTAAATTGAGGAGTGCAAGCTTCGCTTGCGCTGGCAGGCGAAGCCTGCACTCCAGCCATTGCGCGGGCTCCAGCTTGGGAATTGGCATAGCTGCCAAGTTGGAGCTTGTCCCCTAAAGGGTAAATAACGGCGCAATTCAACATATCAATCTCTTTTCGTGGCTTTCGTGCTTTTCGTGGACTTAATTAAAGATGCCGATCTTTTTTACGCGATTTGCCTTCGGGCTTGGCTTGCGACTCCGGGCTGGCCGCGACGGCTTGGCCGTCTTTTTGAGCAACATCGACCCGGCCGCCGTCGCGCAGCCGGTCGATGCCTTCCACTACCACCGTTTCGTTGACGGCAAGATTGCTCAGCACCACCGCCTTGTCGGCTTCGGTCGGCCCCAGCGTGACGCGGCGCACCTGTACGGTAAGCTGCGGGTCGACCACGTACACAAAAGCGCCTTGGGTATCGTGCTGGATAGCGGCGCTGGAAACCAGCGTTGCGTCTTTCAGGGTGTCCAGATGCATTCTGATATTGACGAACTGGTTCGCGAACAAGCTGCGTTCGTTGTTATCGAATTGGGCCTTGAGTTTGAGCGTGCCGGTCGTGGAATCGATCTGGTTATCGAACGCCAGCAGCTTGCCTTCGGCCAGTTTGATTTTACCGGCCCGATCATAGGCTTCCACGCTGACCGGCTCATTGGCGCGCCAGCGCTGCATCACCGCTTGCACCTTATCTTCGGGCAGGGTGAAAACCACGCTGATCGGCTGTAGTTGGGTAATCACCACCAAGCCGTTGGCATCATTGGCATGGACGATATTGCCCTGGTCGATCTGGCGCAGGCCGACCCGTCCGGGAATCGGCGCAGTCACTTTGGCATAGCTGAGTTGCAGTTTGGCATTGTTGACCTGGGCCTTATCCATTTCCACGACGCCTTGGTACTGTTTAACCTGGGCTTCCTGGGTCACGGTCTGCTGCGCGGAAATCGAATCCTGTTCCAGCAGGGTCAGATAACGTTCATGGTCTAAACGGGCATTTTTCAGCAGTGCTTCATCGCGCATCAGCTGACCTTCGGCCTGCTGCAACTGCACCTGAAACGGACGCGGATCGATTTCCGCCAGCAGGTCGCCTTCCTTCACCATCTGGCCTTCGGTAAATAATACTTTGATCAATTCTCCATCAACCCTGGGCTTCACGGTCACGGTGCGCAATGCGGTGACCGTGCCCAAGCCGTTCAGGTACACCGGAAAATCGCCCTGGCCGACGGTTTCTATGGCCACTGCCGGCGGCGTGTCGTCGTCGCGTCCGCGCTTGCCACCGCCGAAAACGGATTTTTTATCCGGCGCCGTTGCCGAATACTGCGAATAAATGCCTCCGGCGGCAACAGCCAGAGCGAGCAATAACACAGGCAGCAAAAAAGCCTTGCGCCGGCTGGTTAGCGGGAGTGATTCCTGGCGAATGTTTTGACTCATACGATCGGTTTAATTAAGAGTTTGAGAGCGGATGGCTTGAATGCCGGCCAGCGAGAATTGCACGACATGTTCGGCAAACGCCTTGATGTCGCTCAGATCGCTGGGATGGCTTCGGAATGGCCGGGCGCCTTGCATGTGTTTCAAGCGCAACAACTGAAAACATTGGCCCATGATGCTGGCATGGCAGTATTGGATATGTTGCTCGCTGGCCGCCTGACCCAGGCATTCTTTCAGCAATATAAACATTTGCAGGCGCTGCGGGTTGATCTCCTTTTCCAGAATATCGGCCAGCAGCCGGGTCGGCTGCGCCATTTCCTTATGAATAATCGCAAACGAATAGGAGTTCTCATCGCCCATCCGGCAAACCAGGGATTTAATGCGCTCGGCCAGCCGTTGTTCCGCCGGTGCGTCGTCCATCAGGCCGCCGTCGGGCGGATACAGGTCAAGTTCCCGGTTAAAGGCAAAACGCCAGGATTCCAGATAGAGGGTTTCTTTGTCGCGGAAATGATAGTTGACCGAAGCAATATTGGCTTTCGCCTGCTCGCAGATTTCGGCTATCGTCGCTTCCTGAAAACCTTTTTCGGCAAAGATCCGGCTGGCTGCGGTTAACAGCCGGTTGCGGGTGATCTCTGCCTTGGGGGTTTTAAAATTTGTCATGAAAGAGAGTTAAGGACAAGGTTGTGCCGGGCGTTTTAAACTGTAAATTCAAATGCCCATTTGATTTTAAAATCATATCTCAGTTTTGCGGCATTCCCAAATGTATTTTTGATAAGGCAAGCTTTATACCAATTCTTATGGCATTGTTTTTATTTGAACTTTATTCAGAATCCATCGACGGCTGCTTGAAAACCAACAGTGGCAGCCCAAACGCTGTCTGTCAGCCAACAGTTGGGTAGCGTTGCCGTACGGCGGCAATTTCATAAAGGAAACAGCTTCGCGGATTCTATCCGTACTATCGTCACTAACTTTCCGCTCGTTCCCACGCGCTGCGTGGGAACGCAGTTAAGGCGCGCTGCGCCGCGAGTTGAACCCATCTCCTTGCTCAACCTCCAGGCAGTGCGATAAACAGGACAAAAACTATCTGTGCGTAACTGTGCGTAACAACAGTTTGATAAATCAGATGCCCAGCGCTTAAGCCCGCCAAATTCACCATTTTTGAAAAAACGCTCGATGGCAAGAAGCCGGATAGGCAATCGATAAATACATCCTTTTGTTGTTGCAAAGGTGCAAAAATAAAAAAAATTGCACAGAACTGATGCAATCTTAGGGCTAAAAAGTAAACTTTCTCAACAGGGCGGCAATCTTTTTGTTTTTCCATCTACATCCAAAACCTTTGCCAATCATGGCTTGCAGAGAATCTTGAGCCGCGCTTTACGCTCTTACTCAGCTAAGGGCAATTTATGGCGTAGATTTTGCGTATATTTAATCAAGGCATTTTCTAAAGTAAAGAAGCTGAGTACACCGGCATTAACCCAAGCTTTTTTCATCAAATTGTCATCGCCTTTACTTAAAATGTCTTGCACGGGTTAAGCGTTTTTATATTGAGGAAAAGACAATGTCCAGCGAAATCACCTCCTTAATTACTTTGGTTGAATCCTACTTAGTTTGGCTATCCGGTATGTCGGGAAAGCTGGCGACATTAACGCTGTTTATTGCTTTTGTCGTTCTGGCGGCTCTCGAACTTAATAACCCTAAGTGCAGATTAACCTTAAAACAATCGCGCCAGTCTTATCAAACCAATGTCGGCCTGTTTGTTTTTAACAGCCTCATTATTTCGTTGCTGTCGGCAACGCCGTTGTTAATGATGGCCAACCCTAACTCCGACAGCGGATTGCTAAGTTATGTCGTCAATCCTGTATGGAAGGCGCTGCTGTCGTTTCTGTTGCTCGACCTGCTGCTCTACTGGTGGCACAAAGCCAGTCACAGCTTTGATGGCCTGTGGATGTTTCACAAAGTGCATCACAATGATCCTTACTTAAATGTTTCAACCGCGTTCCGGCTGCATATCGTGGAACTGACCATTCTCACTGTGGTGAAATCAGCTTATATCGTCATCCTGGGCATAACCCAATCGATGGTACTCATCAATGAAGCTCTGTTGACCCTGTTCATCATGTTTCATCACACCAATATTTCATTCCGCGGCGAGCAACGCCTCGGAAAAGTCATCATCGTGCCCTATTTACACCGCGCGCACCATTCGACGGAGCGCAAGGAGCATGATAATAATTACGGCGCGGTTTTTTCACTATGGGATCGACTGTTCGGCACTTTGGCAGAGCTTGAGCCTAAGGAAATCGGCATTAAAGGCAGCTCACCGCAAACCGTTTTCGGCCTGATCAAGTTTGGCTTCACCCCGGATTATCCCGCTCCTGTCTACGAGCTTGACCCGAATCTTACGTCGATGATTGCCGAAGCGGCCTATTACAAAGCGGAAAAACGCGCTTTTAAACCTGGCAATGAGCTGCGCGACTGGCTGGAAGCGAAACGGGAAATTCTCCGGATAGTGTATGGCGATCAGTCCAACAAGCAGCGGCCTACGCCTTGCTAGCGACAGAGCGACGGTAATTTACGGGGATGATTAAGAGACTAACCACGGAGGACACGGAGAACACGGAGTTTTTAATCTATTGAATGAATGGGATTATTTTCTCCGTGTTCTCCGTGGTAAATAACCCTTTCAGCCTGATTTGGATAATACTTTCACAGTCTCTTCCGCGTCCCCGCTCAGTCCCGGTGCCAGATCAGCTCGCCGTTCTTGTAAACCGCCTTGACCCGATGCAAGGGAATGGTGTGCGTTTGCCCCTCCTGATCGACCAGTTCGAAAACCCCAGGGGCATCCTTTGGGAAGGCGACTTGAAGAAACGGCACACGGATGATTTCGTGTTCAAGCCGGTCGTAATAACCGATAACAAATTCGCCGCGGCCGAATTTCGGGTCCCAGCGGATGCGATGCAGGAGGTCTTGGATGGGCATCATGCTTGAGTTACCCGCCGGTAAAGACTTTGACCAGACCGGTGCCTTCAGTAGCCGGAACGATGTCTATCCGCGCCAGCCCGAAACGCTCAACCACCCAAGCATTGGTCACGAGATGCGGACTGATGCACTCGACGCTAAAAACGGATTCTCCTCGGCACAACGCGGCCGGCAGGATTAACTGGTCGGCGAGATGCTGTTCCAGGGCCGCGCCCGAGCGATAGTGTTGCAGCAGCGCGGCACAAGCCTCTTCGGCGACCTGCTCGGCGGGTTTGCCGCGTTTGCCTTGAGCGCCGAAACCGGCCAGGCTGTTTTCATAATGCGCGGTCAAATACAAGCCGGCTCCTGGACAGGCCGCGTTCATAACGACCGCTTCGATGTCCACGGTCATCCCAACTTGCTGCAGAAGGTCTCGGACATGGCTGGCCATGCGCTCACTAATATGGTCCGGCAGGTTGGCGACCAATGCGCGCCCGGTGATCGTCCGCAACGAACCGCGATGTTCAATGCGCAACGGGCGCAATTTTCCGGCTCCCGATATGCGCAACCTGATTTCTCCGCGCCCCACCGGGTACCAGCCGGAGCGTACCAGGGACAGCTCGGCTCTTACTCCCATGCGCGCCAGCATCGGCAGCCAGACATCATGCACGTAGTCGTAGGAAGGGCTCATATCGACGTGCGTGCCTCCGCGCAAAACGACGGTAGATGCGCCCTTCGCCAGCGCCAGCGGCAGCAGCAGGGTTTGCAGCACCAGCATGACCGCGCCGGCGCTGCCGCCTTCCCGCGCCTCGGCCACATCCAGAAAGTAATCGCCGGCCTGAACCGGCTTGCGGGGGATGAATTGCAGCGTTTGCGAACCGAGCTCCGCACCCGTTAATTCTGCGTCGCAGAGCATGGCGGCCGCCCGTACCGAAGTCAGGTGCTGCGCCGCCAGCCCCGGCTTTTTCCTATTCGCGCGGAGGTTTTCGATGCGCACCGGACGCCCGCCGAGGGCGGCCAAGCTCAACGAGCTGCGCAGGATTTGCCCGCCGCCTTCGCCGTGGGAACCGTCGATGATGAGCTTATTCGTCATATTCAACCTCCCATGAAAGGATGATCTTTAAATAGTCGAGTCTTGTTTTATCTATCGGCTTAACGATAAGGCCGTTGATCCCATCTATACCACCAATATTTTAGGCCATAAAGATTTGTACGCCTCATCATCGCGCTCTGAGCATATATTGCTGCTTCGGGAGCGAACCGCCAGCCGTCAGAGACACCGAGTCATCTCCGTCATGAAAGGTTACTGAAAGGGAAAAAGGCTAGAGTTATAGCTCGGCATTCAACCGAAGCATTTTCTTCGTTGCTTTTGTTCGCTACACAATAAGGAATATTATTTATGCGCCACCCTGTTTCTCATCATATCCAAGATATTAACGACGTTAATTCCATGAAAACACAAACAACAGAAACACCGATGAACTCTAGCCCTGAAATTAATAATAACCTGTTCGCCAACCTGAAATACGATTTACCGGCGGGCATTGCCGTTTTCCTGATCGCCATACCGCTGTCCTTAGGCATAGCCCTGGCTTCGGGCGCACCGCTGTTCTCGGGACTGATTGCCGGCATTATCAGCGGACTGGTAGTGGCGCCGTTAAGCGGTTCCTCATTGGGCATCAGCGGCGCAGCCGCCGGGCTCGCGATTATTGTCTGGGGAGCCATTGACAAACTGGGTTTCAATGGCTTTTTGCTTGCCCTGGTCGTGGCCGGCGTTTTCCAGATTATCATGGGGCTGTCCAAAGCCGGCGTTATCGCCTATTACTTTCCGTCATCCGTCATCAACGGCATGTTGTCGGGCATGGGCTTTATTCTTTTTCTTAAACAGATTCCCCACGCCATGGGTTATGACCTGGATTACGAGGGCGATACCTCCTTTTTTCAGGCCGATAACTATTCGTCTTTTTCCGAACTGGGGCATATGCTGGAATTCAGCTCGCCTACGGCAATCATGATTTCGCTGATATCGTTGGCGATCCTTATCCTCTGGGAACAGCCGTTTATCAAGAAACAACGTTTTTTCCCGCTGTTCCAAGGCGTGCTAATCACGGTTTTGGTCGCCGTGCTGATCAATGAAGGCCTGCAGAATTTTTATCCTGACTTGGCGCTGGGCGGCAACCATCTGGTTACGATTCCGGTGCTGAACAATGCCCGCGATTTATTGGATCAACTTCATTACCCGGATTTTTCCCAGCTCACTAACCCGGCCGTTTACCTGACCGCGTTAACGTTGGCGGTAGTGGCGAGCTTGAAGACGCTGCTTTCTGTGGAGGCGGTCGATAAAATGGATCCCTATAAAAGAGTCACGCCGACTAACCGGGAACTGATTGCCCAGGGCATCGGCAATGTCTGTAGCGGCCTGATCGGCGGCCTGCCGCTGGCGCAAGTCATCGTGCGCAGCTCTGTCGGCATTCAATCCGGCGCAAAAACCAAAGCGGCTGCAATTACATGCGGTCTGCTATTGCTGTTTGCTGTCCTTTTTATTCCAACATGGCTCAATAAAATTCCGTTAGCCAGTTTGGCCAGCGTGTTACTGGTGGTCGGTTATAAATTGATCCGGCCCCAATCGTTCGCCATGATGTACAACGCGGGCATGTATCATTTCATCCCGTTCTGCATCACCATTCTGGGCATGATTTTTACTAACTTGCTGCTCGGTCTTGTTATTGGACTCGTCAGCGCCTTGTTTTCGATATTGCTGGAAAATTACAAAAGCCCTTTTTATTTTAATGAGTCGCACATCGGCAATAAAACCATACTCAAGCTTTCCGAACACATCTCTTTTTTGAATAAAGCCAATATTCAAAAAACTCTTGAGCAATTGCCCGATCATTCGGAAGTCGTGATTGACGCAACCCGTTCCAAGTACATTGATTACGATGTCTTCGAAATCATTGAAAACTTTAAAATTGAAGCGCAACGGAAGCATATCAAGTTGACCATCGAAAACCTGCGCGGTTTCGGCGTGCTCGACCCGGTTGAGAATGCCAGGGCGCTCACCTACGACACCCAGCAATCACTGACACCGGCTAAGGTGCTGGCGTTGCTGAAAGAAGGCAATGAGCGCTTTGTCAATAATCTGGAATCCAACCGCAATCTATTGGAACAGATTAACGATACCCGGCAAGGGCAATTTCCCATTGCGATTATTCTCAGCTGCATGGACTCTCGCACCTCGGTCGAATTGATTTTCGACCAGGGCTTGGGCGATGTGTTCAGCGCGCGGGTCGCCGGCAATGTCATCAATGACGACATCCTGGGCAGCATGGAATACGCCTGCAAGATAGCGGGATCCAAGTTGATCGTGGTACTGGGCCATTCGCATTGCGGCGCCGTCAAAGGCGCTTGCGCCCATGTCGAGCTGGATCATTTAAGCGGGCTATTGCACAAAATAAAACCGGCTGTGGATGCCGTGCAGGCCGAAGAAGCTGTCGAAGTCACCGCGGATCATGACGAACTCGTGCAAAAGGTCGCCGATAAAAATGTGCAACTGACCGTCGAGCAGATCAAAAGCAAAAGCCCGGTATTGAACGCAATGTTGAAAAACGGCGAAATCGGCATTGTCGGCGGCATGTACAACATTGAAACCGGAAAAGTGCAGTTTTATTCGGACGTTTAACAGCGATGCCGGGCATTGCTTTGGTTTTTGATAACGGGTTTTATTGAAACGATTGCGTGGAGACAGTGCCATGATTCCATTCGCTAAGCGAGAAATACTGATCCGATTCATCCTGATCGGGCTTGTTATAACGATGTATGACGTGATGCTGCACTCATTGCTGATAGTCATGCATCTGGCTTTCGAATGGTTCGAGTTTGCCCTTGAACACCTCATTGAGCATATTTTTCATACCACCCGCGAACAAAGCCAAATCATCGTTTTTTACCTGCTCTGGTCTATCGCGCTCACCCTCCTCTATCGCTTGTGGCGAGAGCTGCCGGGCCTTTATAACCGGCTCAAAACACGGTTCCTTGCAGCGAGATTGCAGTGTAAATCATGCCTTGGCAATTACTGGAAAGAATTGTCTTCAGTCCAAAAAACAAAATGGCTTGCTTCTTTTACCGTGAGCGTATCCTTTTTGGTCTTTTTCGCTTTCAGTTGACAGCCAAGTTAGGATGTCATCAAGAATCTCAATCATACGGCACATTCATTACCTGGAACCGTTACCTCGTCCCGACGAGTTACGGCCCTGCCATTGCCGGTTCCCAAGCTCCAGAGACTGTGAAAGTATTATCCAAATCAGGCTGAAAGGATTATTTACCACAGAGAACACGAAGGACACGGAGAAAATAATCCCATTCATTCAATATATTAAAAACTCCGTGTTCTCAGTGTCCTCCGTGGTTAATCTCTTAAACAAAAGACTTTCACAGTCTCTCCAGCTTGGTAACCAGCGTATAGTTATAGTGAGTTGTAAATCGACATCGCTTCCTTGATGGATCGAACTACCTCGAACGGATTGCGTATACAGTTTTTTCGTGTTTTTATGTTTTCTTGGGCAATGCGTAACATCAGTTAATAATCACCATGAGGTCATTAATGATGAACAAAAAGAATCCATCGGAAAACCGTCCCTGGCATGCCCTTTCCCCCGATGCAATTTACGAGGCTTTGGTCGGCACCGAACAGGGCTTAAGCCGGCAGGAGGCTAAGCTGCGTTTGGTGATTGCGCTGCAAGCGGACGGGCATGTGGTAGCCATAACCGGTGACGGCGTTAATGATGCGCCGGCGCTAAAACGCGCCGATGTCGGTATAGCAATGGGCAAAAAGGGCACCGAAGTCGCCAAGGAAACCAGCGAAATGGTGTTGGCGGATGATAATTTCGCTTCGATAGCCCATGCCGTTGAAGAAGGCCGCGGTATTTACGACAACCTGCTTAAGTCGATTATTTTTATTTTGCCTACCGGTGTCGGTGAAGCGTTGATTATCATCGCGGCTATCGTCATGGGCGAAACGTTGCTGATCACTCCGGTGCAAATATTGTGGGTGAACATGATTACTGCGGTAACGTTATCGCTGACGCTGGCTTTCGAGCCTCCGAAACGCCATTATGGGCCGCATGTTGGCCGCCTATGTAACGCTTATTCGGCACGGTTGATATAAACGCGCCTATCTGGCAAATGATTATCGCCGTCGCCTCCAGCGTATTTATATTGGTTGAAATAGAAAAGTTTTTTATGCGTTTGTTTCGGCCCAAAGCAGCGGCGGGGACTAGCGCGAAATAAAAAGGAAGCTATGTATAACGACTTATAAAAGCTTTCTTAACTGTGGTAAAAAGATCAGGAGTCAAACATGCTTAATTTTATCAAATCCAGCCTGAAATATTTTATAGTCGGTATTTTAGCGCTCATTCCGGTCGTTATTGTCATGCAAGTCCTGGTGTTTTTGGAGACCATCCTGAGGGACTTTTTTATTGATATTTACGGATACTCCAACAATGTCTTTATAACCGTTCTGGCATTCACGCTGTCTTTTGTTGCGATTACTTATACCGGCTATAGGGTCACAGTATCCGAAAAAATGTGGGTGCTGTCTCAAATTGAGTTACTGATTAACCGGATTCCAATGATCAGGACGATTTACAGGGTCAGTAAAAAACTGGTCAATCTGCTCGGCAGCCAGGAAAAAAGCATCGCCAAGGAAATTGTTTTAATTGAATACCCTAAGGAAGGCTTATGGGTGCCGGCTTATGTCACCAATAAAATAGGCGAAATGCTGGTGGTCTATGTGCCGACTTCGCCCAACCCGACTTCCGGATTTACTATTATTGTGCATCAATCGAAGGTCGTTAAATCGAGCATGGATATTGAAGCCGTCACCAGCTTTATAGTCAGCGTCGGCGTTGATTTGAATCAAAAAGAGGAATTTGAAAAGCTTGCCGACTTGGAACGCAGCAGAGTCCGTAACTCCGGGTAGCAGATGATATTTTTAGCGAGGCAGAACAAATAATAAGCCGAAAAATCAAATTTTAGGAATGACCATGAATCAATTTGAACAACTCGCGACGTAAGTTTTCAGCGGGAGTGCAAGCTTTGCTTGCGCATGCAGCGGTAGGGTACGCATCGCGTACCATTTTCTGGCTCAAGTCCCCAAAGGTACGCGATGCGTACCCTACATTGCTTACCTACATCCATACAGGCAAAGCCTTTACTCCGGCTATTAGCAACCTTCCCACGTTATTTCGTACACATTCCTTAAGAAAGGATTAATGTGTGCAATCCTATAATTAATAAATTCCTTTGATTCACCGGGACTAATCCACTGCAACACGAACCGGTTTGCAGACGGTTAGGGACAGGGAAAAACGGCTCGGAATTACTGAAGCTAAAAGTCCGTAATTCATGACCTGCGTGTTTTCAAATACACCGGTAATTAGAGAGTCTATCTGCAATGATCGAAAATACTAATACCGAACCGCTATATATCCTGTTAATCAGCGTCCACGGCTTGATTAGAGGCCGCGATCTGGAATTGGGACGCGACGCGGATACCGGCGGTCAAACCAAATATGTCGTTGAGCTGGCCAAGGCACTGGCAAAACAGTCGAATGTCGGGCGCGTGGATTTGGTAACGCGGCGGATAATCGACAGCGAAGTCGGCCCCGATTACGCAGAGTTCGTCGTACCGCTGTCGGCAAATGCACAAATAGTCCGTATTGAAGCGGGGCCCGAAGGCTATATCCGCAAAGAAGAGCTATGGGACCATCTGGACAGTTTCGCCGATAATTTACTGGCGTGGCTGCACCGCCAGCCGCGTTTGCCGGATATTCTCCACAGCCATTATGCCGACGCCGGCTATGTAGGCGTCCGCCTTGCGCATTGGACCGGGTTGCCGTTAATCCATACCGGCCATTCTTTGGGACGCGACAAATGCCGCCGGCTGCTGGCGATGGGCTTGCCGATGGAGGCCATCGAGCAACGCTATCATCTGTCGCGCCGCATCGACGCCGAAGAGGAGACGCTGACCAACGCCGACCTGGTGATTACCAGCACCCGCAATGAAATCGAAGAGCAATACGAGCTTTACGATTGCTACATGCCGGACAAGATGGCAATCATACCGCCGGGAACCGATCTCGACATGTTTCATCCGCCCGCTTCCGCCGGCGAAAGCATTGCTTTTGCCGACAACCTCAAGATGTCGCTGCATGAACCGGATAAGCCGATAATATTGGCGCTGTCCCGGCCCGACCAACGGAAAAATATCGTCGGACTGTTGGAAGCTTACGGGGAATCGCCGCGTTTGCAGCACTTAGCCAATCTGGTGATCGTCGCCGGTAATCGCGAAGACATCCGGGAGTTGAGCGAAGGCCCGCAAGGGGTTTTGACGGAGCTGTTATTGGTTGCCGATTATTACGATCTCTACGGTCGGGTCGCGCTGCCGAAACACCACGCGGCTGACGACGTCGCCGACATTTACCGTCTTGCGGCGGCATCCGGAGGCGTGTTCATCAATCCGGCCCTGACCGAACCGTTCGGCCTGACCCTGCTGGAAGCGGCCGCCAGCGGCCTGCCGCTGGTCGCCACCGAAAACGGCGGACCGGTAGACATCATCGGCAATTGCCGAAACGGCTTGCTGGTCGACCCGGTGGACAAAGCGGCGATGGCTGAAGCCTTGTTGACTATCCTCGAAAATCCGGAACTTTGGCGGGAATTTTCCGCAAATGGCTTGCAAAACGTCGCCTGTTATTATTCTTGGGACGCCCATGCGCAAACCTATTTACGCAAGATTCAGGTATTGCCGCTGCAAGCGGAGCAACTCCCGAAAACCCCGCCGCTGGCCGAAACCGGCCGCTTCCGGAAACAAGCTATTTTTACCGCTATCGATAATACCTTGCTGGGCGACGCCGAAGGATTGGAGCAATTTGTAAAACTTATCCGCGAAAAACGTAAGAAACTTTTATTCGGCATTGCTACCGGTCGGCGGCTGGATGCGGTTCTGGCGGTTTTAAAAAAACACAAGATTCCGATGCCGGACATTTTAATCACCAGTCTCGGCACCGAAATCTATTATGCCCCGCAACTGATCGCCGATATTGCCTGGATCTATCATATCGATCATTTATGGACGCCTAACGTGCTGCGGCGCGTCATCAGCGGTTTGCCGGGGCTGACGCTGCAAGCCAAAAGCGAACAGAGCCGGTTTAAGCTTTCCTATCTTTACGACAGCAATAGCGCACCGCCGATGGAAGACATCCTCAGCTTGTTGCGGCAGCAGGAATTGTCGGTCAATGCGACGCTCTCGTTCGGCCAGTTTTTGGACTTTGTTCCGGCCAGAGCCTCCAAAGGGCAGGCATTACGCTATGTCGCCCGGCAATGGAACATTCCGCTGGAGCGTATTCTGGCCACCGGCGGTTCCGGTGGCGACGAGGATATGCTGCGCGGCAACACCCTTGGGGTCGTGGTCGCCAACCGTCATTGCGAGGAGCTGTCCATTCTGGGCGATACCGAGCACGTCTATTTCGCCGAAGGTTCGCAGGCTTGGGGCATATTGGAAGCCATCGAACATTACGATTTTTTTAACCGCTAACAGCATAAGTATCTACACAAGTACCAGCTCCTTCTCCCTTGAGGGAGAAGGTTGGGATGAGGGGGATATAAATGGTTGTTTTTATTCTCCTCACCCCAACCCTCTCCAGCAGGAGAGGGAGTTAGACCGCTTTGTAACTCTTTGTATTTGTAATGCAAAAAAGTTATGTAGATACTTATGCGCTAACAGAGGACATCGTCCATGATCAAGCGCATCCTGATTTGTACCGATCTCGACCGCACCCTGCTGCCGAACGGCAGGCAAGCCGAATCGCCCGGTGCGCGGGCGGCTTTTAAGCGGCTGGTGGCTCGCCCGGAAGTGACTCTGGCTTATGTCAGCGGCCGGCACCGCGAGCTGGTTGAAGACGCTATCCGGGAATACGAACTGCCGTTGCCCGATTGGGTCATCGGCGATGTCGGCACGACGATCTACCAAGTATGTACCGGAGAATGGCGGCATTGGCCTGAATGGGAGCAGGACATCGCCGCCGATTGGCGAGGCTTGACGGCAAACGATTTACGGCCTTTGTTTAGCGATCTACCGTCTTTATGCCTACAGGAAGAAGCCAAGCAAAACCGTTACAAACTCAGCTACTATCTGCCGTTGTTAACGGACATCGACGCCCTGCAACGGGAAATGTTGCGGCGGCTTGAAACCCGGCAGGTGGCGGCCGGCTTGATCTACAGTGTCGACGAAGCGACCTCGACGGGACTGCTGGATGTATTGCCCGCGCATGCGACGAAACTCCATGCCGTGGAATTTTTAATGCAACATCAGGGCTTCGATTACGCCAACACGGTTTTCGCCGGCGACAGCGGTAACGATTTGCCGGTGCTCGCCAGTGCGGTTCAGTCGGTATTGGTCGCCAACGCCGACCTTGATGTTGTCGAGCAAGCCAAAGCACAAGCCCGGAAACAGGGAACGATGGCGGCATTTTATTTGGCGCAAGGCGGTTTTTTAGGCATGAACGGCAATTACAGCGCCGGGATACTGGAGGGCGTTGCCCATTATCATCCCGGCACGCAGGTTTGGATGGAATGATTTGCAATTGAGCATAATGAATATATTTCATGTCTTTGCTGGTTCCCAAGCTCCTGAGACTGTGAAAGTATTATTCAAATCAAGCAGAAAGATAATTAACCACAGAGAACACGAAGGACACGGAGAAAAATAACCATATTGATTCAATGTGTTAAAAACTCCGTGTTCTCCGTGTCCTCCGTGGTGAATCTCTTAAAACGAATTCTTTCACAGTCTCTCCTGCTTGGGAACCCAGTGGGCAAAGCTCCAGCTTTGCGAAACGGGAAGCTGGAGCTTCCTACACTGAATTCCCAAGCTGGAGCTTGGGAACCAGCGCTGACTACAGACGTAGGCCGGAATAAGCCTGTCCGCGCGTTAAGCGCAGGACTGGTGTTTCCGGCGCTCCGATTGCCGGAAACACCCACCCTGGCTGACGCCGGGCGGTCTTATTCCGGCCTACATCCAAGTCCAAATAACTTGAACAGACTTGTGTATAACGACGAGCGCTCTGCGTGGGAACGATGAGTTCAGGTTTCGGCAAGTTATTGCTGACCCTATCCTAAGCCTCATCCCGCCTCGGAAGATGGATGGTTTTGCAATAAAGCATACTGAATTTATATTGTGCTTTTCGTGCTTTTTGTGGACAAACTTATTCCCAAAAAGTCACATGGACTCACTTACACAATCAGGATAACGCTATGTACGAACAAGTTTCCCACTCGCTGTTGAATGCCATTCTGGACGATTTAAAACCGGAAATCAGCAGGCAGGATTTGC
>Ga0208262_1000111_pt1 | contig 39621 bp, 36 predicted proteins | sample LakWasMet15_LOW5_2_FD_183863 | JGI IMG/M metagenome (GOLD analysis project Ga0208262, IMG submission 183863) | Freshwater sediment methanotrophic microbial communities from Lake Washington under simulated oxygen tension - Sediment Metagenome... | ecosystem: Environmental > Aquatic > Freshwater >... | reverse complement strand
TTGTCATGCAACGTACCAAAGCAGGGGATTGCGCTTGTGAAATCATGAATCCGTCTGGGCAATGTTGTTTAGCAAATTTCAAACGTTTGGAAAATGAGTGGCAGACAGTTGTCGGGTTATTGCTGGAAACCAGCCGTTCAGAAGTTTGATTTATGATTCATTCACTGGCCGCTGTTGGCCGCTATGGATAGCTATTCATAGCGGCCATAACACGACATTCAAAGATTTTAGGGTATGGCAGCAGTAAATCCGAAAGCAGTCGTTTAGCCGATCATTCCAGCACTTTGCAAACATCTCTCCCATTCAGGTTCTAAGTACCAAAATCAATCGTTTTGTTTCAATATTTGTGTCTAACTCCAGATAGAGTTTTGACGCAAATAATAAAAAATTTCCCCTCTATAAGAACCTGGAAACAATGGCAAGTTTCGGACAGCTGGATTCCAAGCATTTATCCGAAAACCATAGGTTTGACGGGTCAAGAACGGACACAGCAGAGCACGAGGTGCTACAACTAATGATCCGATTTTCGCAACATCTCCGCCATGTCCCGGTTTGCAGTAACGGCTTGCTGGTAAAGATCAATCACTTCTTGACTGTGCGCTTTAAGATCATTTGCGTGCCTACCATAAACGTAACGCTGTGATTCAAATTGGCTGAGAATTTTTTTATGTTCCTCAATTTTGGTCTGCAATTCGTTGGCCTCGTCTTCGAAGTGTTTAGCTATTGCCACATGCTGTATAGTCAGGTCAGTATCCATGGCATGAGGCTCCATAAAGCTGCAAGCGGACAATAAGGATTCGGCTAAAATTAAGAGTATCAGTGATTTTATTTTCATGGTTATCTCCAAAGGTATCTTGAAATGGTGATGTCTAGGTGCTGAACGGAACGGTGTTAACGCGATCTTTAATAAATTCAGGCTACTTAAACGCCGTTTTTTTGGGGTGTAGCAATCTCAATCCGTTTGCTACAACCAATAAAGAAGCGCCCATGTCGGCGGCAATGGCTTCCCATAAGGTCGCCACGCCTGCAAAGGCGAGCACAGCGAAAACCGCCTTGATCGTCAGCGCAAAGGTAATATTCTGCCGAATGATCGATAGCGTTCGTTTGGAATGTCCGATCAGCCAAGGCAGCTTGGATAGGTCGTCACCCATCAAGGCAATATCGGCTATTTCGATAGCCGCATCCGAACCCAATACCCCCATCGCAATCCCCAGATTGGCCCGTCCTAGCGCCGGTGCATCGTTGACACCATCACCAATCATCGCCACCTGTCCGTATTGCTCGACCATTTGACCAACGATCTCCACCTTATCGGCGGGCAACAATTCAGCATGTACCTCATCGATGCCAATCTGGGCCGCGATGTTATTGGCGGTTACCTGATTGTCACCGGTCAACATGACCAAGTGTTTAACCCCCGTCTGTCTCAAGGCCTGCAAAATCGATTTAATGTCAGCGCGGGGTTGATCGGCAACAGCAATCAGGCCGCAGATGTGCCGGTCATTGCCAATCGCAATCACGGTTTGTCCGGTCTGTTCCAGGGCAATGGCTTTGTCACTGATTTCGGGAATTTCCTGACTGCGTTCCAATAGATAACGACGCGATCCCAGCCAGTAATTCGTGCCGTTAAATAGTCCGGTAACGCCTTTACCGGGCAACACCGTCACATTGTCGGCACTGGCCACACGGATACCGAGTTGTTCTGTGTGGCGTAAAATGGCTTTCGCCAGCGGATGATTACTACGCGCTTCCAGCGCGGCAGCGCGTGACAATAGCTCTTCTTCGCTATGACTATTGAACGGATAAACACCGGTAACAATGGGTTCACCGCAGGTCAGCGTGCCGGTCTTGTCAAAAGCAAAGGCCTGAATGGATGCGGGGGCTTCAATATATGTACCGCCTTTAATCAGAACGCCTTGCCGGGCGGCACAGGCCAGCGCCGCAACAATGCTCACCGGTGTCGAAATCACTAACGCGCATGGGCAGGCTATGACCAACAACACCAAGGCGTGGTAAAACCATTCATCCCAGACGCCATCGAAAAACAATGGCGGAATGATGCACATCGCCAACGCTACCAGCATCACGACCGGGGTATAAATACGCGCAAACTTCTCCACCCATTGCTCGACTTCGGTGCGCTTGCCATGCGCTTCGCCGACCAAACGCGTGATCTGTGCCAGGGTGGTATCCGTCACCCGTTTGGTGGAGCGGATTTCCAGTGTTCCCTCGCCATTGATGCTACCGGCAAACACGTCATCGCCGACTTGTTTGGCCACAGGCATGCTTTCTCCGGTAATCGGCGCCTGATTGACCGAGCTGGAACCTCGGGTGACTTCGCCATCGAGCGGGATTTTATCGCCTGGGGCGAGAATGAAGAGACTGCCTATACTGACTTCTGCGGCAGACAGGATACGTTCCTGTCCACTGTCATCCTTGACCCTAACCGTCGATGGCGCTAAATCCAGCAAGGCCTCGACGGCATGACGAGCGCGGCCAATGCTCCAGCTTTCAATCGCCAGGGACAGGGCAAACAGGAAACTGACCGTTGCCGCTTCGAACCACTCATCAATGAATAATGCGCCGATAACGGCAATCGTCATTAGCAAATTCATATCGGCCCGCAAGCGCTTCAAGGCATAAAACGCTTTCACAATCACATGCCGGGAACCGCAAGCAACGGCTAAGCCAAAGGCTATTTTTTCCGGCAGCGGCATCGCCAGCTGAGCGTGGGCATTCAACAAGCTATGCAGATAGCGAATCACCACGTCCCATTGCAATTTTATGTTTTCTTGCAGGCTGAAAACGGTTTGCAGATTCGCTAAGCCTTCGGCCATGACGATATGAAGGATCATGCCGCCTACAATAAACAAACCGCTGAGCACGGTATAAACGGTCTTCGAACGATGCAATTGCTTGGCATCGGCCTCTGTCTGACCGGGTTGCCAAGGAACGGCTTTCATACCGGTTGCGGCAACCGCTTTGACGATGGTTTTTTCGGACACGGCTTCGGCATCGGACAACAGCATCATCCGCCCGTTTAACACATCGAATGCCAGCTTATCGCTACCACCCACCAACGGACCGATTGCGCTTTTCAAGGTGGCGACTTCTTCAGCGCAATCCAGACCCTCGATCTTGAACGTCATGCCACTCGCAGGCATGGATACGCTTGGCTGACTGGTATCCGGTTTGTCTCCGGCACAAACGCAGGATTTTTTAGCTTGATTGCATGGGTTCATAAATTTTGTACCGTAAAAATAGGTGTGGCGATTTACCCGCATTGATGCAATTAGTAATTCATATCCCGAAACAGCTCAGCCATTTCCCGGTTAGTAACAACGGCTTTTTCATATAAATCTATCACTTCTTCGCTATGCGTTTTAAGGTCTTCAGCGTGTCTGCCGTAAACATAACTCTTTAGGCTGAGAAGTTTTTTGTGCTCATCAATCATAATTTGTATTTGCTTCGCTTCCTCCTCAAAATGCCGTATTAGTGCGTCATGCTGCACGATTAGATCGACATCCGTTGCGTGCGAATTCATAGTGCTACACGCGGGAAGTAAACAAACTAGAAAGAGTGGAACCAGTAATTTAGTTTTCATTGGATTTACTCCAGAAGTCAGTTATTGATCGATAGCTTCATCTTTGTAATGCGCAAACCAGTATAGGATCGGCAACACCAACAACGTCAGCGCCGTTGACGACAAGATGCCGCCGATCACCACGGTGGCCAAGGGCCGCTGCACCTCGGCACCGGTACCGGTGGCAAGCGCCATCGGCACAAAACCGAACGAAGCCACCAATGCTGTCATGAGCACCGGTCTAAGACGGGTCAGCGCCCCCTCGAAAATCGCCTTATCCAACGACATGCCTTCGTCGCGCAGGCTGCGGACAAAGGCAATCATCACCAGACCGTTCAGCACCGCCACGCCCGACAAGGCAATGAAGCCCACTGCCGCCGAAATCGACATCGGGATGTCGCGCAGCCACAGCGCAACCAAGCCGCCGGTCAGTGCGAATGGGATGCCGCTAAAAACCAACAGACCGTCCTTGATGTTGCCAAACATCATAAACAGCAAGGTAAAAACCAGCAGCAACGCCACCGGCACTACGATTTCCAAACGCTGCGTGGCCGATTGCAATTGCTCGAACTGCCCGCCCCATGTAGTCCAGTAACCGGATGGGATTTTGACTTTCTGTTGCAGCTTTTGTTCGGCCTCGGCGACAAAGGAACCGATGTCACGGCCGCGCACGTTGGCACTAACGACGATGCGCCGCTTGCCGTTTTCGCGGCTGATTTGGTTCGGGCCGGGGGCCATTTCCAGGCGGGCCACTTCGGCAAGTGGGATATAACGGGTTCGCCCGTCGCTGCCCTGTCCGCGAGGTAACGAGATCGGCAAACGATTGATGGCATCCAGATCACTGCGCAAGTGATCCGGCAACCGCACGATGATGTCGAAACGCCGGTCGCCCTCAAACAAGGTACCGGCTTCGGTGCCGCCGATAGCGGTCGCCACCGCATCTTGTACGTCGCCCACATTCAGGCCATAGCGCGAGGTTTTGTCCCGGTCGATATTGACGGTCAGCATCGGCAAGCCTGTGGTTTGTTCAACCTTGACTTCGGATGCGCCGGGAATCGCTTCCATCACTTCCGAGATTTCGGTCGCGGTGTCGTTCAAGACATCCATATCATCGCCGAACACTTTAACGGCCACATCGCTACGCACCCCGGAAATCAGTTCGTTAAAACGTAACTGGATGGGTTGTGAAAACTCGTACAGATTACCCGGCAGTTTGTTGGCCGCTGTTTGGATTGCGGCCAGCAGGTCATCGCGCGACTTATCCGGTTCCGGCCATTGCTCGCGCGGCTTGAGCATGATGTAACCGTCCGAGATATTCGGCGGCATCGGGTCGGATGCGATCTCGGCGGTGCCGCTCCGCGCGAATATCCGCTCGATTTCCGGGAACTGCTGTATCAGCGTTGCTTCAATTTGCTGTTGCATGGCGACCGATTGCGACAAACTGGTACCGGGAATACGCATCGCCTGAATGGCGAAGTCGCCTTCATTCAGGCTGGGCACAAACTCACTGCCCATCCGCGTTGCCAACAGTCCCGATAAAATCACGGCGACGAGGGCAAAAGTGAGCACCACCGGCTTGTTGCGCATCACGCCGTTTAAAATAGGTGCATACACGCGCTTGGCGGTCTGCATCAGCATATTTTCTTTTTCGGCCACTTTATCGCCGATAAACAACGCCACGGCTGCCGGTATAAAGGTCACCGACAATATCATGGCGCCCACCAAGGCAATCACTACCGTAAACGCCATCGGATGAAACATTTTGCCTTCCACCCCGGTCAGCGCGAAGATCGGCAAATACACCACCATGATGATCAACTGGCCGAACAACAGCGCCCGACGGGCTTCTTTGGAGGCGGTAAACACCTCATCAAAACGCTCGGTGCGGGTCAGCGCACGCCCCTGTTGTTCCTGGGCATGGGCCAATCGCCGCACACAGTTTTCGACGATCACCACCGCACCGTCAATGATCACCCCAAAGTCCAGGGCTCCCAAGCTCATCAAGTTGGCACTGACTTGATAGGTCACCATGCCGGTAAAGGTAAACAGCATGGCTAACGGTATCACCATCGCGGTGATGATGGCCGCCCGAAAATTGCCGAGGAACAGAAACAGAATCACGATCACCAAAATCGCTCCTTCGGTTAAGTTCTTCTTGACGGTATTGATGGCTTTGTCGACCAGCACGGTTCGGTCGTAAACGGTAACCGCCTGCACGCCTTCCGGCAGCGTGCGATTGATGTCCGCCATTTTCTTGTCGACGGCTTGCGAAACGGCGCGGCTGTTTTGGCCAATCAGCATGAACACAGTTCCCAACACAACCTCATGGCCATTTTCGGTGGCGGCGCCGGTACGCAGTTCCCGGCCGATGCCCACCTCGCCGACATCGCGGATGCGAATCGGCACGCCTTCGACATTGCCGAGAATGATGTTGCGCATATCCTCTATCGAATGCACCTGACCGGGTGCTCGAATCAGGTATTGTTCGCCCCGTTTTTCGATATAGCCGGCCCCGACATTGTTGTTATTGCGATCCAGCGCGGTGACGATGTCCTGTAAAGTTAAACCGTAGGATGCGAGTTTTTCCGGGTTCGGCGCCACCTGATATTGTTTGGCATAGCCGCCGATGGAATTGATTTCGGTCACGCCAGGCACATTGCGCAGTTGCGGCTTGATGATCCAGTCCTGGATTTCACGCAGGTCGGTAGCGGTATAAGGCGATCCGTCCGGCTTTTTGGCGCCTTCCTTGGCCTCGACAGTCCACAGATAAATCTCGCCCAGGCCGGTGGAAATGGGCCCCATCGCCGGCGTGATACCGGCAGGCAATTTATCCTTGGCTTCCTGAATGCGTTGATTCACCAGTTGCCGGGCGAAATAGACATCGGTGCCGTCCTGGAAAATCACGGTGATTTGCGACAAGCCGTAGCGGGACAGCGACCGGGTTTGCTCCAGATGGGGCAAGCCGGCCATGACGGTTTCGATGGGGTAGGTAATGCGTTGTTCGGTTTCCAACGGCGAATATCCCGGCGCCGTGGTATTGATTTGCACCTGAACATTGGTAATGTCCGGCACGGCATCAATCGGCAGAATCGAGTAATTGAAAATACCGAGGCCCGCCATGCCCAGTACGGCCAGCATCACCAGCCAGCGTTGCTCTATCGCTAAACGAATCAGTCGTTCAAACATGATGCAGGCCTCCTGTATTGCGGGTTTTCTTACAAAAACCGAATAAACCGCACACTAAACTTCGTCGTGCCAGCCCATCACAATGATCACCATTCCGAACAAGGCGATTCCTGCCCCGGCCCAATCCAACACAGACAATCTGACGCCATCCACCACTCTGAGCCAAACGAGGGCGGTAGCCACGTAAACGCCGCCATAGGCTGCGTAAATCCGGCCGCTGGCCGCCGGGTGCAGCGTGAGTAACCATACGAATAGCGACAGGCTGATCATCGCCGGCAATAGCAGCCACGGAGAGCCTCCCTTGCGAAGCCACAGATAGGGCAGAAAACAACCGATGATCTCGGCAAGGGCTGTCACAAAGAAAAGAGCGGTAGTTTTCAGTATCAACATCATTTGACATTCCGGGTTGTAATAACAGAGCTGAACGTTGTTCGCGAGAACGCAACACAGATAATATCAAGCTTTTATAACGGCTGGGATTTGCTACTGCATCAGTGTTCATGTGAGGCTCCTGCTTTGCCTTGCTCGGATTTAATAACGAAGCTGCCGTTAACCGCGTATTCAGTGCCCGGCATCAGTCCGGCTACGATTTCGGTGACTTTGCCATCGGACAGGCCGGTGGTGACCGGCTGGCCAACAAAGCCACCCGGCACGCGAATAAAGATCGTCGCTTGATTTTTCACCATCTGAATGGCATCACTGGCGACCGCTATCGGAACGTCGCTTTCCTTGGCAGGCAGATCGACGCTGATAAACAAGCCGGGCCGCCAGGCCATCTGCGGGTTGTCGAGCGTGACCCGTGCCTTAGCGGTGCGGGTTTGTTCGCCCATTAGTGCGCCTACGTAGGACAAGGTGCCGGTAGCCGAAGAGTCGAATGCCGTGGCCTTGATGGTGACTTGCTTGCCAACCTGGACCACATTCAAATCCTTCGCCGAGACGATAATTTCCGCCCATACCGTTGATAAGTCGGAAATGGTGAAGATGCTGGCGTCTTCCTTGACCGCTTCGCCCTTGGCAATGTGCTTTTCAACCACCATGCCGTCGAACGGTGCGCGAATTTCATAACGATTGAGGGCGCCGCTATTGGCCGATACCGTGGGGCTTGCGCCGAGTGCGATCAATTTTTGCTGGGCGTTTTGAACGGCAATTTCCATTTCCCGCATCACTTGCCGGGCTTGCAAATAATCCTGCTCCGCTGAGATTTTCGCCTCCCATAAATGTTTTTCCCGCGCGAAAGTGGCACGAGCCAGTTCCAATCGTTTTTGCGCCGACAATAACTCGCTGCGCTGTTCCGATAACGCCGTACTGGCAATCACCGCAATGACCTGACCTTGTTTGACTTGCTGCCCGAGATTGGCGGAAATGCTATCGACGACACCGGCCAGACGCGGCACCACATGCGAGGTTTTATCTTCATTGAAGCGAATTTCACCGGGTAGCGTTACGGCGCTGACGATGTGGGCCGGGCCGGCAGTTTGCAGCGAGATACCATTTTGTGTGATTTGCTGGTCGCTCAGGGCTACTTTGCCTTCTTCCTTGCTAAAAGCAAACTCAAACGTCCGGCTGCCATGTTTGGCTGCGACGCTGGCTGTAAAAACATGCGGCTCTTCAATCGTCTGGATACTCTGCCAATAATCCATCTTCGGCTCCAATTCGATCCGTTGTTGTTCTCCATTCGGTCGCGTCAACTGCATGGTGAACTGCACAGCCGTGGGTTGTAGCGGTTTATCCTGATCAAACGCATAAATCTGGAAGCGTGGTTCGCCACCTTCTTCACTGAGCACGATTTCCAGCTTGAAATCACTATCGCTATAAATTGCGCCGCCGTGCGGCCCTTGATCCTGTTGGGTTGAATCGGCGTGTTCATGATCCTCATCGCTGTCAACATCATGGGGCTTTGCGGCTGCATGGCTTTCTTCGCCGTGTTCCTCGCCTTCCGGCATCGACTTATCGATGTTCAGAATGAATAGGCTGAGCAGGAGACCGACAGCGATAATCGCGGCAATAGCGGCCCATTGTTTTTTGTTAGTCATGTTCATGGTGATACCTCGGGTTGGCTGTCCGCCACTGTCTCGTTCATGCCGCTGCCAACCAGACGTTCTACGTCAGCCACGGACTTGTGATAATTGGCCAAGGCCACTAAATACTGGTTTTTGGCGCCAAACAGGGTGCGTTGCGCGTCGAGCACATCCAGAAAACCGAACTTGCCCAAGCGATAACCTTCACGGGCCGCGTCGTAGGCACTTTGCGCACCGGGCAGAATTTCTTGCCGTAAGGTCATCACTTCGGAATAGGCGGCATCCAAAGCCTGATAAGCGGTATTCAACGCCGTGGTGATGCGTACCTCGGTATTGCGCATGTCCTGTTCCGCTTTGCTCAACCGATGCTCGGCTTCCTGAATGCGGCCTTGATTGCGATCAAACACCGGCAAGGGCACCGAGAACCCCACCACTAAGGCGTAATCATTGGGCATCAGATATTTACTGGCACCGACGGTCGCGGTCACATCCGGGATGGCCTTGGACTTTTCCATGGCGATGAGGGCCTGACGCTGGGTGATTTCGGTGGCCCAACGGGCTAAATCGGGATTTTTAGACAGGCGTTGTTGTAATGAATCCAGGGAAGCAGGCGGGGGTAGGCTATCCAGATTACCGGCCACCGACTCAAAACGCGCTGTGGTGCTGCCCCAACCCGCCGCCAAACGTTTGCGGGCGGCTTCCAGTTCTTTCCGGGCATGCATCAGTTCAATTTGTACCGAGGCACGGGCGACTTTGGCTTTGGTTTCTTCAACGGGCGATACTTTGCCGGCCTGAACCCGCGCGGCTGTCGTCACCGTCGTCTGATTCGCCAAGTCATGCGTTTGTTGGGTTAGCGCCAAGCGCTGCTGAGCCGCCAACACGTCAATAAAGGCTTGAGTCACTTGGGTCAGCACATCGGCACGTTTGGCTTCGTAATCCCAATCGGCGAGCTGTTTGGTCTGCGCGGCGGCTTCGATGCGTGCGGTACGCTTACCGCCCAACTCGATCAATTGACTCAGCTCCAAGGTGACGACATCGCCATCGAAGCCTTTAATCACCTGATTGCCGAAGTTCGCTGCATTGGCGTTGAAAGTGGGGTTGGGGAACAATCCGGCTTGTAAGGTGGCGGCTTCCTGTGCGCGGCTCTCCCAGGAAAAGGCCGACAGTTCCGGGTTTTGGGTTAGCGCTAAGGCAAGCGCTTGGGACAAAACCAGGGAGCCGGTCGGCTCCTCAGTGGCCGGACGATTAGGATTGTTTGAGGTCTGATCACTTAGCGATTGCGTAGTGTTTGTCGGACTCGCATCGACCTGGCAGGTTGTGATCAATAAACACAGTGCAACGCCAAGAGGCCGCACATAATTTGAGGACATGGAAACTTTCTCCGTAGCATAGAAGTATCGTCAGCACAGACACTGGTGAACCCGCGTCTTCGGCTGGTGAGTTGCGGCTAGGAGAGGTGGCTAAATCAGTAAAACAATGCTGCGCAGAGCGAGCAGTCGGGAATCGGTAAACGGTGGGTTGAAAAATGCCGGCTGCCGAATGATGGCTCTGGCGTAAAGAACCAAGAGTGAAATCAGGAAAAATACCGGCAAAAGCCCAATATCAATCGCTATTTTTGACAACTTCGTCAATTGTAGGGGAATGTGATCATCCCCATCGATAGGGATGTCGGTGCAAGGTGACGAGCAGGGATCGCCTTCATCGCTCGCAAGAACATTGGTCTCATCGTTGAAACGGGGGGCAGCGTTCACGCTAGCGAATTGGTCTTTTCCAGTTTTTTCTACCGCTACATGCCCATCAGCGCCAAAACATAACACAAAGGCCATCGCATCTCGATGCCCCAGGCCAAAATGACCAAGCACCGCGAATATCAGCACAACAGAGAGCCAAGTTTTAAAGCGAAGTAGAGTAAGCATTCTTTAAAAGGATACTCGCCATCCGAAATAATTCAAGCATTTTAGGAAACAAACTGCAGATCGTCAGGGTTGGCCGCAATATAGCGGAATTTAGGCGTTGAATATGGAGCTGGTAGTTACGCGGTTTTCAAACAGCTTTACTTAAACACAGGTTATACATCTCTGGGTGCAAACATAATTATCGACATGCCGACTAGCGCAACTGAAGAGCCAACAATATCCCATACACTGGGTTTAATGCCATCAACTAACCAGAGCCAAACGATTGCAACAAAAATATAGACGCCACCATAAGCCGCGTAAATTCGTCCTGCCGCAGTAGGATGTAAAGATAATAGCCAAGCGAAAGCAGCGAGACTTATTGCGGCAGGGACTAGAAGCCACGGGCTTTTGCCCTGAGTAAGCCAGAGGTAAGGCAGGTAACATCCGACAATCTCGGCCACAGCTGTTACCAGAAATAGCAGAATGGTTTTGATTTCAAGCATAGCAACTGATTTTCTTACTGAAGAAAGGATATGAATTTAGAGTATACACGTCACATTCTCCAGCAAATCAATTTTGGTAAATACAATATTTCGCCCGTCTATCTTTGCTCATAAGTGCTAATGACCGGAAATGGTTGGATGATTGCCATTCGATATGAAGTAGCGGTGGTCAGCTGAGGGTCGGTTTTTGACAGCTAACTCAGCGGTTTTTTGCTCATTGCTCTGACGGTTTTCGTTATCAGTGGTAAATTTACAGATTAATCTCGTAAAACTTTAAAGACTTTTGTTGATTAGCTCCCACCATCGAATATTTTCCAGGTGAATGCTTGAGCAATAGTTGTTAAAAGAAAGCAGGTTTGAAGTTCTTACAGGCTTGTCAAAGAAGCCTCCAGTCACTTACTTTGTAACTCAATACTCAAAACGCTCCGGAGGCTCTGATCGATTGGCTGGTTATAGGTCACGTAGATCCTGGTCTGGGAGGCAATCCGCGAATGCCGATTGGATAGCCGAAAGCTGACCTACTCTTGTTTGGTCATTCGAAATTATTAACAGCAGCATTGCTGTCATAGTCGAAAGCCCGTTAGAGACGCGCACTACTTGCGCGAGAAGGATGACTGGATAGCCTTTGCTATGTCTAGTTAGTGCGTGAATGCCGCCATGAACATACGAGCTTAGAGGCTTCCATTGATGTTCTTTGAAGTTACTAAGGGAAATCATAGCTGCCTTAGGCGCTTTCCCTTCGAGCGCCTTTATCATCTCAGCCTGCATAGGAAGCTTCTCCGAGTTCCCTACAGCCTCCCGAGTGAACTCTCCCATTAGCTTCGATACTGCGGATTCTGGCGCAGCGTAGAGTAGCCATATAGCCCTTAGTAGTGCTTCATATTGAAGGCGGACAAGACCAAGTGCTGATGTAAAATTCCCAGTGGCGATCAACATTTTTGTACTTTCGGCGTGTTCGAAGGCTACCCCGCACATTCCGCGTACTGCCCGTAGCCTGTCAGAATCGGTCGCTATTGGTAACTCTAAGAATGGAGTGAGCGCCACGTCTAACTCTGCCGAGCGCATAAGAACTTGATCCAGGGTGGTTGTCATGATGACTTTAAACAAGTGATTTGTTGGTTTTTTCTATCATCTCTAATTATCGAACCCTAGGCAATAAACTCAGTAAATTTTCTCAAGGTGTAACTGCATATCTTCCCGTGTTGGAGTAGTGCGGTTGACTTCTGATATCCGTGCAGTCATCTTCTGAAATTGACAACAATAGCCAAAATAGATGGCCAATTAGAAGGTGGCCAAATTACATTGCGATTTTAATTATTGGCTACATGATTTATAGTTAGGCAACTTAAGTATACCTATTTTGGCTACCCACCCATGAAAGTTGCTCGTATTTATCTCCGCGTCAGTACCGAAGAACAAGATCTTACCCGTCAAACTGAAATCGTCGACAGCGCTCGCACAGAAGGTTATTACATTGCCGGCATCTACCGTGAAAAAGCATCGGGTGCTCGTGCGGATCGTCCCGAGCTGCTGAGAATGATTGCCGACCTGCAACCGGGCGAAGTGGTAGTCGCTGAAAAGATCGACCGTATTAGCCGACTGCCTTTAGTTGAAGCTGAACAATTGGTCGCATCGATTCGAGCCAAGGGAGCAAAATTGGCCGTGCCGGGTCTGGTTGATTTATCTGATGTTGCAGCTGAAGCCGACGGAGTCGCCAAGATTGTTCTGGAGGCGGTGCAGGAGTTACTGCTTAAACTTGCTTTGCAAATGACGCGTGATGATTATGAAACACGAAGAGAGCGTCAACGCCAAGGCGTCCAACTTGCCAAAATCGCTGGCAAGTACTCCGGTCGTGTCGCTGACACGACGACCCATCAGAGAATCGTTGCATTGCGTGGAGCAGGTCATACCATCAAACGCACGGCTGAGCTGGCCGGATGCAGCGAAAGCCAAGTAAAACGAATATGGGCAGACCATAAGGTCAGCGCTAGATTGTAACTAATTGGTGATGGATAGTTGAGGTTGAGGCAAGCCATGAAGCACATTTATTTAGTCCGGCACGATGCCGAGAAAAACATGCATCGGTTTTATCAGATGTTTGTTGTTCCTGGTCTATTTGAAAATTGGTCTCTAGTTCGCGAATGGGGCAGGGCGGGTTCACCAGGCACCGTGCTAAAGGATTGGTTTGATACTGCGGATGAAGCAATAACAGCCGGTGAAAAAATAAGGATTATTAAAGAGAAGAAAGGGTACCAATCCATTTTGTGATTGTAGCGGTCATAGAAAAAGAGATGGCCTATATATAAGGTATAAAATTAGATGGCATCTAACCACAATAGACCGGATTAGCAATCAGTAACTACTTAAACTAAAGGCCTTAATTCTCTAAATGAACATTCCGCAACACTCCCATAATGTCATTGACAATATAGCATCTTTGCTATAATTTTAAACTTATGACCTGGACAGTTGAAACGCTTAATGCGACCGTGGATGATGAGATTGAGGCGCTTCCTGCTGATATGCGCGCGCGTCTTGTGCGTATATCCCAACTGATCGCCATGTCCGGCTTAAAAAATGTTCATCAGCCTCATGTTAAGCATATTGAAGGCTTGATATGGGAAATGCGAATGAAGGGCCGTGATGGCATATCACGGGCGCTGTATGTAACGGCCAGAAAGCAACGGGTGGTAATTGTGCGAGTGTTTATCAAGAAGACCGAAAAAACACCACGTCGTGAGATTGAAATCGCTCTGACACGAGCAAAGGAGGTTCAAGATGACTAAGATAAATACTCTGCATACCAAATGGATGCAGGATAAAGCCTATCAAGAAGCTTACGATGCGCTTGAAGACGAGTTTGCACTGGCAGCGACACTGATCGAAGCACGATCTCGCGCAGGCTTGACCCAAGGCGAATTGGCCGAGCGGATGCATACCACGCAATCTGCTGTTGCCCGTTTTGAAGGTGGGCATATCCCGACTATCCGCACCTTGGAAAAAATCGCCAAGGCGACAAACTCCCGGCTCAAAATAAGCTTTGAGCCGGATATAGCGCACATCCCTTAAGAGACCGTCGAGCGAATGATCGAAGACACTTTGCATATTAGAAGTGTTGATGAAGAGTTTTTTCGAGTAGACGATAAAAACATGAAAGCCAGCGTTCTTGGTTCAAGGTAAGGATTGTTAAGGCATCGAGTAACCCAATCGGATGACCGGTATTCGGCAAGCAAATTGACATTATGACCGCGTCATAACGACCCGTTGCGGTCAGCCGCCCTATCTGTTGCAATGGCGCTGATTAAGACCCTTACTGGTCATTCATTTTAATATCAGAGAAAGGAGTAATTTAGTTGGAGGCATTTGATTGGGTTTTTAAGAACAAAGAGTGGCTGTTTTCTGGTATCGGTTTAGTGGTCGTTTCCTGGGTGGTGGGGGTGATCTTCAAAAAGACTAAGGCTTCGTCTACACAAACCATCCGTGCAGGCAATAACTCAACCAATGTTCAAGCAGGCTGTGACGTTAGTATAGGGACAATAAAAAATGGGAGCGATGTGGGAAAGCAGTAAGCAGTCGATTTCCGCCGGAGACCATTCGGTAAATTTGAACGCTGGTGGAAATATCTATCTCAATTCGGGGAATATTCCGACCGAGCTAGTTGACGACAAAATAAAAGAGGAAGTTGAGAAACTTAAAAAGTCACGATTCTTCATTGAGTTCGATAGTCACACATCATCTTTGAGACTTGGGTGGCGTCTTATTGATGGCGACCTTTCGGGAGGCTCGAAGGAAATAAAGTGTCGAGCTTTGGCGTGGTGCGCCAGATTATCTTGTTTAAAGGAACTTAGGCGAGCAGAGGCGTTTCTGGAACTCGCGATAACCCTTGGAGACTATCCAGAAGCCAAGATTGCGGAATCATTTATCCTTTCCCAGAAAGGAGATAAGGCGGCGGCACTTAGAGCCCTTACAGATTTCGATTCGGGTGCTTCGCTTTCAGCCAGTTTAATGACAGTTGCACACCATGAAGGTGCCGAAGGCTCTTTAAGGTGGATGAATGATGCAGGCTATACAGTTGGGAACCTAGATTCGGACGGCAAAAGTTTTCTTTTAAGTTGTCAGCTTCAACTCAGTCGTTGGGATGAGATTGTGCAAACGGTTGGTGCGATTTCCGAGAACGATTTTGAAGACACCCCCATTCTGCATCATTTAGTAGCGTTAGCAACGCTGGTTCCCAATGTCCCGCAAGATTTCCGAGCTATTGTTCTGAAACAGATTCCGTTTGAAGCGGAGGGGTTTCCATTAGCTTCGGATTCCGTTGCTATGAATGCACGTCGGGCTGCGCACAAACACTTTATCAAGGGGTTTGAGGCCGCGACGTTGCTATCATGCCCGCGCACTGCAAGAATTGATGACGAGTACGCGCTCTGGCTTGAGTTACTCGACCCTGACATGGCCGCTGATGGAAAAAAAAGACTGGAAAGCAAACTTCTAAATCCCGACACTGAGCTCGGTGTTGTTCATTACGCCCTTCAGTTTGGTATCAAGTTGGACATAGATCGGGTAGAGCGAGAGATCGACCGAGAAATCGCAAGGAACGGCGGTATTACAATGGAGGCTGCAATTGCTCGTTTCGCACTAGCATTCACAAAGCCGACAACTGAAGAGGCGGCCCACTACATCGCACGCCATCACAATCAGCTTGCTGCACATATTGATTCAAAGGTGATGCAATTTCGTCAGATCGAGATGTTCTCGCGAGCGGATTTGATCCAGCAGGCTAATGACATCCTTGGGCAGCTTATACAGCAAGGAATTACCGATGAAGAAGAGAAGAATCTGCGTTGGATGATCTCGGAAGCACAGGGAAACAACCATATTGAATCTCGCAAAGCACAATATAGGTCAAATGGTGGTCTTGATGCTTTGATCAATCTCGTAGTAGAGCTCGAAAAGCACCAGCACTGGGACGAACTCTGCGAATTTGGCAGGTTACTGTTTGATGAAACTCATTATCTCAGAGACGCTGAGCGCCTAGTTAACGCCCTAAACAACTCGCACAGATCAGCAGAATTGGTTAATTTCTTGAAAGATAACGTCGATCTGCTATCACAATCCAAGCATCTACATATTTCATATGCTTGGGGTTTATATCACGAGGGGGCGTTTCTTGAATCCCGTGCTGAGTTGACGAAACTTTGTGATGAGACGAGCAGCCCGAATTATCGCGCTCTGCAGGTGAATCTAGGTATTGCTACCGGTGACTGGGACTCTCTCTCAGCCTATATCGCTGATGAATACCGGAACAGAGGAGACAGAAGCTCGCATGACCTGATTGCTGCTGCGCAACTGGCGCTTCATTTGGGCTTACCTCAAGCCAAGGATCTCGTCTTCGAGGCGGCAGCCAAAGCTAATGATGATTCCTCCATCCTGACTGCCGCATACTTCATCGCAACAAGCGCCGGTTGGGAAAAAGACCCTCAGGTTTTCCAATGGCTTGAAAAGGCAGTAGAACTATCTGGAGACGATGGACCTCTCCACAGAATGAGCCTGAAAGATCTTTTTGATCGGAAGCCTGAATGGGATCGTCGCGAATCAGAAACATGGTGTCTGCTTGCACAAGGCAAAATACCGATCTTTGTAGCTGCTGAGTCACTTAATCGGACTCTCATTGATCTTACAATCTTCCCAGCCTTAGCCAATCTTACGGAGACCGATCCGAGGCGGAGAAGCGCAATTCCCGCTTACAGTGGTAAGCGTGTGTCCTTGGAATTCGATGTCGGAGGGAAAACGGTTGCTTTGGATGCAACCGCATTGCTCACCTTGAGCTTTCTGAATATTCTTGATCTGGTGCTCGATGCTTTTGATGCTGTTTATTTCCCGCATTCAACCCTTGGGTGGCTATTCGAGGAACGCCAGAAAACCACGTTTCATCAGCCTAGCCGTATAGCAAATGCTCACAAAGTTCGGGATTTGTTAGCAACGAATGTGCTCGAAGAGTTCATGCCTAGCAGCGTTGCCAGCAGCGACCTCTCCGCCCAGATTGGCGACGACCTGGCCGCATTAATAGCCGAGGCAGAGAAGTTACAGTACGCTGATGGCATTCAGCATATCGTTGTTCGTTCTGCTCCGGTTCACCGGCTTTCTAGTTTGATGGCGGAAGAAGCGGACCTTTCTGCTCATGCTGCCATCTTGAGCAGTTGCCTTGCTGTGGTGGAGAAGCTGAGACAGAAAGGGCAACTCACCGCTCAAGAGGAAAAGCGGGCGCGGGCCTATTTGCAGCTTCATGAAAAAACATGGCCGAATCAGCCTGATATTGCAGATGGTGCAACCCTATATCTTGATGATCTTGCTATAACTTATTTTCAGCATCTTGGCTTACTCGGAAAATTGAAAGCGGCAGGACTAAAGGCTGTGGTCTCTCAAAGAGAGGTTTCCGAGACGGATGCCCTGATTTCTTATGAACGCACCTCTGAAGAAGTTAAGGATGTCATAGAACGCATACGGACTTCTCTTAATTCCCGGATCGAATCGGGACGTGGTAGGGTGAACCGTAGACGCAATTATGACGAAGTCGAAGAAAAAGCCATGTTAGAACATCCCACAATTGACATCATCGCGATAGCGTCACATTGCGACGCGGTGATTGTGGACGACCGTTTCATTAACCAGCACGAAAATATAGACACGGGAGGCAATTTGATCCCGATTTTAAGCACACTGGACTTACTGGATGTGTTAGCTGGCACCGGTATTATTTCTGATGAAGATCGTCTTGAACATCGGACGCGACTTCGCCGAGCAGGTTTTTTCTTCATTCCTGTCAGTGTAGAAGAACTCTACCGATGTTTGATGGAATCAACTGTTGACAAAGGGAAAGTGATTGAAACGGCCGAGCTGAAAGCGATCCGGGAATCCGTTCTCCGCATCAGAATGAGCGATTGGCTGCAGATTCAAGAAGAAGCCCCTTGGCTGGATAGGACGCTCAAAGCATTTGTAAATGCGCTCAGAAAACTGTGGGTGGATGGCGCCGATATTGAAGACGTCACCGCTCGATCAAACTGGCTTGCTGAGCAGATCGACGTTCGAGGATGGGCACATCGCCTTGTTCCTGAGAATGCGGACAATGTCATTCGGATTGGGCGTGCGACACATATCCTCTTACTAGTTACACCGCCTACCGGCGTCCATCAAAGCATTGTGGGCGCTTACTGGAATTGGGTGGAAGAAAGGATTCTGGCACCCATACATGAACAGTTCCCCGCAATATACGAATGGCTTGTTGATTGGCATCGAAATCAAATTGCCGAGATGGCCGATACTCAGTTTTCCCTAGAGGACGATTTGTGACCAACACTGCCTACGAAAGAGCGGCAATGGCGCATGCTGCGTTGGAGTTTATTCCGCCACTGATACGTAAAAGCTTACTAAATGAACAAAGCTTTAGGGAAGCATACGGCTTCCAGACTGAGGCTAGGATAGCCTTCGGATCGAGCGGAGTATTTTTTCAGCGATCAAAACTTTTCGACGCTGTTCGTAACGTTCTCGCCGGGGATGTCCAAGCGGAATTGACTGATACTGAAGATCAAAAATGGAATCTCACAATTGATGCACGCGAGAATAAACTCCTGTTTTTTGTCCTTTCATCCGATCAACAACGGTTGGTGTTGCCTGACTTCTCTGTCCTTTCCTCAGATACCTCTATGCGCATTCGTTCTCTCGAAGAATCTGCTTCAGACGTGAACCTACCGCTTAGTGCACAGGAAAAATGGCGGTGTATCTTGGGAGAACGTGCACTGGAAGACGACGAAGTCGATACTTTTCAAAGTGACATATACGATACGCCGGTCTATGTGGCACGGACTATACGAAGCGGGATCACGGCAGGCGAAAGCAGTGTGTCGTCTCTTGTTCCGAATTCGCGTCGGTATTATGAAAGACTGGTTGGCGTTTATGATGGAAGCAGTTCGATCCTGGACTATGCCGTTAGTATTGGTCGCGAGTTCTTTAAGCAATTAACAGCCTGGCAACCTTATGAGGGGTTTCTATTCAGTCTGTTACTCTCTTCTCACCAGGCGCTGACCGTTGAAATCAATACAGATCATCTCATTGATGAGGAACTAGAAAAAGCTTTCCACTATATTGAGAAGCACGGTGACATGCTCTCTCGGTTGGGCGCGTTCGAAGTCGGACTGCGCATTCTTCCAGATAGGCCAGAGGTCGAGCCTTTTCTGCTGCGTCTCGTCCATCTAATCCGAGACGATGACGTGGAAGGCAAAACCTCTGAATTCAGGCTGATTTCGGCTTTGTTCGTTCTGGTTGATGGGGAACTTGCTAGATTACGGATCCTAGCCGAGGAACCTTCATTTTATCGAAGGCTAGCATCTCTGGCACAGGCAGCGTTGATACATCGCCAAATTATCGAATGTGGGATTGATTACGATCAATTCTCCAAGTGGGCGTTGAGCAATCGCGGCGAGCATTTCTATATGCAGTCATTTGTGGATATGCGCATCGAGCCGAGATGGAGCCCTGACCTTGCGGCCGCACCTCAGTTGCAGGCGGACTTTTTCGGACGCATGATGATTGCAGGCAACTTTTTCCGGGCGGACTTCGGCGAGGGAGGGCTGCGCGATACTGTTCTCGGTGATGGAGAACAAAGTCTTAGTATAAGATCCGGGTTTGCTCGCCCGTATTTTCCTGGGGCGCTCGAAGGTGCTGATGATAGTCCAAATACGTTACCTGATGACCTTGCTCATATTATAGAAGAACAGCTTGTCGGCGACGGAGTCGAAGCTGCCTCGTTTATAGCTCTTGTCAACTCCGCGATGATTTTTAGGATTACATCGGAGCACGCGGAATTGGCAGCAAAGGCTCTCAGGCTAGCTAACTACACGCTTGCTAACCTTAAGGACAAATTCCAACTGATTGGTATTTTGAATGGTTTGGCTACAGTTGCAGCAATATCTCGAAACTCGGAGCTGGCCGACGAACTCAGAATTCTTGTGCGTCGTTATCGACGAGATTCTCAATTTGGTTTCTCCGTCGAAGTCGCTATGAGAATTTCCCTTGTGGCATCTGCTTCGCGGAAAGACATTATTGAATGGAGAGAATTTGCGGGTGACTGGTTGACTGAGCTTGCTTTTGGCGAGTTGAAAGGAAGCGAGGGCGAGGACCTTCATTTCCGTTTATCGGCATTACTTCATTCAGTCCCCGAATTGTGGGTTTCATGTGCTAGAGCGGATGCGGCGCTGAAGGCATGGTGTTACCGTTGATGTTGGCATCGGAGTTGTTTTTGGCGGCCCAACACTGTTCAAGTAAGTTGTCAAATACGCGAAACAATGCCACTCAGCCAACGCTTTTGTCTTGCGTGTCCGATGATTGCCTCTAAACGAAACAGCCGCTTACAGTTTATCAACGGCCATCTGCACAAAATTATTGGTTGGCTGTGCAATTGGCCGCTTGGTTGAGTTTGCCAACAGCTGGTTTGTAGTTCGCCAGTTTGCAGAATCTGGCTTTGGCCGACTGGCCGCTTTGGAGAAGCGCGAGTGGCAAAAATGGGTCGATTGTGACAATTCGCTTTTTCCAAAAGAAAATTGGCTATTGGCGTAAACGTACCGGAATCAATGACAGAAAATCAATCGGAACAGTTGGCTGATTTGGGGTGGAATATGCAAACGTTGCAAATTGTCGAAGTCGCGATGTAGGTGCGTTGAAAAAAAAGTAGAATCTACAAAATTTACCTCTCAATAGACCTTGGCCTAGTGAGGGAGTCCGCATTCGCCATAAAAGCCTACCAATAGATAGTATTTAGATTTATGATAGACTCACTATCACAACATCTAAAATCCTAGTGAGCGAAATATGATCATCGGCTATGCCAGAACTTCAACCACTGATCAAATCGCCGGCCTTGAAGCACAGTTAAGGGAACTGGAAGCTGCCCAATGCAAAAAAATATTTCAGGAGCAGGTTTCCTCTGTCGCTAAACGTGCCCAACTTGAAGCGGCATTGGAATTTGCACGTGAAGGTGATGTCTTGGTGGTCACCAAGCTGGATCGACTCGCCCGATCAGTAGCTGACCTCATGACGCTTATTCAGACGCTAGAGAAAAAGACAGTGGGTTTGCGTATTCTTAGTCTGGGTATGGACACGCAGACCCCCACCGGCACGCTTATGCTTACTGTTTTGGGTGCTGTAGCCCAATTCGAAAGAGAAATTATGTTGGAGCGGCAGCGGGAGGGGGTCGCCAAAGCCAAATCAGCCGGAAAGTATAAAGGCCGGAAACCTTTGGCAGATGAATTACGTCATGAAGTTGTTAGCCTCGCCGCAAGCGGCATGGCAAAAACGCACATTGCCCGCCAACTTAAAATTGGTGAGGCTTCCGTCTATCGAATCCTGGCAGCCACCAAAAAAGATAATTGACGTCGTGGCACAAAGCCCATTTTCGCGTCTCTCTCGAATCTAAATTGGCAAGAAAGCATCATAAATTACAAAAACAATTTATTTTCAGTAGCTTGCATGGTCAAAAAACTCACCAGCAAAATTCTGTATCCTTTGAATAAAGAAACCCAACAGTCCAGCATTAGTTAAAATTGTACTGTACCTTTTTATATATTAATCGAAATAATTCTGCCTGATATTTGGCATCTTGAAGAGCATCGTGGCTACCTTTTAGAATTGGATGAAGCTTTTTAGATATTTGACTTGATTTCGTTTCATGCCATGCGCACTTTTCCGAACCCATATATAAAGACTTAATATCTAATGCACTAAATCCGAATGGGTTTGTGCCAAGATAACTGTGAAAATAATAATTGATGAAAGACCAGTCGAACGCAGCATTAAAGCCTACGAAAATAGGTATGCCATCAATACCTGCGACATGCTGAATCCAGTCATGGAAATTTTGCATTGCATCGACGAGTGTTAGCCCTTCTTGCTCTAATACATCCAGTGAAAGCCCTGTTACTGCCAATGCTTCTGGAACGGTATTGCGATTGATTGGCTTTAGTTTGCATTCAAATGTTTGTGTGTCATCAAAAACATTACAAGCCCCGATTGTCAGTAGACTGTATTCTCCTGGAATAGGACCCGCAGTTTCCACATCTACTGAGATAAATACTTCGCGTTTGGCATTCATGGTATCAGTGGCTCCGTTGGAACTAACGGTGGACGATTTTTAATGGCCTCCCAATGTTTTCTAAACTCATTTCGACGATCTTCAGCTGTTCCTGTTGATTTCCAGTGATGGCCGGAAAAAGAGTTAATGTCAAAAGGGTGGTCGGTGCCTTCTTTTGCAAGGAGCATTGTTGGAAGACCACGCCCAAGAGCATACCCCAATTCTAAGAAGCAATTTGGGCGTAAGCCAGTGATGTCAGCAATGACAATGCTGCTGCGATGGAGTTTGGCAAAAATTTCTTCATCGATTCTAGCGTAATCAAATGCTTGATTTCCATCTATAACTGTCAATTTATACCCCAGTTCAACCTCTATTACCGGCTGAACAACAATGTCAAAGAAATCCCGAACCTCAGTATATTCTGGAATATTAGGATTTAGGAGGCGAATCACGAAAGCTTTAGGTGGTGAGAGATCCTTGATGAGGTCAATTAGCTCATGCCCTTTTTCTATAGGGTCTTTGCGAGCGGGGAAATTGATTCGATTAATCCAAGTATGCGCCGGTATCGCGCTGTCCGTTTGAAAAAGTCGCCGTGCATTGCTGCTTGATAGCCCAAACTCGAAGATCCGTTGCGCACCGGTATTTGGGGCGCAAAGTTTCAGATTCAAAGGAATAACGGGCTTTCCCGCATCGTGATAAAGATTTGCCAAAAATAACACACCCTCGCCACCTCCAATTGCGATCAGAATATCTCCGCAACGCGCTTGGACTTCCATCCGTTTGCTATTCATATTCCAATGCGCGGCACTTTCGATCTGTACTAGATCAGAGCCACGAAACGTATCCCACAATGGTTGATATTGCTCAGGAATTTGCTCTTCGTTTTTATGGTGATTGACGGCAATGATTAATGGATTGGGGGCGCCGTTTGGGCGACTAGCCAGATTTTTTTGTATGGTGCCCCAGACTAACCAATCAAAGCAGATAGGTAGTCCATCAGAACTTCTTAGCTTCTCGGTATCTACGGGTATGATGAAAGTAGCACCCTGACGTAGCAGTTCCTTAACTAATACTTCTAATAATTCTCTGGCTCTTTTAACTTCCTCGGTAGACGCATACTGCTCCTCATTCGGTATACTCCCCGCAATATGAATCCGTCGCCCAAAAATCGGTGATCGTGCCATTAAAAATCCTCCAAAACGGGTGATGGACGCATGATTTTTACGGCTTCATGAAGATGCGTGAAACTAAGTGGTTGATCAGGAAAAGCTGAGGCTAGTGCTGCCGGATATAATCGAGTTCGAATGTCGGAAAAAGTCCAACCAGGGATTCCATGTTTTGGTCCTGTTGCAGTGACTAGTTCGGTAATTTGGCTCTCATTCAGAGAGATACCGGTGAGGTCCATTTTTAGCAAAGCTCTTCGCTCCTCTTCGTTGGGTCGAAGAAACTCTTCTATTATTGCCGCTCGTCTTTGTAATGCGGCATCAAGTACCGAAAGCCTATTCGTACAGAGAAAGACTACAATCCGCCCGCCAAGCCGCCGTAAGTCATCAATGCACTGAATCAATGTATTGACCGCAACCTTATCTTCATGATGGCTATGCTCCTGAGAGCGGGAAGCTGCTAGAGAATCGCCTTCGTCAATAACCAATATTGCACGCCTATTTTTTCCTGCTGATTGTATGACTTCTTGAAATGCCTGGGTTAATAAAGTACCCATCTCACCGACTTTGCCGCTTCCACGAACCCTGTTGCTCAGTTTGAATAGCATGGAATCTTCTGTGCCAGATTCTTTTGCTAAGCGATTGGCAATGCATTCAGCCGTTGCAGTTTTTCCAGTTCCGACGTCCCCGTAAAAAATGACCAGCGGGTATTGGTCTGCTACAAGATCACATAAATGGATACGTTGACCATGATACTTTTTGCTCCAATCGGCTAGCTCAGTGAGATTGAGCAATAGTCGAAGTTGATCATGGATTTTCTCGTAACGAGCATCAAATCCAAGTAGTGTTTTCTGCCGAGCCGCGAGGGTGCTGTCAGGAAGAACCGTTTTGCTATCGAAAATATTGTTTTGACTACTCATTAGCTAAAATCCTTGCGCTGCATGCCGTATGCGTTGCTGACATAATTTCGACCTGAACTAGAATTCAGTGTTGAGTGACTTGTATCTGCGTTGCACGGACTCCACGATACGCGAAGTTTCCCTTTCATTTTCGTTCGCGCCTGATCATTGTATTCTTTTGTGTACATCAGAATAATTTGGAGGAATGGTTGATTAACCTGTGGCCAAAGTACGCCACCCGGACGGCTCGTGGTCAAGGCACCGGACTCAGTGTTAACGTCATATCGTACTGCTTTCACTTCAATGTTTGAGCTGAATAATGTCAAATCCACTGCTTTTAGATAACCATTTTTGGCAAGAACTTCGATGTCATGTCCGCATTCGCGCGCTTTTTCTTCGGTAATGGCAGCCGTACTGCTTGCAATCATAACAATATCGGTTGTTACCCTTCGCATAACGGTTTGAATGTCGGTCACAGAATAGGTTTCTGTAGAGGTACTTGAATAACTCATCAATTAGTCCTCCACCTTAAATCGAGGTCCAAATAGCTCTTTCCATATTTCGATGTCTTCTTCAAAAGAGGCATGATTGGCGGTTTCCCAGGCCTCGGTTGCGGCAGTAACAATTTCACTTCGTTCGGCTTCGGTAATACGACTAGCTACATTATTACTGTTGCAGACGGGATCAAGAATTACGACTGGATCAGAAAATTGCGGGAAGACTATTCCATTTTCACGAAAATAAATCACTTCCTTCAATTCGGATTGGGCGATGTAAAGAAGGAAATCCCTGAAGCGTTTCTCGATGGAACCATCCTTGCCATTCTTGGTAAGGACATGGGCCATGATCAATTCAATAGTGAAGGATTTCAGAGGTTTTAGCCCAACATAGTTTCTCCATTTTTTTGCTAGTCGCACGAGTGTTCGGAAATCGTTATCAACATTCTTACGATCACGCACGAACTTGATTTGGCACGGTGCGCACGTTTGTATTTTAGAGCCATCGTGGATGTCGTATTGCCAACCGTAACCAGATCTTGCCGAGTCTTCGATGACTGGAACAATATCAACACTCAAGCCTGACCTGATAAATTTGACAGTCGCTGCCTTCCTCTGAATTTCAAAGTGTTCGACAGCCTTATTGGGATAAAGCTTAATCAATAAGTTGTAAATTGTTTCACTCAAGCTTTCCAGGGTTTCCTTGTCAACGCTCCGGCCAGAGATGTAGAACACTACATCGACATCAATAGGGTCTTCTGAGGTTTTTCTAAGAATGGTGTACTTGGAAAAAGATCCTGCTTTGACCACCTTGGTAATCTTGATCTCAGTTTGCTCATGTACTCTTTTGGTTAGCTCTGTGATAAGGCGATCAACTTGTTCGTGATACTCCTTACGCTTGTCGGCAGTTAGGCGCAATACATTGCTGTCGTAATATCGAAATTGGGTGTTGTTTATTGGCATTTAAATTATTCCTGTTAGCACTCACATTGATGGAGTGCTAAAAACTATATATGGTGAATTTTAAAATGTCAATTACTACATATTGTGTTTTATAGCATTAAGACTCTTGATGTAAAAGATTAGAATCAGAGTTTCATCAATAGCGATGCTCTCTACAAAACGTTTGATATGACTTCACGCCAAAAATGATTGCGAGACCTGCAATCATTAGAGGAAGCAGGAAATACACCAAACCAAAACTTTCAATTAATGGCCCTAGCAATGGTGATGTTGCCGCTCTCAGATATTGGGCAACCGCCCAGTCTAAAGCCCAAAATGATGCAAACGTCAAAACAGTGCCGACAATCGCACCGATCTGCCAAAACATATTCGTCAAATCGAGCAGAACATCAAACAAGTCTTCGAATGTAGATTTTCTTCTTCTGCGGCCCATAGGCTCCTCCAGATAATTAGTTGAATAAGGGGCTTTATCGAATCATTTCAATAGTCAAAAGCCGCAGGTTAATTACTTTTCTTTCGTTACGCCCTTAAACGGCTTGCCGTCGGATTTAACATCCAAGAATCGTCCAGTATTCGTGTCACGCTTAACCCAATGACCTGAGGGCGTTTGAGTTTGCGAACGTTCACGTACGGCGCCATTGCGATGACCATCGCCTGCGGGTGGATTTGTAGCCATATAAACTCCTATCGGTTATAAAAATTGATCTAAAAATAAATAATACATAATCAATATGATCATGTCAAATGTTCATAATGTTGCTTTATGCGGCAAAGTCTTTAGAATGCATCGTCATGAATAAAGCAACTCATCCCACATCAACCATCGAAACACTGAACTACGCCCAGCGTGAACGACTCATATTTATCGAATTTCGTTTGTATTTTCTCGGAGACGTTGGGCGTCAAGACTTAATGCAACGGTTCGGCATAGCGCCTGCTGTTGCCACACGAGATTTTGCGCATTACCGAGAGCTGTTTCCGAATAACATCGATTTTGATAACAAGTCCAAATCCTACGTGATCGGACAAGCGTTCTCTCCGGCATTCCAACACTCCTCAGAACGCGTATTGACGGCGCTATCACGCGGATTCGGTGATGGCATTGGAGGCAGTAGCGATCCTTTACTGATGTGCGAATTGCCCATAGTGCTCAATCAGCCATCGACGGAAATCTTGGCGCCAATTACTCGGGCAATACACCAACAAAAAATCGTCAGCATCGATTACACCTCCCATAGCAGCGGATTTTCGACCCGAGAAATCGCTCCGCACGCCTTGGTCAATGATGGCTTACGCTGGCACGTCCGCGCCTATGATCGTAAAAGACTCGATTTTCTGGACTTTGTTATCACTCGGATTCCCAGAAGCCAATTTGTCGAAGCGGGACGGGTGTTACCTCACGAACAGCATAATGCCGACATTCAATGGAACAGGATCGTGGAATTGGATTTAGTGCCGCACCCAAGTCAAGAACATCCCGAGATTATCGAAAACGATTATGGAATGATCTCCGGCGTAGTACATCTGAAACTGAGAGCAGCCGTTGCAGGTTATGTATTGCGGCAATGGATAGTGGATTGTTCATCGGCACACAGCATGCAAGGCAAGGAATATCGATTGTGGTTAAGAAATCACTTAGCGCTCTACGGTGTTTCCAGTGCCAAATTTGCCCCTGGGTACGAATTCCCCGAGGTTTAATTAGCTAAACCAAAGTTGGATATGGATAAATTTTGTTTTAAGACTTGGATAATGGAATCCAGCGAATGAATCACGCAGCACACAATAAACTTGTTTCTTTTATATGGTCAATCGCCGACGATTGCTTGCGTGATGTTTACGTCCGCGGCAAATACCGCGACGTCATCCTGCCTATGGTGGTATTGCGCCGCCTGGATGCGCTGTTAGAACCCAGTAAAGAAAAAGTCTTGGAAGAGTTGGCTTTTCAGAAAAACGATATGGGCCTAACCGAGCTGGACGATAACGGTCTAAAAGAAGCATCAGGCTATGTGTTTTACAACACCAGTAAATGGACACTCACGCAATTATTGAAAACTGCTACCAACAATCAGCAAATCCTGTTGGTGAATGTTGAAGATTACTTGAATGGCTACAGTGCCAACGTCAAGGAAATCATCGACAAGTTCAATCTCAAAACCCAAGTGCGCCACATGGCCAGCAAAGATGTTTTGCTCGGCGTACTGGAAAAATTTACTTCACCTTATATCAACCTCACTCCCCATGACAAGGAAGATCCGGACGGCAACCGGCTACCCGTGCTCAGCAATCTGGGCATGGGTTATGTCTTTGAAGAGCTGATCCGAAAATTCAACGAAGAAAATAACGAAGAGGCCGGCGAACACTTTACCCCCCGCGAAGTGATCGAATTAATGACTCATATGATCTTCGATCCGGTTAAAGATCAACTGCCACCGGTCATGACCATTTACGACCCTGCTTGTGGTTCCGGTGGCATGCTCACCGAGTCGCAAAACTTCATCAAGGATGAGGAAGGCGCAATTCGGGCAACGGGCGATGTCTATTTGTACGGCAAGGAGATCAACGACGAAACCTACGCCATCTGCAAATCCGACATGATGATCAAAGGCAACAACCCCGCCAATATCCGGGTGGGTTCAACCTTGACTACGGACGAATTTGCCGGAACACGTTTTGATTTCATGCTCTCCAATCCGCCCTACGGAAAAAGCTGGGCTAGCGAACAAAAATACATCAAAGATGGCAGCGACGTTATCGACTCTCGGTTTCGGGTAATACTGAACGACTACTGGGGCAACTCGGAAACGCTTGATGCCGCGCCGCGCTCCAGTGATGGCCAATTGCTGTTTCTAATGGAAATGGTCAGCAAAATGAAACCGTTGGATAAAAGCCCACACGGCTCGCGAATCGCTTCCGTGCATAACGGCTCCAGCCTGTTTACCGGTGACGCCGGCAGCGGCGAAAGCAATATTCGCCGTCACATCATCGAAAACGACTTGCTCGAAGCCATTATCCAGCTACCCAATAATTTGTTTTACAACACCGGCATCACCACCTACATCTGGCTGCTGTCCAATCACAAAGCTCAGCCTAGAAAAGGTAAAGTACAACTAATCGATGCCAGCCAGCTCTACCGCAAGCTGCGCAAAAATCTCGGTAACAAAAACTGCGAATTCACCCCCGAACATATCCGGGAAATCGTCGACATCTACCTGGCTTTGGCAACCCAGGAACGCCAAACGAATGATTCCGGTATTTCCGCTCAAGTTTTCGACAACAGCGATTTTGGCTACTTCAAAGTCAATATCGAGCGACCAGATCGCCGTAAGGCACAATTCAGCCTGGAGCGTATCGAAACCTTACGTTTCGACAAGGCGTTGAATCAACCCATGCAGTGGATTTACCAACAGTGGGGTGATGCAGTCTATCAATCTGGTTTGCTAGACGAACACGAAAAAACCATCCTGGCCTGGTGCGAAGACAATGAACTGGGCCTCAACGCTAAAAATCGTATCAAATTGCTTAACCTGGATACTTGGCGTAAACAACTGAATCTAATGCAAACCGCCCAGACTTTAATGGTGGCGATCGGCACGGACGAATCCAGAGATTTCAACCGGTTTAAAGAATCTGTTGAGAAAACCCTCAAGGCGCAAAACCTGAAACTCACGGCCAGCGACAAAAACGCCATTCTCAACGCCGTCAGTTGGTATGACGAAACCGCCGAAAAAGTCATCGCGCAAACCTTCAAACTCAATGGCGATATGCTCGAAAAAGTCTTGCAACGCCTGGATTGCAGCGAAGATAAGCTACCCGATTTTGGCGTTTACCCCACCGGTAAAAAAGGCGAATACCTCAGCTACGAAGCCAACGCCGATTTGCGCGACAGCGAATCGGTGCCATTGAACGACCAGATTCACCGCTACTTCCAGGCCGAAGTGAAACCGCATATCGCAGAAGCCTGGATTAACCTCGACTCCACCAAAATTGGTTATGAAGCCAGCTTCAATAAATACTTCTATCGGCATAAGCCGCTGCGCAGCATGGATGACGTGGCTAAAGACATCATCGTCCTGGAAAAGCAGGCCGAAGGCTTGATTGCCGATATTCTGGGCATTGATGTAAACCTGCTATGACTCGGCTTTACCAATGTATTGTCGACAAAACAAATAAGATACACATTGTGTATCTTATTGGCTAAGATTAAAGTAATTAAACTTCATTAAAGGATGTTGCCATGGCTATTCAATCCACCATCGCCGACCCTCAAACTCATGCCGTTAATTTGCGGGTTCGCACCGAGATTCGCGCCTTGATTGACCAAGCCGCCAAAGCGCAAGGCAAAACCCGCTCGGAATTCATGATCGATGCCGCACGCCGCGCCGCCGAAGAATCCCTGCTGGATCAAACCCTGGTGCGGGTCGATCAACAAACCTACGACCACTTTCTGGCAGTGCTGGATCAACCGCCCAGCGGTGAAGGGTTTGAGCGCCTGATGGCTGCCCCAAAACCCTGGCAGAATTAATGCTCTCCGAACCGGTTTTGTTGTCCGAGCAGCATCAGCTAAGTGATTTTAGCTGTGGGGTTGCCAGTTTGGACGAGTGGCTCAAACGCCGCGCTAGGCCCAACCAAATCAGCGGCGCATCGCGTACCTATGTTGTGGCGAATGGTGATACGGTGGTGGGCTATTACTGTCTGGCTTCCGGTGCGCTGGCCTTAAACGAAGCGCCACCGGCAATGCGCCGCAACATGCCCGATCCCTTACCCATCGCTGTATTGGGCCGCCTGGCCGTCGATCAGTCTTACCAGGGGCGTGGTCTTGGCGTTGCCTTGCTGCAAGATGCCGTATTACGCACCCTGCGAGCCGGTGAGATACTCGGCATACGCGGCCTGCTGGTGCATGCCTTGTCCAACGAGGCGCAAGCCTTTTATGAACACCACGGCTTTGTTGCCTCCCCAACACAGCCGATGACCTTGATTTTGTCGTTGAAACGATCTTCTGCTACGCGAACGGTTGGCGAATATCCTGGACAAATCTCGATTTCCGATGATTTCGACGAGCCGTTGTTGCTGACAAATCGAGAGACAGTGTCTCCCAAATCTATTCTGCCGCCACGGAGCGATGAGGCAAACGATGATTGAGCAACTGGCGGCTTTGCCGACTTACGAGGCTTATAAGGATTCCGGGGTGGAATGGTTGGGGGAGATTCCGGCGCATTGGACATTAACTCGTTTAGGTACACGTTTTGAAGAACGCAGGCAAAAAGTTTCTGATAAAGACTTTCCTCCCTTGTCAGTCACGAAAAATGGAATATTGCCGCAGTTAGATACTGCCGCAAAAACTAATGATGGCGACAATAGAAAATTGGTAAAAAAAGGTGACTTTGTTATTAATAGTCGCTCAGATCGAAAAGGCTCTAGTGGAGTTTCCGATAGGGATGGCTCTGTTTCATTGATTAATATTGTTTTGACGCCAAACGGAATTTATCCTCAATACTGTAACTCTCTTTTGAAAAGTAACTCGTTTATTGAAGAGTTTTATCGCATGGGACATGGAATTGTTGCTGACCTTTGGACTACTCGCTATGACGAGATGAAGGCGATTATTTTGGGAATTCCGCCTCTACTTGAACAAACCGCCATCGCCGCTTTTCTGGATCGTAAAACAGCGCAAATCGAACAAGCCTTGGCGATCAAGGAACAACAAATCGCTTTGCTGAAAGAACGCAAACAAATCCTGATTCAAAACGCCGTCACTCGTGGCCTTGACCCCAATGTGACTATGCGTGATTCCGGCGTGGAGTGGATCGGTGAGGTTCCTGCGCATTGGGAATTGACTCGTTTGAAATATATTTTTAGCGAAACTAATAAACGTACAAAGACAGGCAAAGAGGTTCTGTTTTCTTTAAGAATGGAACAAGGACTTGTTCCGCATAACGATGTTTCGGATAAACATATAGCAGACGATAATTTGATCGATTACAAAATAATTCGTCCTGGTCAGATGATCATGAATCGAATGAGAGCTGCAATTGGTATTTTTGGGTTGGCAGATAAATTTGGATTGGTAAGTCCAGATTACGCTGTGTTTAATATAGGCCAGAAAGCATTTCCAGAATATTTTTTACGCCTCTTCAAAACTCCGCTAATTGGCGAGCAATTTCGATTAAACTCAAAAGGGTTGGGCACTGGTTCATCAGGATTTATGCGTCTCTATACTGAAAACTTTGGGGATATAAAGGTATCTCTGCCGTCCAAAGAAGAACAAGTAAATATCGTCACCTATATCGAAACCCAATCCGCCAAAATCGATCAGGCCATTGCCATCCAGCAACAACAAATCGACAAACTCAAGGAATACAAAGCCACGCTGATCAACAGTGCCGTCACCGGCAAAATCAAAGTAGCCTAAGGACAAAAATATGGTCAGCAAAACCACCGAGAAAGAACTGGAAATCGCGATTGAAAAGCAGCTGACCGGTACTTGTCTGGAAGCGCAAAAGGGTGTTACCGAGGCTGGCGAGATGCCATTCAGCCAGAACCATGGTTACCAGCTTGGCTTGCCGCAGGATTTCAATGCTCGTTATGCCATCGACAGCAAACGCTTTTGGGCCTTCTTGGAACTCACCCAGCTTGAAGAGCTGGAAAAACTGCAAAAGCACGGCGGCGACTGGCAACTTAAAGTGTTAGAGCGCTTCGATCGATTGATCAAAAAATACGGTCTGCTGCATCTGCTGAAAAAAGGCCTGAGTGTCGACGATGCCACCTTGCACCTGATGTACCCGGCACCGCTGGCCAGCAGTTCGGAAAAAGTGAAGCAAAATTTTGCCGACAACATTTTCAGCAGCACCCGCCAGTTGCGCTATTCCTTGAGCAATACGCTGGAAGAAATCGACTTGGTATTGTTCATCAATGGCCTGCCGTTTGCCACGCTGGAGCTGAAAAATCCCTGGACCGGCCAAACCGCGCGTTATCACGGCCAGAAACAATACCGCGAAGATCGCGACATCAATCAGCCTTTGCTGCAATTTGGTCGCTGCCTGGTGCATATGGCAGTTGATACCGATGAAATCTACATGACCACCAAACTGGCAGGGCCGCACACCTTCTTTTTGCCGTTCAACAAAGGCCATAACCACGGCGCTGGCAATCCGCCCAATCCCAACGGCCACAAAAGCGCGTATTTATGGCAGGAAGTGTTCAGTAAAGACAGCGTTGCCAACATCATTCAGCATTTCGTGCGGCTGGACGGCAGCAGCAAAGAGACTTTAGATAAACGCAGCTTGTTTTTTCCGCGTTACCACCAACTGGATGTGGTGCGCAAACTGGTAGCGCATGCCAGCCAAAATGGCGTGGGGCAAACTTATTTGATTCAACACTCGGCGGGTTCGGGTAAATCCAATTCCATTACCTGGGCAGCGTATCAATTGATCGAAGCCTATCCGGCTAGTCTGGACACGCCGGGTGCGGTACCGGAAACTGCTCCCGGCGTTTCCGGCATACACCCCATCCATGGGGATATTGATTTGGAAAAGCCATTGTTCGATTCGGTGATTGTCGTTACCGACCGCCGCTTACTGGACAAGCAACTGCGCGAGAACATCAAGGATTTTTCCGAAGTAAAAAACATCGTCGCCCCGGCGTTCAAGTCGTCGGAGCTGAAAAGTGCCCTGGAACAGGGCAAGAAAATCATCATCACAACCATCCAGAAATTCCCTTTTATCATCGACGGCATCGCCGATCTGAGCGACAAGCGTTTTGCTGTAATCATTGATGAAGCACACAGCTCGCAGAGTGGTTCTGCGCACGACAATATGAACCGGGCGATGGGTAAATCCGAGCAGGCTGATGAAGAGTTGGATGTGCAGGACAAAATCCTGCAAGCCATGCAATCCAGGAAAATGCGCGGCAACGCCTCGTATTTAGCCTTCACCGCGACGCCGAAAAACACCACAATGGAAAAATTCGGCGTTAAACAGCCGGATGGCAGTTTCGAGCCCTTTCATCTGTATTCGATGAAACAGGCCATCGAGGAAGGTTTTATCCTGGATGTGCTGGCCAACTACACCACCTACAAAAGTTATTACGAGATCCAAAAATCGATTGTAGATAATCCGCTATTCGACAGCGCCAAAGCGCAGAAAAAGCTGCGCGCCTATGTGGAACGCCATCAACAGACCATCAATATCAAAGCGGAAATCATGCTTGATCATTTCATTCCGCAGGTGGTCAACAGCAAAAAACTCAAGGGTAAAGCCAAGGGCATGGTAATTACCCAGAACATCGAGGCAGCCATTCGCTATTACAAGGCTATTAGCCGGCTATTGAACGACCGAGGCAATCCCTTCAAAGTGGCAATCGCCTTTTCCGGCACTAAAGCCGTTGACGGCATAGAGTACAGCGAAGCCCAAATGAATGGCTTTGCAGAGAACGATACCCGCGATTATTTCGATAAAGACGAGTATCGCTTGTTGATTGTGGCAAATAAATACTTGACCGGATTCGATCAACCTAAGCTGTGTGCCATGTATGTCGATAAAAAGCTGCAAGGTGTGTTTGCTGTGCAAGCCTTGTCTCGATTGAATCGGTCAGCGCCGAAGTGGGGCAAGAAAACCGAAGATTTGTTCATCCTGGATTTCTTTAATTCAGTAGACGACATTAAAACGGCCTTCGATCCCTTCTTCACCTCCACGCGCTTGTCAGAAGCCACGGATGTTAATGTCCTGCATGAACTAAAAGACTCTCTGGATGCTGAGGGTATTTACGAGTGGCATGAGGTTGAACAGTTTGTCGAACTGTATTTCGACAATGCCGATGCCCAGCAACTGAGTCCGATCATTGATACTGCCGCATCCCGTTTCAACAGCGAATTAGAGTTAACCGACCTGCAAAAGGCTGACTTCAAGATCAAGGCTAAACAGTTCGTCAAAATCTATGGGCAAATGGCTTCAATCATCCCCTATGAAATTGTCGTTTGGGAAAAAGTGTTCTGGCTCCTAAAGTTTTTAATCCCTAAGCTGATCGTGAAAGACCCCAATGCTAATCAGATTGATGCATTGCTGGAGTCGGTGGATTTATCGTCTTATGGGCTGGAACGGGTCAAACTCAATCACAGCATCGGGCTCGATGCCAGCGAAACCGAGCTGGAGCCACAAAATCCCAATCCCCGTGGTACGCATGGTGGCGGCGAAGAACATGATCCGTTAGATGAGATCATCCGCAGTTTTAATGAACGCTGGTTTCAGGGCTGGGGTGCAACGCCGGAAGAACAACGTATTAAGTTCATCATTATCGCTGACAGCATAAAGGCGCATCCTGATTTTCAGGAAAAATATCAAAACAACCCCGATGTTCATACCCGAATATTGGCGTTTGATAAGATATTTGAAGACGTGATACTTAAGAATCGACGCAATGAATTAGAGTTGTATAAGCTGCTTGCTAATGATTCAGCATTTAAAGCCGCCATGCAGCAAAGTTTGAGGCAAATGGTGGCTTGATCGCTTTAGCAAGTGTTTATACACTAACTGTTTTAACTAAAGGAGCAACCTTACATGAATAAATCGGAATTGATCACTGCCATCGCTGAACACTCCAATCTAACCAAAGCTGACGCAGGTCGTAGCTTAGACGGCATCATAAAATCTATCGAAACCGCTTTAAAAGCAGGCGATTCGGTGGCCTTAGTAGGTTTTGGCAGTTTTGAAGTTAAAGAACGTGCAGAGCGTAAAGGTCGCAATCCGCAAACCGGTGAAGAAATCACCATCGCTGCCGCAAGATTGCCGAGTTTTAAAGCCGGTAAATCCTTAAAAGACGCTGTTAATGCCTAACCCCTGGCGTCGATAGGCTTGTTGTGTCCAAACGGCATAATTTTAGCCGCTAAAATTTTAGGTCTGTTTTTACGGTTGCCCGTTGATGATGAGTTTGCGTGGGACATATCCAGAAGTATTCCACGATGCTGTTTTGACGGGTTGCGGGCTTGGTGCAGCAACAAGGGTTTTCGTTATTTCAGTTGCCGCTGGTGTTGCTTTCGGAATATCGGAGTTAGTTACGTCATAAGTCACAAACCGAGCATCCAGCCAGTCCGCCCATTTGACGGCTTTTGCCTGCAAGTCAGCCCTGTAGATGGCGTTGTAATGCGGGGTCTTCGAGTGGTAGTTAGCCGCTCGCGTCCACAGATCGCCTTTGTCATGTTTAATATGTTGCCGAAGCCGCCAGGCGGCCAAATCGAACGAATAACAGCCTGCCGCCGCCACATCGTTTGCCGAAATGCCATACTTGGCTAAATCACTTAAATACCCCGTGTTGAATTGCATCGCCCCCACATCATGGGTGCCGTTAGCATTAAGCACCCATTGCCCAGGCTTGCCCGCTTCCTTTTCTGCCACTGCCAGCACGATGTTTGCGGGCACTTCGTATTTCATGGCCGCAGAGAGGGAACAGACCACGCGCTCTTGAAACCGTGGCGACAGATCGGCAAAGGGCAGGGCCTTGGCTTGCGACAGGATTGTCTGGGTTTCAGTGGCATGGCTCGATAGGCTGAAAGCTATTGCGACCAAGGCGACCGTTGCGTAAAAGAGTTTTCGTTCCATAGTTGCTGCTCTTAGTGTCGTTACGAGGCTTTTAAATCGCGATCACGAAAGGACGCCACTTCTGATGCCGCATCCGAAGATTGATTTGAACCTGCCGATGTTGACCCGGACGAGAGACTGTTGTTAGTAAACGTTGAGGATTGGTTTGACCCCGTGCCAGGTGCTGCATCACGCATATCACTGGCCTTGGCTTTTGCTACATCCCAAGTACCTTGTGCCAGGTTAGCAACGGTATTCGCCGCAACTCGGCCCATCGAGCCATCCATTGCCGAGGCAAGGGCACTGCCAGAACCACTGTTATTGCCAGAGCCACCGCGCATGGCGGCCATCATGTCACCGGTGCCACTGCCTGCGCTTTCCGAGGCGGACGCTTTCGAGAAGGCTGTCATGATGGCTTGAGCACCGCCTGCCATGTTAGTTGCCCCGGCCGCCATGGCCGCTCCTGCGGTGGCAGCCGCCGCAGCCCCCATTGCTGCAGCCCCCATCGCCGTCCCCGCACCGAAGCCATTACCCAGTGAACCGGTACTGCCACCGGCAAGACTGCCGATGAGCGGCGGCACCTTATTGACCAGGGCAAGCAGGACCACCGAGACAATCATCATCACCCCTAATTCTTTCAGACTGAGGCCTGCGCTCATGTGGGTGTAATACTGATCAATAAAGGACTTACCAATGCCGACCAGTAACACCATGGTGAACAGCTGTGCGGCAACCCCTAATACGGTTTTAAAATAAATGATGGCCATCTCGGAGGTCCAGCGCGAACCCCCGAAGCCCAGAAAGAAAATACCCGCATAAGCCAGGACCCAGCCACTGACAAGAAGCAACAGCATGTTCACGCCGATTAACGCCAGGATGACCAGCACAATGGCCCCCATGATAATCCCTACGGCACTATCAACCGGTGACCATACCGAGGACTGATCCAGCACCTTAAAGAAAATGTCGAAACCTATATCGACAATGCTGGACGGTGTCAGCAAAGACCCAGTGCCCGTGGCATTACCGCCAATGGTGCGAAGAGACGTCATGATCGAGGTGGCAAAGTTCGGACCGTTGACCAGCAGCCACCAGAAGAAGCCGGTAAACATCGTGAAGCGAATAAACTCCGCGAAGAATTCACCAATGTCCGCCTTACGCAAGGCCATTAAGCCGAAGGTCCAGACCATACTAATTAGTGCTAAGCTCCAAAATAACCAGCTGGCATGCGCCGTGATGGTCGACGCCCAGGTATTAGCCTTCGTTGAGTAACTGTTGAGGGCATTATCCAAAATCCCCGCGTTATCGATTGCCGCCTGTGCATTGACGGAAAACAGCATCAACACCAGGATTAGCGGGAGCAGGGCGCCTCTAACTCTAACTAAATGAGCGAGCGTTGTCATCGCTACCACCTAATAGCTTTTCTTTGGACTGGGCTTGAAACCTGAGCCGCTGCGTGGACAAGTCTTAAGCAATTCCTCCTTTTTTACCGGGTCGGTGATCTTATCTAAATCGGCACAGGTAGGGCTTGCAATGTCAGGTGCTTTTTCGCAGCCAACGAGCAAGACAGCAAACGTGCCGGCAACCATCATCAATAACAGTCTTTTTATAGTCATCACACTTCTCCTTACCAGCTTTTAGCTGAGCTTTTGACAAACTTGCCGGTACGCAGTTGAGCAGCGGAGGCGGCTTCTTTGGCTTCACGATCTGCCAAGGCCTGATTGCGGGTGGCAATGGCGTTTTGTTGAGAGATTAATAGGCCGCGAATTTGTAACAATTGATTGGCTTGATGACTGGCCAGTTGGTTGGCGTAAGAAATAGCTTCCATTTGCCCGGTTGCGGTTTGCGCCGCCTTTTGCAGACTTTCCAACTGACTGGCATCGGATTGCATGGCATTTTGTTGTTCGTCCAAGCCTTTGAACAGCGCATCCGTGGCTTTTTTCTGTGATTCAGAGCCTAAGCGTTCTGAATCCTTCATGGCTATCCATTCTGCATCCGTACAGCCACTGATGGAGTAACAAGGCGAGTCGCGATAGGTGGCCGTGTCTTTGAACTTGCTCAAGTAGGAGTCCACACCACCGAGTGTGGTTTTGTAATAGTTCAATGTATCGATAGAGCTACGCAGTTTATTCATCGTGGTGGTGGCCTGATCCCACACATAAGCTGCCGGTGCCACGGTGTTTTTGAGCATGTTTTCGTACTGTAAGAGTTGAGTCTTGTACTGGTCAATTTGTTTAGCGGTCTGTGCCGACTCATCCAGTGAAGTCGCCAAGGTACTCACATTATTGATAGGATCAAAGACGATATCGCCAACGCCGAAGATGGCAAGGGCAGGGGCTGAAACTCCTAGACCAGCAAGTCCGGTAACAATGGCTAACCCTAGTGAAATTTTAGCGGCTAAAGTGTTGGGTGGTTTTTTCATCATTTTCTCCTTGGCGTTAAACAGTTAATAATCAAAAGCCTGGTACGGCTTGGAAAAGGTCATGTCTTTGGTGACGATGACGTTGAAACGGTAACCCGGCCTGATTTCAAGCGTAGGGGCTACGTTCAGATTTTTGGCGATCATTTGCGCGGTGACTTGCCCCAACTGTTGACCGAGTGCCTGGCTCATTGCACTGTTGGCGGTAGGTTGCTGAAAGGCTGAGCTCGACTGGTTTTGTTGTTGGCTATAGGAGATACCGGCAGTGACTGCGGACATCAGGAAGGCGGAGCCATAAAGCCGCAGGTAATGGTTATTCACCTGGTCATTGAAACCGGCATACCCGGCACTATCCGCCCCCGGCATGGCACCAATGTCCATGGCTTTGCCGTCAGGGAACACAATGCGTTGCCAGGCCACCAGCACCCGCGCTTGACCATAAGACACATCACTGGAGTAAGAACCTACCAGCCGAGAGCCTTGTGGGAGCAGCAGGTGTTTGCCGGTCGGTGTGTCGTAGACGTTTTGCGCCACTTGGGCCATGATTTGACCCGGTAATTCCGAGTTGATGCCAGAAATCAGCGTACCCGGCACTACGAAGCCCGCACGCAGTTCATACGGCGTGCGCGGAGCTTCAGATTGAGAGTCCAATTTCCAACGATCACCGTGTCCTGAATCGGTAAACTGTCCCAGGTCTTTGCTTTTATTACTTTCGGTAGATGTTTGTAGCAGTCTTGGTGCAGTGTTTCCCCCTGATGTTTCTGACCAGGCTGCTTGCAGCTGTTGCATGTGGGCTTTATAGCTG
>Ga0208262_1000110_pt1 | contig 39679 bp, 31 predicted proteins | sample LakWasMet15_LOW5_2_FD_183863 | JGI IMG/M metagenome (GOLD analysis project Ga0208262, IMG submission 183863) | Freshwater sediment methanotrophic microbial communities from Lake Washington under simulated oxygen tension - Sediment Metagenome... | ecosystem: Environmental > Aquatic > Freshwater >... | reverse complement strand
CGCTTCGACTTTAATGCTTTCATCGTTTAGCATACTTTTTAGCATATTTTCGATACCGCTTTTTAGAGTAAAAGTGGATGAAGGACAACCACTGCAAGCTCCCTGAAGAACAACTTTTGCCGTTTTTGTTGATTCGTCATACGATTCAAACGCGATATTTCCGCCATCAGCCTGAACGGCGGGTTTTACGTATTCTTCCAAAATATTAATAATTTGTTGCGAAGTAATATCGAGATTGTCGAAGTTTTGGGTTTTAACGGTTTCTTGTTCCGCAATCGCCACTAGTAGACTTTCGTCAAGAACAGTTCCTCCGTTTTCGATAAATTGCTTGATAAAAGTGCGTACTTCAAGAGTTATTTCCTGCCAGTCGTTGATTTCGTATTTGGTTACCGAAATATAATTTTCGTCAATAAAAACTTCTTTCACATACGGAAATTTGAACAATTCCTTTGCTAAAGGAGATGCTGCCGTTTCATCGATGTTTTTGAATTCCACCGCATTTTTAGTCAACATTCTGCTCACGACAAATTTCAAAGCTGCCGGATTCGGCGTGGTTTCACCATAAACGGTTATGGGTTGTTTTTTGGTTTTGCTTTCTTGGATATTGATGATTATTCCGCCATTGGACACGAAAGATTCTATTTGTTCTGCCACTGCATCTTTTACGTCTTCCCATTCCACAATACTAAATTTTTCGATGGCGATGAAATTTCCGGAGATGTATACCGTTTTTACAAATGGTAAGTAAAACAGTTGTTGTGCCAAAGGAGAATTTTTTGCTTCATCAATGTTTTTAAACTCGAAACTTTGCTTCGCCAGTTCGCCAAGGCTCGGGTCATTTTTAGTTATGAAATCATCAAATTCAAATTTTAAAATGCTTGGGTTTTGTGTTTCTTTTATTGTTGTTTTTGACATATATTTTGTAATTTTTTACAAATTTAACGAAGTTATTTTCTACTATTAACTATATTTGATTTTTTAAAGAATAAATTAACTTTAAATGTGTTTAGCGTTAAATATTTATTCTTTTTTTAAGTTGTTTTATTAGGTGTTCAGTATTCACTAACAATACTTTTTGAATGTATCATAAAATTAAGATTTTTATAGTTCTATTCTTGATGACCCAATATTCTTTCTCTCAGGAAGGAATAGCTGTATATTCTGATTATTTATCGGATAATTATTATTTAATTCATCCATCTATGGCTGGAGCTTCGAACTGTGCCAAAATAAGGCTTACAGCTCGCAAACAATGGTTTGATCAAGTAGATGCACCAGCACTACAGACTTTAAGTTTTAATGGAAGAGTTGGAGAAAAATCAGGAGCAGGAATTATTTTGTATAACAACAAAAATGGGTATCATTCTCAAAATGGTGTAAAACTAACTTATGCGCATCATCTTATGTTTTCAAGAGATGATATTGACTTGAATCAATTGTCATTTGGTATTAGTGCAGTATTTGCGGAAAGTAAATTAGATGAAACTGAGTTTTTGCAGTCTGGAGATTTTGACCCGATTATTAATGGTACCATTGTTCAAAAAGCTTCTTATTTTAATATTGATTTTGGTGCTTCTTATAATTATTTGGATTTTTATGCCCATGCAACGGTTCTGAATGCTGTAGAAACAAGAAGAAATATTTATACTGAATATGAAAGCGATAATTTAAGAAAATTTTTATTGAGCGCTGGTTATGTTTTTGGAGATAAAGACAGGATTTTATGGGAGCCATCTATTTTATTTCAATTTACGGATAAAACCAAAGAATCATCAATTGATTTAAATATGAAAGCTTATAAGAATTTTGATTTTGGAAAACTTTGGGCTGCTTTGTCGTATCGTAGAAGTTTAGATGGTGCTGAATATCTTAATGGCAGTGGGGTTTCTACTCAAAAATTGCAATATATAACTCCAGTTCTTGGAGTAAATTTTAATAAATTTATGTTTGCGTATACTTATTCTTCTCTCCCAGGTAATATAAATTTTGGCACAGGCGGTTTTCATCAAATCACTTTGGGAATTGATTTGTTTTGCAAGCGTGAAAAATACGAATGCATTTGTCCTGCCATTAATTGATTATTGAAATCCGCACAATAACATTTTTTAAAGTATGCTGATAAAATTTGTAAACGGGAAAACGCCTTATATACCCGAAGATTGTTATGTTGCCGAAAATGCGACCATTGTGGGTGATGTTACTTTTGGTCATTCTTGCAGCGTTTGGTTTAATGCCGTGGTTAGAGGAGATGTGCATTTTATTACCATTGGCAATAAAGTAAATATTCAGGATGGTGCCATTATTCATTGTACGTATCAAAAACACCCCACAATTATTGGCAATAATGTTTCCATTGGTCACAATGCAATGGTTCACGGTTGTACGATACACGATAATGTTTTAATAGGAATGGGAGCCATTGTTATGGATAATTGTATTGTCGAAAGTAACTCTATTATTGCGGCAGGTGCTGTGGTTACTCAAAATACGGTTGTTAAATCTGGATCTATTTATGCGGGGATTCCTGCGACAAAAATAAAAGACATTGATCAATCTGCTTTTGCAGGCGAAATTGAACGCATTTCAAATAATTATGTGATGTATTCGTCTTGGTACAAAACCGAAGAATAAGCTCAAATTTTTAGAAGTCTTTCTGAATCACCTTATATTTATTTTCTAATATTTCGGTAAGGACTTTTGGGTTGGTATTCGTATAGAATATAGGGTTGCTTTGTTCCTCATTTGAAAATCCCACTTTTTCTTTTAAAATGTTTTGGGTCTGTTTTGCCACAGCTTCGCCAGAATCAATAACGTGAATGTGTTTAGGAAGTATCTTTTTAATTTGCGGAATTAGATATGGATAATGACTGCAACCCAAAACAAGATAGTCAATATTGGCTTCAATCATTGGAGTGAGATAGGAGTGGAGTAGTTGTGCCATTTCGGGCGAATTGATTTTGCCATTTTCAATGAGTTGAACTAATCCGTGACCCACTTGTTCTATAATTTTTGTGTCTTGAAACTTTTCGGCGGTTTTGTGAAAAAGCTCGCTATTCAAAGTGCCTTGGGTGGCCAGAATTCCAATGGTTTGTGTTTTCGAATTTGTCGCTGCCGGTTTTATTGCTGGTTCAATTCCAATAAAAGGGACATTGTATTTTGCCCTCAGTTCTTGAATGGCGTTTGTGGTTGCCGTGTTGCAGGCCACCACAATTAATTTACAATCCAATTTGAGCAAAAATTCAGTATTTTTTTCGCTCAGAGCAATTATTTCGGCTTTCGATTTTTGGCCGTATGGAGCATTTTTGCTGTCGGCTAAATAGATGGTTTTTTCATTGGGAAGTAATTGATGAATTGCTTTCCAAATGGAAGTTCCTCCAATTCCTGAATCAAAAATCCCGATAGGTCGATTGTTCTCCATAGAAACAAAGTTAAGTGCTTCAGGTTAAATTTCCTATATATTTATTTCATAAAAAAACTGCTCAAACCTAAATACGGTTGAGCAGTTTATATTTCATAAAAAAGAGTCCTTTAGAAACCTAAGTCTTTTTTCACGTCGGCAGTCAAGTTTGGCCCGTCAGCAAGTAATAAAGTTGAACCATCAAGAACATATTGAAAACCTTTTGCCTTACCTACTTTTTGGATAGAATTTCTTACTTTTTCATAGATAGGTTTAGTTATGTCTTCTTGTTTTTGTTGCAATTCCTTTTGGGCATTTTGACCGAAATCTTGAATTCTTTTTTGCATATCTTGAACCTCTTTTTGACGATCTGCGTTTACAGCTTCAGTAACAGTACCTGATTCTGCATCATATTTTTTTAATTTAGCTTGGAATTCTTCAGCCATTTTTTTGTAGTCTGCATCATAAGTTGCGCTCAATTTTTCGAGTTGATTTTGAGCATCAAGCATAGCGGGCATTTTTGACATAATTTCATTAACATCAACGTGTGCTGTTTTTGCTTGTGCATTAATAGTTTGGCTGGCTCCTAAAACAAGTATTGCAGCAATTAGTAAAGTTTTGATTTGTTTCATCGTTTTAAAATATTTAGTATTAATTATTGTTTGAATTCTATTTTGTTGTTTTTAATGTATCCGTTTTTGCTTTTATTGCGGCTTCTCGATCCTCAAGTATTTTTTTTCTTTTATCTTCAATAGCTTTTTTCCGATCCTCAATCACTTTCTTACGATCCTCCAGTGTTTTTGCTCGTAGCTCAATTTGCTTTTGTTTGGCATCTTCCACGGTTGTTTTCGGAGTTTCTTTAACTGGTTCAGAAACTGATGTTGGTTTTTTTACTTCTTCAATAATCGCTTTCTCAGAAATCGTGCCAGTTTTTTTTGCTTCTCTTTCTTCAAGCACTTGTTTTCTTTTTGCTTCTAAAGCTTTTTTATTGTCTTCAATCACCTTTTTGCGGTCTTCCAAGGTTTTTGCTTTTTCGTCAATTTGTTTTTGTTTTGCATCTTCAGCAGCAGTTGTTGTCGCTTCTTTTTTTGTATCGACTTTAGACTCAGTGGTTTTTGCGGCTGAAGGAACTGCTCCTGCCTTTTGGGTCTCTCTGTCTTTCAGAATTTGTAATCTTTTTTCTTCTGCGGCTTTTTTTCGATCTTCAATCACCTTTTTTCGATCTTCCAAAGTTTTGGCTCTTGCATCAATTTGTTTCTGTTTTGCATCAGCTGCAGCTGTTTTGGCAGTCTCTTTTTCTGCATCGTTTCCAGTTGTGACGGCCGTTTTAGAAGTTTCTGGCGTTGTTACGGTTTTCTGAGCAGATCTGTTTGTTAGAATTTGATTTCTTTTTTCTTCGGCAGCTTTTTTTCTTTCTTCCAGTAATAATTTTCTGTCTGCGATAACTTTATCCCGAGCTTCTTTTTTTGCATCTAACGTTTTTTGTCTATTTGCCAAATCAGGATTTTCGTCAGCGGCATCTTCTTTATTTTCTTTGGCTTCTTCTTCTTTGAGTTGTTTTTTTGTCAATTGTTCTCTCTTATCGGCACGTGTTATAATTCGTAAAACCTGATCACTAACATCAAATCTTTTTGCTGCAAAAAGCATAGTTAAATCAGAAGTTTTGTCAAAAATAAAATCATATTTTTTTGCCTCGGCGATATCTTGAATTGCTGTAAATACCTGGTCTTGTATTGGTTTTGTTAAAACGGATTTTTGTATCATTAAATCTCCGTTTGGCCCGAATCTTTTTTGTTGATATCCCAACATTTCATCTTCAAGAAACTTAATTTCAGTTTCTCTTTCGTCAATAAGTCCTTTGGTCAACAACGCTTTTTCTGCTTTTAATGCATCCTTTAGTTTGTTGATTTCAATTTTCTTGGTTTCAATTTCTTGTTTCCATTTTTGGGCTTTTTGCTCTAATTGGTTTTGGGCATCAGTATAATCGGGTACATTTTGTAAAATGTATTCCATATCAATATAGCCAATTTTTGTTCCTCTGGTTTGAGCCTGATTTGTACTTGATACAACCAGAATCATAATTAAAAATAAAAATTGTTTTCTCATAATGCTACTTTATTTGAAAAATTTATATCATTTTTTAAAATTGTTGTCCAATAATAAAATGCGTTTCCCATCCGTTTGCTTTTCCTTCAGGAGTTAAGCTGTCAAAACCATGTCCGAAATCAATTCCTAATAATCCAAAAGCTGGCATAAATACGCGCAATCCGAAACCTGCTGAACGTTTTAGGTCAAAAGGATTATAATTTTTAAACGTGCTAAATGATGAACCTGCTTCTAAAAACGTCAAAGCATAAATAGATGCTGATGATTTAAGTGTTATGGGGTAACGTAATTCTAATGAATATTTATTGTAAATTGTTCCTCCAGTTGGATCAGTCAACGAACCATTTGGATAGCCTCTTAATGCCACGGTTTCTCTTCCGTCCATAGAATAGTTTGCCATCCCGTCGCCTCCAAGATAGAATCGTTCGAAAGGTACAACGCCTCTGTCTTGATTGTATGTTCCCAAGAACCCAAATTCTGCCAAAGACCGAAACACTAATTTACCATAAACTTTGGTATACCAATCAGCTTTGAACTTTATTTTATAATATTCCAGCCATTTATATTTTTCTTGATCTACTTTTGCAATATCTGTAGCTGCATTTTGGTATCCATCTACTTTATTTCCATTGGCATCTATATAGTCACCTATTTGAACTACATAACCATTTGCATCCGGAACTGGTTGCCCACTACCATCTAGTTTTATAGCAGTATTTTTTAGTTTATATGCCTCTTGATCTCCTAATGTTGCATAATTAATTCCATTCATCAAGGAATAAGGAAGCGTGAATTTTCCTGAAATACTGAATTCTGAACCATATGTTGGGAATATTGGATTGAAACCTTTGTTGCTTCTTGATAATCCAACGGTGTAAGCCAAGTTTCTTGATGCCCCGTTACCAAATGTAAATAAACCTGTATTGTAATTATTTAAATCATAATGTTGGTAACTCACAGATTGTGATAATACAAAATAATCATCTGGGACTGAAAGTCTTTTTGCCAAACCTACAGAGATGGTCATAATGTTAAAACTTTTTGTTTTGTCAACTTTGTATGTTTGATAATTATTTAAAAATTGTTTTGTGTATGATAATGAGGTGCTAAATTGCACTGGTTTTTTCTTGCCAAACCATGGTTCCGAAAAGGATAAACTATACGTTTGAAAATAAGTGCTTCCTTGTAAACGCAAGGAAACTTTTTGTCCATCACCCATAGGAAGTGGTTTGTATGCATCTTTATTTAATAAATTTCTTGCCGAGAAATTATTAAAAGATAATCCTAAAGTACCAATAAAACCACCACCGCCATAACCGCCTTGAAGTTCTATTTGGCTGGCTCCTTTTTCGGTCAAAGGGTATTCAATATCAACCGTCCCGGCTGCCGCATCAACGTTTTTAAATTTTGGTTCAATGGTTTCAGGGTCAAAAAATCCTAACTGACCAATTTCACGAATGGTTCTTATTAGTAATTCTTTATTGTATTTTTCTCCTGGTTTGGTTCTTAATTCTCTGTAAACTACGTGGTCGTTTGTTTTGTCATTTCCTGTTACCGTAATTTTATTGAAATAGGCAATGGGACCCTCAGTAATTCGTATTTCAAAATCAATCGTGTCGTTTGCCGTTTTTACCTCTACCGCATTTATATTGGAAAATAAATAACCGTTGTTTTGATATAGATTGGTAATGTCTTCACTATCTGGTTTCGACTTATCGGCGATTCTTTTCTCAAGAAGGACGCCATTATAGGTTTCTCCCTTTTTGATGCCTAACATACTGCTTAGCCCTTGATCAGTGTATACGGTGTTTCCTAAAAATTTGATGTTTCCAAAATAGTATTTGTTTCCCTCTTCAACTTTTATTTTAACTGCTAGTGCATTTTTCTCTTTATTATAGGTAACTGAATCAGAAAGGATTCTGGCGTCTCTGTATCCTTTTTCTTTATAGGAAGCGATTACTTTTTCTAAATCGGTTTTATATTTTTCCTTAATAAATTTTGATGCTTTGAAGACACGGGTTGCTTTCTTTTGTTTGGTGTCTTTCATGGCTCCTCGCAGGGTTTTGTCTGATAGTTTTGTGTTACCAATGAAATCAATTTCTTGAATTTTAACTTTATCGCCCTTGTCAATTTTTACAACCATATTCACAAAATTTACGGATGAGGTATCTATAACAGTATTTATGGTAACCTTTGTGTTGTAATAACCGTCTTTTTTATATTTATTTTCGATATAATTTTTTGTGGTTGTAATTAAGTTTTCATTTACAACTTTGCTTTTGGTCAATCCATTATCCTTTATTAAGCCCTCGATTTTGCTTTTTTTGACACCAACAAATTTTACTTCATTCAACTTGGGCAACTCTTCAACGTGTAAATCAATATATATGCTGTCGTTTTGAATTTTATTTACATAAAATGAAATTTCATCAAATAAACCCAGTTTCCCCAGTTTTTTTATGGCATTACTTATTTCTTCTCCAGGAACGGTAATTTCTTGTCCTTTTTCAAGGCCGGCGAAGGTTACCACGGTTTGAGCGTTAAAGCTTATTTTGCCAACAACGGCAACATCGGCCAGAATATATTTTTTTCCTTGGTCAAAAGGAACTCTTTCTTGAGCTTTAATTTGTGAAAAACTTCCAAAAATCAATAGGGTAAGGGCTATTTTTATGCTTTTATGTAACACTAAAAAATTATTTAATTTGTTCACTTGTTTTTCCAAATCTACGTTCTCTTTTTTGATAACTAATGATAGCCTCATATAAATCGTTTTCTTTAAAGTCTGGCCATAATATATCAGTAAAATATAATTCTGCATAGGCAATTTGCCATAACAAAAAATTACTTATCCTATGTTCTCCACTTGTTCGTATTAATAAATCTACCTCAGGTAAATTTTGCGTGTAAAGATGCTCATTTATAATTGAATCGTCAATAGAGTCTATTGAAATTATATTATTTTTAACTTTATCACTTATGTTTCTAACTGCATTTACTATTTCTTCTCTAGAGCCGTAACTCAACGCCAAAGTTAATGTCATTCGAGTATTATTCTTTGTCTTGTTGATTACGTCAAGTAATTCTTTTTGCGCTGATTTGGGTAATTTTTCGAGATTACCAATTGCATTTAATTTGATGTTGTTGTCTACTAGTGTTTTAAGTTCTTTCTTTAATGATCTAATTAATATTTTCATTAAAGTTTCGACTTCCAGTTTTGGTCTGTTCCAGTTTTCGGTAGAAAAGGCATACAAAGTAAGAAATTCAATTCCTAACTCGGCACATGATTCTATATTCGCCTTTACGGATTTAGTTCCGCTCTCGTGGCCTAAAGCTCGTAACAATCCTTTTTGTTTTGCCCAACGACCATTGCCATCCATAATTATGGCCAAGTGTTTAGGTAAATTTGTTGGGTCTATTTTGTCTTTTAAATTCATTTTTTTATTCTGCGCAATAACAAGGCGTGTTTCCAAAAGTATAAGTTAGAGTAAGCCCTGAAAAAACATACCAATCATTATTATTTATATTTCCAAATCGTAACATTTTTAAATTTTCATTTTTCGGATTGCTTCCATCTAGGTTGTCTGTAAACGTATATCTAGCTGCAACCTCCAATGCCAATATTAAATGAGGCGTAACATTCGATTTTATGCCTAAATTCATCGGAATTGCTAATGAATTGGCATTCCTGTCTTTCAATGTTTCACCTGATAAAACATACAATTCACTATAATTAAAAAAACTTAATCCAGAATAAACATAAGGAGAAATCTTCCTTTTGATATCATGTAGATTGAAGTCGAAAAAATTAAATTCAAGGCCTAAAGATACTTCTTTTATGCTGTTTTCAAAACGATATCCTCTTTGATTTCTACTTGGCTCTTTCGAATCCAGATCATTCGCCACAATTTTTGATTGGGAGTATGAAAAACGGTAAGCATGTCTAGGGCTTTTATTCCATTTATATAAAATTCCAAGTGCAGGTTCGTTAGGTGAAATATAAGTAGTTGACCCAACATCACCAATATAATTGCTTCCGCCTAAAAACAAGCCAATCTCATGAATTTGGGCATTCATTGAACAAAATAAAAACAAGAATATTAGACTGAAAGGTTTGTACATTTTAATTGAAAATTGCGTGCAAATATAATAATAATCAAAGGGAATCAATACTCATTGATTTAAATGTGTCTTTTACTGAAAAATTGACACAAAAAAGAATGCGAATTATTGATTCGAAAATGTTGAAACGGGAAAAACAAGGGTATTCGTATGCTGAAACGTCAAAAACAATTTAATTTCTTCGGTCTTCACCCCAATATAGTTTGGAACGAAGCGTTTTTAGGAAGGTTTCTTTGGGGATTTCCACCATATTTATTTGAAAGGGGGCTTTTTTAATGACTAATATTGTTTCGTTTTTTACAGAAATAACCCTTGAATCCATTGAAACTAAGTAATGTTCTTCCCTGCCAGAAACTTTTAATCGAATTTCGGTTTCATCTGGAATCACAAGAGGACGAGCATTTAGATTGTGGGGTGCAATAGGAGTTACTACCAAGCTATTTACATCAGGAGTTAATATTGGTCCGCCACAACTCATCGAATAACCTGTTGAACCGGTAGGTGTCGCAATAATCAAGCCGTCGGCCCAATAGGAATTCAAGTATTCGTTGTTTAAGTAGGTTTCTACTGTTATCATTGAAGTAGTGTCTTTCCTGCTTACAGTGATTTCATTCATGGCGAAATTAATGTCCTCAATTGCAACATTTTCAGGTGAACACGATAAACTTAATAGAGTTCTTTTAGAAATGGTGTATTTTTTATCGATTATAAGTTGCATAAACTCGGCGATATTCTCTTTTTGGACTGTAGCTAAAAAACCTAATCGGCCTGCATTTATTCCTAGTATGGGAATTCCAGAATTTCGAACCATTGTTGAAGCTTTTAAAATGGTGCCGTCTCCACCAATGCTAATTAGCATATCAAAACTTTTGTCTAACTCGGTATGTGAAGTAAAAGTTTTATATTGATTTCCAATGATTTTTTTTTTGTGCAAAATGTTCAAAAAATTAGATTCGATGACCATTTCGACCTTATTCTTGATAAAAAACTCGAAGATGTCCTTTATAATTGGCTCTGTGCTATTTTGATAATATTGACCGTATATGGCTACTTTCATTTTCTTGACTTTCTTTTTTTGGAGGATGCCGATTGTTATCGGGTAGTTAAGACTTAAATATTGAGGTATTTATCCAAATAATCAGAGCGTTCCTTTAATGTGTTAATATAATTATCTTCTGAATGTTCTGATATAATTTCATAATTATATCTTCTAAAAGATTGAATGATTTCGTTTATTGGTCCTAAACTTAATTTAAGGGTCACTTCTATGTTTTCAATATCGGCTGCCGAGATGAACAAGCCAAGTAGTTTGCCGTTATTGCTTTCCACAATTTGAGAAATTTGGCTTATTGAATAATCCAGCACTCTTTTTTTGACAACAATAACTCTTCCCGTCTCCTGCAAAAAAGGGGTTTCGTGAAAAAACTTCATAATATCAGCCATTTCATAATAACCAACGTATTTATTGGTTTCGTCTAATACAGGAACTAAGTTAGTGTGGTTTTTTGCAAATATTTCTAAAACATCTAGCCAAATCATATTAGTTCTGGCATAAAATTTTTCGAAAGAATATCTATAATCGATTATTTTTTTATCTGTTGAAAAAGTTTCAACATCATCAGATGCAATGCTGCCAATGTAAATTTCCTCCTCAACCACCGGAAAATGGGAAAAAGTTAATTCTTCAAAAAAGTCTTGAACAACCGCAATGCTTTCTTGGCTGTCAATCGCTTTAAAATCATTGGTAATATAGTTTGTGATTTCTGTCATAAATTAATCGAAAATAATTGATGCAAAATAATCAAAATTATCCAAAAACTACCAGTTTTAACTTTGTATTTTTGCAAAATAAATTATTTACTTCTAGCCCAACTCTCTTTTTGGAGAGAGGCGGATGGGAGTGAGGCTAAAAATTATTCTAATGACAAAGTTAAGTGTAAATATTAACAAAATAGCTACTTTACGAAATGCGCGTGGCGGAAACGTTCCAGATTTATTAAAAGTGGCAACTGATATACAAAAATTTGGTGCGCAAGGAATCACTATTCATCCGCGTCCAGATGAGCGTCATATTCGCTATCAAGATGCTCGCGATTTGAAATCGATAGTTTACACCGAATATAATATCGAAGGTAATCCCGAGAAGACTTTTATAGATCTTGTTCTTGAAATAAAACCAACTCAAGTAACATTAGTTCCTGATGCGGTTGATGCCATAACTTCAAATGCTGGATGGGACACCATTAAACACAAGGATTTTCTAACAGAAATTGTTCAGGAATTTCAACGCAACAGTATTAGAACTTCCATTTTTGTCGATCCGGTTCTCGAAATGATTGAAGGTGCAAAAAACATTGGAACTGATAGGATCGAATTGTACACGGAAGCTTTTGCCCACGAATACAGCATTGGTAACAAAAGCGGAATTGACCCTTATGTAAAATCTGCAGTTTTGGCAAATGAATTAGGTCTGGGAATCAATGCCGGACACGATTTGAGTTTAGATAACATACAGTTTTTTAATCAAAACATTCCTGGTTTGCTCGAAGTTTCCATAGGCCACGCACTCATTTCCGAAGCCCTTTATTTAGGACTGGACAATGTGGTAAATATGTATTTACAAAAACTGAAATAATTCTAAACATATAAGGCATATAAGGTTATTTAAGTTGTAAAGAAATTGTAATTCTTGTTAGAAAAAAACTTATGTAATCTTATGTGCTTTTTATGGAAAAAAACTAAATAGGAAAAGATGCTTTATTCAAAAATAGAAGGTTCTGGCAAACCGCTCCTAATCCTTCACGGGTTTCTTGGAATGTCAGATAATTGGAAAACAATGGGAACGCAATTCGCTGCCGAAGGATTCGAAGTCCATTTGCTGGATTTGCGCAACCACGGGCGAAGTTTTCATTCCGAAGAATTCAGTTATGAATTGATGGTTAAAGATGTTTATGAATATTGTAAGGCAAATAATCTAGAAAAAATTAATATTATTGGGCATTCAATGGGAGGTAAAACGGCAATGCTTTTTGCAACAACTTATCCAGAAATGGTCGAAAAATTAATTGTTGCCGACATTGGGCCAAAATTCTATCCGCAGCATCATCAAGTAATTCTGCAAGGATTAAATGCTGTCGATTTTTCAAAAAAGCCTTCTCGAAATGAAGTTGAAGAAATACTTTCACAATATATTACTGATTTTGGAACCAGACAATTCTTGATGAAAAGCTTGTATTGGCAAGAGCCAGGGCAATTAGCGTTTCGATTTAACCTTGCAGTTTTCAATAAAAAAATTGAGGAAATCGGGAAGCCTCTTCCTGAGAATTACGTTTTCAATAAATCAGTACTTTTTATTCGTGGTGGAAATTCCAGTTATATTTTGGACGAAGATTTCGAAAATATTAAAAAACATTTTCCTAATTCAAGAATAGAAACCATTCCTAATGTGGGTCATTGGCTTCACGCCGAAAATCCCAAAATGTTTTATGAAATTGCAAGTAATTATATTCTTTAAATTGAAAAAATCGCCACTCAAAAAAGTGGCGATTGATTAAGTAAAAACGGCTGCTATTTTTTTTCTTTATATCTTTTGTCTGGAGTTCCGTCTTTTTTCAAAACGACTTTTGTCTCTTTGTTGTTTTTATAACGTTTATCTGGTGTTCCATCTTTTTTCAAGACGACTTTTGTTTCTTCGGATTTTTTGTAACGTTTGTCAGGGGTTCCATCTTTTTTCAAGACTGTTTTAGTTTCAGTTTTTTTAACATCTTTGCTGATTTTTTCTGTTTTTTGAGATGTTTTTGGTGTAGCTTGTTGGGCTGAAGCAGTTAGTGCTAATCCTAAAATAGCAATTACCGATAGAAATATTTTTTTCATTTTTTTTTAATTTATAGATTATAAGGGCTAATTTATAAATAACCATATTTATTATTTAAAAAATTAAGTTAAATTTAAATAACATAAAAAAAACCTTTTCTGTTGAAGGAAAAGGCTTTGGTTTTTAAAATATCTAAAAATTTTTAGTTTTTCATAATTTTCATAGTTTCAGTTTTTCCAGTATCAGAAGTTACTTTCAATACGTAAGCTCCGGTTTGAAGTGATTTCAAATCTAGATTGGCTTTATTTAAAGCTGAAAATTTAGAGTCGAAAACTTGTCGTCCAAGCAAGTCAAATACTGTAGCTTGTTTTATCAAGGATTTTTCCGAGTCAAGATGCAATATTCCATTTGTTGGATTTGGATAAAATGAAATTTGGTTTTTAATATCAAAGTTGGGAGTTTTTAAAGGGATTCCCGTGAATTTAAAAATTCCGCCTGTTGTTGAGTTAATGGTTTCGCCTGCCGAAAACCCAAAACTGCTATTCAAAAAAGCTAATGTTCCGTGGGAAACCCCGTCAATAGCAATCCAAGTAGTTCCGTCATCAGTGCTATATGATGAACCAAGTGGATTTGCAGTTGAGGCAGAAACTATTATTGAAGTCCCTGGAATATAGGCTATATCTGTGTTATAAAATCCCGAAGTTGTAACTGGATTCCAAGTATCTCCACCATCTATGGTTTTGTATAAAGTGGTTGTGTCATAATATTGCATTAAGAGCCCTTTGTTGGTATCAGAAAATGTGAGGCGATCAAACCAAAAATCAGTGCCAGCAGGTGATGTAACAACCGTCCAGTTTAGCCCATTATCAGTTGATCTGTATATTCTCCCTAAATCAGTTCCAAACCAAATGGAGTTTCCTGAAAATGTGTATCTGTTAAAAATGCCGAATTCACCAGCTATATCAGGATCTGGAATATTCGCGCCATCAACTCTTGTCCAATTACTTCCGCCGTCATTTGTAGTGTAGATTTCAAATTCGCCACTTTCTGGATCTCCTAGAGCAATTCCATTGTTGGCGTCCCAAAAATAGACACAGTTGGCATATGACTCTATAGGATTATTAAATAGAGCAGTGGTTTGTTGTGCCCAAGTGATGCCTCCATCCGTTGTTTTCCACACACCTCCTAAATCGCCAGTTTCGGGATAGGTAGAAACCCAAGCAATTAAATCGGATGCAGCTGTAATTGAGGAAATACCTAATCCCGCAGTATTTGGACCCAAATCTATTGATCCTGGTGTCCAACTTTCTCCTCCATTAGTGCTGAGTGTAAATCCTTTTAGAGTATAATCTTGACTGGCATTGTCAAACTCATTAGCCCAAATTACATTAGCATCTACTATTGAAATGCTGTTTGAAGTTCTTGCTGGAGTAGCGAAACCTGTCGCTTTTTCAGTCCAAAATTGTGCATTAGCAACGAATGAGCTTGCCAATAAAACAGAGAGTAAAGCTTTTTTCATAAATTTAGGTTTTAAGATTATTCATACGAAGATAAGAAAACTTTTGTATTAAAAATATTTATTTTATTTTTGAAATAAAAAACTATGAGACTACTTATTAGAATCCTTATTACATCAGGTTTGGTTTTGCTTATTTCCCACTTTATGAAAAGTGTCAGTGTTGCCGATTTTACAACTGCTCTAATTGTTGCCGTTGTATTGGGATTGCTCAATATTTTTATCAAGCCTATATTGGTTATATTGACCCTGCCATTTACCATCGTTACTTTAGGCTTATTTTTGTTAGTAATTAATGCAATAATTATACTTCTATGTGACAATATAGTGGGAGGATTCAGTGTAGATTCCTTTTGGACGGCATTGCTTTTCAGTCTCATATTGTCAATTCTTCAGTCAATTATGTATAAAATTTTAGGCGATGATAAATAGAAAACGCTTCGGAATCAAGCATAAATAATTGGCTAAAATTCAATAGATTAAAAACTTGTTTGGGTTGCAAAAATTTTATAATTTTGCAACCCAATTTTATTATGTAAATTAAAGACAGAAATGGATATTAAAAGAGTAGCATTAGACGCAGTAAACGAAACGATTGTAATGACAGTCGTTCATATGGATTACAAAGGTCAAGTAGCAAAAAGAATAAACGAAAAAATGCCTTTGGCAACCGTTAAAGGTTTTAGAAAAGGTGCAGTTCCGAAAGATCTTGTTGAAAAACAATACGGAAAAGCAATAAAACAAGAAGAAGTAAAAAAAGTAGTTGATTTAGCTTTAGAGCGTTTTGTTCAATCCGAAAGATTAAATCTTCTTGGAACTCCGCTTGCCAAAGTAAACGAAAATTTTTCTTGGGAAGACGAAGAATTAGTTTTTGAATACGAAATAGGGTTAGTTCCAAGTTTCGAATTGGATCTTGAAGCTAAAAATAACATCATTAAATATGTGGTTAGTGCAGATGATAAACTAATTGAAGGTCAAATTGGTCGTATCCAAAAACAATTTGGAAAAGCCGTTCCTCAAGATGTAGTTGAAGTTGGTTTTGATGTTTCTGGAACTTTTTTCAATATTGAAAAAGGAATCAACAACCCAACAAGCTTTTCTTTAGATGTTTTCAAAGATAAAGCTACAGCAGATAAATTTATTGGTAAAAAAGTGGGTGACGTTGTCACTTTAAATACAAAAGGTTTATTCAAAGACGATCATCAATTAATGGATTACTTGAAAGTAAGCCATGATGACGTTCACAGTCTTGATGTTGATGTTGATTTCACCATTGAAAGCATCAATTCAACAGAATTGGCCGAGTTAAACCAAGAGTTGTTCGATAAGCTTTTTGGACCAGGAAATCTTGCTTCAGTTGAAGAATTGAAAACAAAAATCAAGGAAGATGCTGAAATTCAATTTGCTCAACAAGCCGAACAAAAACTAATGATGGATGTTCAGGAATTCTTAATCGAAAACACAAAATTTGATTTGCCGGCTGAATTTCTTAAAAAATGGTTGCAAACTGTTGGTGAAAAACAACTTTCTCCAGCTGAAGCTGAAATGGAATATGCAAGATCAGAAAAAGGATTGCGTTTTCAATTAATTGAAGGAAAAGCCTTGGCGCAAAGCAACATTCAAATAACTTTCGAAGATTTGAAATCATTTACAACCAAAGCAATTCGTCAGCAAATGGCACAATTCGGGCAAATAAACCCATCAGACGAAGAAGTTCAAGGAATTGTTGCGAGAGTTTTGGCAAACCAAGATGAAGTAAAAAGACTTTCAGATCAAGTTGTAGCTGACAAAATGTTGCAATTATTTAAGGAAAAAGCAAATCCTACGACTAAAGAAGTTACTTACGAGCAATTTATTGCCGCTTCTTATGGAGAATAAATTTTAAAAAATTAGTATCTTTGAGCGTCAAAAGAATAATTTTTTTGACGCTCTTTGTTTTTATTTGTTTAAGGTTCAAAGCTAAAAAGTTGAGCAACCTTAAACCATAAACTTTAAACTTTAAAATATGAACTACGGTAAAGACCCGAGAGCTACGCTCGAACTGGCGAAGCAATTTAAAAAATTTGCTACAAAACACCAAGGTGTAAACGCAATGTACTACGACAAAATCGTAAACGCAATGACGCCTACGAATATGACCCCTTATATTATTGAAGAACGTCAATTGAATATTTCCCAATTAGATGTTTTTTCGAGATTAATGATGGACAGAATTATTTTCTTGGGAACAGGAATTGACGACCAGATTGCTAACATCGTTCAAGCGCAATTGCTTTTTCTTGAAAGTGCCGATGCCTCAAAAGACATTCAAATTTACTTGAATTCTCCTGGCGGAAGCGTTTATGCAGGATTGGGAATTTATGACACGATGCAATACATCAAGCCTGATGTTGCTACAATTTGTACGGGTATGGCAGCGTCTATGGGAGCAGTTTTGTTGTGTGCTGGAGCGGCAGGAAAACGTTCGGCATTGCCACACTCGAGAGTAATGATTCACCAGCCATCAGGCGGAGCACAAGGTGTTGCGACTGATATGGAAATCAACCTTCGTGAAATGTTGAAATTAAAAGACGAATTGTACAAAATCATTTCGCATCATTCAGGACAAACTTTCGAGAAAGTGCATGCTGATAGCGAACGCGATTATTGGATGATTGCTGATGAAGCAAAAACATACGGAATGATTGATGAAGTGTTAAGAAGAGGATGAATTAGTTCCAAGTTTAAGACCTAAAGTTTCAAGTTGCTCGAGTAACTTTTAAACTTTAAACTTTTAAACTTTAAACAAAAAATAATGGCAAAACAAAAACTAGAATGCTCATTCTGTGGAAGAAAAAAACCGGAAACCAATTTATTGATTGCCGGAATTGATGCCCACATTTGTGACAAATGTATTGAGCAAGCCCACGGAATTGTATTAGAAGAATTAAAATCAAGCGGAAAGTCAAAAATGCCTGCCGATTTGATTTTGAAAAAACCAAAAGAAATCAGGGCTTTCCTTGACCAATACGTTATTGGACAAGATCAAACCAAAAAAGTGATGGCAGTTGCCGTTTATAATCACTATAAACGCTTGATGCAACAAGAATTGAACGATGACGTAGAGATTGAAAAAAGCAATATCATTATGGTGGGTCAAACCGGAACTGGTAAAACTTTGGTTGCCAAAACCATTGCTAGGATGCTCGACGTTCCTTTGGCGATTGTCGACGCGACAGTTTTGACAGAAGCCGGTTATGTAGGCGAAGATGTCGAAAGTATCTTGACACGTCTTTTGCAAGCCGCCGATTATGATCTTGCAAAAGCTGAAAGAGGAATTGTTTTTATTGACGAAATTGACAAAATTGCCCGTAAAAGCGATAATCCATCCATAACCCGAGATGTTTCAGGTGAAGGAGTTCAGCAGGCATTATTGAAATTATTGGAAGGAACGGTTGTTAATGTTCCGCCAAAAGGAGGAAGAAAACATCCAGATCAAAAATTTGTCGAGGTGAATACCCAAAATATTTTGTTTATTGCCGGAGGTGCTTTCGACGGAGTTGAAAAAATAATTTCGAAACGATTGAATCGCCAAGCAGTTGGTTATAGCACTTCGAGAAATGTCGATAATATTGACAAGGATAATTTGTTGCAATATATTATTCCGAAAGATATCAAGGATTTTGGATTGATTCCAGAAATCATTGGTCGTTTGCCGGTTTTGACGCATATGGATCCTTTAGACAGAGAAACTTTGAGAGCGATTTTGACAGAGCCTAAAAATGCTTTAATCAAGCAATACCAAAAGTTATTTTTAATGGATGAGGTCGAATTTAGCATCACGGATGAAGCTTTGGATTTTATTGTTGAAAAAGCATTAGAATATAAACTCGGAGCTCGTGGTTTGCGTTCTTTATGCGAAGCCATCCTTACAGATGCTATGTACGAATTGCCAAGTACTGATGATAAAATCTTGGAAATCGACGTGGATTATGCCAAAGAAACCTTGAATAGAAACTTATTGAAACGATTAGAAATTGCTTCGTAAATTTTTATTGTTTATGGCATTTCAAACCCGATAGGTTTTTAAAACCTGTCGGGTTTATTTATTAACACTTGAGATTTGTTGATATGAAAAAACACGGGATATTCTTTTTTATAAGCAATAGATTAACGATTTTTGTCGGCATAAATTAATAGAATTAAAAATGGTAATAGAAGATAAAGAGATTATTTTGTTAAAAGTTTCTGGTCAGGATAAACCAGGGGTAACAGCTGGTTTAACATCAATATTGGCAACTTATGATGCCATTATTTTAGATATTGGTCAAGCTGATATTCACGATACCCTTTCTTTGGGAATTTTATTTGAGATAAAAGCGGGATCTTCTTCGGCAGCTGTTTTGAAAGATTTATTGTTCAAAGCTTATGAATTGGGCATTAATGTTAAGTTTGTTCCAATTAGCATTCCTGATTATGAAATTTGGGTAAAAGGACAACGTAAACAACGTTATATCATCAATATTTTGGGAGAAACATTGACCGCTGTTCAATTGTCTGCTGTTACCAAAATAATGTCGGATCAAAATTTGAATATTGATTCCATTATACGATTAACCGGCAGAACTTCGGTGGTCGAAAAAGAAGAATATCCTCGTTCTTGCATACAATTATCCGTAACTGGCGAAATTGGGGACAAAACGTTGATGACCGCTAGTTTTATGGAAATCTCTAGAGATTTAGATGTCGATATCTCTTTTCAAGAGGATAATATTTTTAGAAGAAACAGACGTTTAGTGTGTTTTGATATGGATTCTACTTTAATTCAAACCGAAGTAATTGATGAATTGGCTGAGTTGGCAGGAGTTGGTGAGCAAGTGAGAGCCATTACAGAATCAGCTATGAATGGTGAAATAGATTTTAGTGAAAGCTTCAAAAAACGAATGGCTTTGCTGGAAGGTTTGAGCGAAGACGTATTGCGTAATGTGGCTATAAATCTGCCTATAACAAAAGGAGCGCATCGCCTAATGAAAGCTTTAAAATATTATGGCTTTAAAACCGCTATTTTATCTGGAGGATTTACCTACTTTGGGGATTATTTGCAAAAGGAATTGGGCATTGATTATGTTTATGCTAATCGATTGGAGATTATAGATGGTAAATTGACGGGAAAATATTTAGGTGAAATTGTAGATGGACAAAAGAAAGCCGAATATCTAAAGGCCATTGCCGAAAAAGAAGGCATAAACATTAACCAAACCATTGCCGTGGGTGATGGCGCGAATGATTTACCAATGCTGAACTTGGCGGGTTTAGGAATTGCCTTTCACGCGAAACCGAAAGTAAAAGAAAATGCCGCCACATCCATTTCCAGTCTAGGTCTTGACGGTATTTTATACTTATTGGGCTATCATGATAGACATATAGATATGATGCAGGAGTAAAAAATATTTTAAATTATTGTATAAAAGCCTTAGTTCTTTCTTGGAACTAAGGCTTTTTAAGAGTATTCTCGCTTTATTAATTAGGAAATTTTATTGATTAGAATTTTTTATAAATTTATTTCTGGATATTATTTATTTTAAGGGTTTCCTATGCATTATAGACCACCATTAAAGCCAAAAACTCTGTTTGAAACCAAAAAAAACTGTAAAAATCAAAATTATGGCTTTCTATTTTGATTCATTAATTTCTGATTTTTTGTTCCCATTTCCAGGCACTTTCCATCGCTTCTTCCAATGTTGATTGCGCTTTCCAGCCTAAGACATTATTTGCTTTATCCGTATTGGCATAGGCCGAAGTTACATCACCTTCTCTGCGAGTCACTATTTTATAAGGCAATTTTTTACCGCTTACTTTCTCGAAAGCGTGAATCACTTCAAGAACTGAGCTTCCTGTTCCTGTTCCTAAATTGAAGGTCTCAACTTTAGTCAAATTCTTTTTGTCTAATAAACGTTTCAAAGCAATAACGTGGGCTTTTGCCAAATCGACTACGTGAATATAATCGCGAATGCAGGTTCCATCGGGTGTTGGGTAATCATTACCATAAACCGACAATTCTTTTCGTAGACCTAATCCAGTTTGGGTTATAAAAGGGACTAAATTTTGTGGAACTCCCAATGGCAATTCCCCAATTTCAGCACTTGGATGTGCTCCAATCGGGTTGAAATAACGCAACAAAATTGCGTTGATGTTGCTTACTTTGGTAGTGTCTGTTATGATTTCTTCTCCTATTTGCTTGGTGTTTCCGTAGGGTGACATCGCTGGCTGAACGGATGAGTCTTCGTTGATTGGCATTTTTTCGGCTTGACCGTAAACTGTACAAGACGAACTAAAAATGAAGTTGGCCTCTGGCTGATGCTGTAATTCTTGAAGCAAATAAACTAGAGTATTCAGGTTATTTTCATAATACAATAATGGGTTTCCAACGCTTTCACCAACCGCTTTTGAAGCTGCAAAATGGATTACGCCAGAGATATCGCAATGTCTTTTGAAAAAATCTTGCACTTTTTCTTTATCTCTTAAATCCAACTTTTCGAAAGCAGTATTTATTCCTGTAATATTGGCAATTCCATCCAAAACATTCAACGATGTATTTGAAAGATTGTCTATAATAATTACTTCAAAACCCTGATTTTGCAATTCGACTACGGTGTGTGAACCGATGAATCCTAAACCGCCTGTTACTAGTATTTTCATATTTATTTTTTATGGCAGAGACTCACAACAGTGCGTTTCCACAGAATTAAATTATTTTAAAAATTCCAATACACTATCGGTAATAAACTTGATTTGTTCATCGTCCAATTCAGTGTGCATGGGTAATGAAATCACTTCTTTCACTAATTGGTTGGTCACCAAAAAACTTTCTTCTTTATAGCGTGAGTCTAAATAGGCTTTTTGTGAATGCAAAGGAATTGGGTAATAAATTGCACACGGAATACCTTTATTTAATAAGTGTTGCATTAAAGCATCTCTATCTGCGTTGATAATTCGTAGCGTGTATTGATGAAAAACGTGACAATCGCAAATCTCGCAAATACTTGGTGCGATGATATGTTTGTTTCCTTCTAAAGCCAAAGTATATTTTCTTGCGGCATTTTGACGTGCAGCGTTATATTCGTTTAAAAAAGGTAGTTTGGCATTCAAAACAGCTGCTTGAATACTGTCTAATCTTGAATTTACTCCCACAACGTCGTGATGATAACGCTCATACATTCCGTGGTTTACAATTCCTCTTATTTTGTGTGCCAATGCATCATCATTAGTAAAAATAGCGCCGCCGTCACCGTAGCATCCTAAATTTTTTGAAGGGAAAAACGAGGTTGAACCCACGTTTCCGATGGTTCCCGCTTTCTTTTTGGTTCCATCCGAAAATTTGCAATTCGCGCCAATGGCTTGCGCATTATCTTCGATAACATAAAGATTATGCTCTTTGGCAATAGCCATAATTGCTTCCATATTTGCAGCACGACCAAATAAATGTACCGGCACAATTGCTTTTGTTTTTGGTGTAATTGCTTTTTTAATACCCTCGATAGAAATATTCATATTTACTAAATCGACATCAACTAAAACTGGCGTAAGTTGCAACAAGGCAATTACTTCAACAGTTGCTGCAAAAGTAAAATCGGCTGTGATAACCTCATCGCCAGGTTTTAAATCCAGTCCCATCATTGCAATTTGTAAAGCATCGGTTCCGTTAGCACAAGGAATTACGTGTTTAACATCAAGATATTCTTCAAGGTTTTTTTGGAATTGATGAACCTGAGGGCCATTGATATAGGTGTTTGTATCTAAAACTTCTTGGATTGAAGTATTTACGGTGTTTTTTATTTTTTCATATTGACTTTTCAAGTCAACCATTTGGATTTTTTTCATTTTGTCATTGCGAGGCACGAAGCAACCTCATTATGTTTATACTTAATTTCTTCAATTTAAAAGTTCACAAAGCAAATAGCAAAGTTTTAAATTTAGAACAAAAATAGGGATTTTAGCAGAATGATTTTATAGATATTTAAAAGAAAACGTATTTTAGCCACAGAAATATATTAATATGCTTTTTCTCTACAATATTATAGTTCAAATTGCTGATTTTTTATTGAAAATCGTGGCAGTTTTCAGTCCAAAAATCAAATTTTTTGTAGATGGACGTAAGTCAGTTTTCGAAATTTTGGTAGAGAAAATAAAACCAATAGACAAAATCATTTGGTTTCACGCAGCTTCTCTTGGTGAATATGAGCAAGGGTTGCCTGTAATCGAAAAGATAAAAACAAAATACCCAAATCACAAAATCGTTCTAACCTTTTTCTCGCCTTCGGGTTATGAAGTTCGAAAAAACAATTCTTTTGCTGACGTTACGGTATATTTGCCTTTTGACACAAAAAAAAATGCTCAAAAATTTTTGGAATTGGTACATCCAGAAATGACATTTTTTATCAAATATGAATTTTGGCCCAATTATTTGAATGGACTAAAAAAATATGGAATCCCAACGTATTTAATCTCTGGGATTTTCAGGAAAGACCAAATGTTTTTCAAATGGTATGGTGGATTTTATAGAAAAGCATTGGATACTTTTACTTATTTTTTTGTTCAAAATGAAAGTTCCAAAAAATTGTTGCTCCAGCTGGGTAAAACTAACGTGGCGGTTTCTGGTGATACTCGTTTTGACCGAGTGGCTTCGATTTTGGAAAAAGACAACTCATTAGATTTTATTTCCCAATTCAAAAACAATACCTTAACAATTGTTGTTGGGAGTTCATGGCCAAACGACGAAAATTTATTAGTGGATTTTATCAATCAAACTTCCGAAAAAGTCAAATTCATTATTGCTCCACACAATATAAAATCAGAACAAATTCAAGAATTAAAAAATGCTATCACCAAAAAAGTGGTTTTATTTTCAGAAGTAGAGACGCGATTAATCGCGTCTCTACAAGATTTTGATGTTTTTATTATTGATACCATCGGTATTTTAACCAAGATTTACAGCTATGCTGATATTGCTTATGTAGGTGGAGGTTTCGGAAATCCCGGTGTTCACAATATTTTAGAACCTGCCACTTTCGGTGTTCCAATTGTTATTGGCCCTAATTATTCTCATTTTGCCGAAGCGATAGCTTTAGTAAAGATAGGAGGTTGTGTTTCTATTTTGAATAAAAATGAACTTTATGATGCATTTATGAATTTGATTCATAATGATGCAATTAGAAATGAAAAAGGGCATATTTGCAGTACTTTCGTTCAAATGAACAAAGGGGCTACAGATGTTATTATAAGAAATATTTCAAATTCTAATTTATTCTAGTAGTATAGTCCTTTTTTGCTCGTGATTAAACATTGAAATTTTAACAGTAAATAATAACTATATTTTTAATACCAAGCGAAATCAATAATCAAAAATGATGTAAATTTGTAAATAAGTATAGCTGTCAATTTTTGAATAAAAATGAAATGTTTTAAACGATTGATATTCTGCTGATATCATTGGGATGGAAGGGAATATTACAATTGAATATTATTTTTTAAAAAAAATATGAAAAAATATTTTAACTATTAAAAAATTTATATCTTTGCCCCGAATTAATAATTAACCTTTTATAATAAAGTAAGATGAAAAAAGTATTTTTAAGTTTAGCCGTTGTTGCTATGTTGACTGTAGTTTCTTGTAAAAAAACTGAAGCTCCTGTAGAAGAAGTTGCTGCTGACACTACTGCTGTAGCTGTTGATACTGCTGCTGTAGCTGTTGATACTGCTGCTGTAGCTGTTGATACAACTGCTGCTGCTCCAGCTGCTGAGTAATTTTAAAAAATTACATCAAAGAAATTATGCCACGCTAAGCGTGGCTTTTTTTATGTCAAATTTCAAATAGATTGTTGCGCTAAAGCTATAGCTAATTTGAGTCGTTTTATTTGATGACTAGTCCTTTAATAATCTGTATCGATTATTTAGGACTAGTCACTATTTATATGCATACCTGAGGAGGATAGAGATATTATTTGTGTTAAAATAAAAAACCGCAAAGAATTAAAAATTAATTCTTTACGGCTTTTCTTGTACTCAGAGCGGGACTTGAACCCGCACGAACATTGCTGTTCACTGGATTTTAAGTCCAGCGTGTCTACCAATTTCACCATCCGAGCGTTTTGCTTTTTGAAGTTATATCTAATTTTTAGAAAAAATTAATTAAATATAGTCACCATTCGAGCGTTTTGCTTTTTGATCTTGTATTCAATTTTTTATGAAAATCAAATACACCCCCATTCAGCAGTATGGTTTTGAGCGAAAAACGGGGCTCGAACCCGCGACCTCGACCTTGGCAAGGTCGCGCTCTACCAACTGAGCTATTTTCGCATTTTCAATCTTAAAAGAACTCAATACTTCTACCGTATTGCGGATGCAAATTTAATACATTAATTCAATTATACAAGTGTTTTTTTTATAAAAATCAATGATGGTGGTTAATGTTCTGATATCCCAATCTTTAAAAATGGCAAAACTATTTTTTCGTTAGCATTCTCTTAATTTCGTTAAGTTTCATAAGGGCTTCCATTGGCGTGATGGTGTTTATATCCAGATTCAAAATTTCGTCCTTGATTTCTTCCAATAGAGGATCGTCGAGGTTAAAGAAACTCATTTGCATTTCTTCCTTGTTCGATTTAATTCCGCTCAAGGCTTCACTTGAATGGTCTTTCTCTAGTTTTTTTAATAATTTTTGGGCCTTTAAAATAACGATTTGTGGCATTCCTGCCATTTTCGCAACGTGTATTCCAAAACTGTGTGCGCTTCCTCCCTTTACTAATTTCCGAATAAAAAGTACGGTATCTTTTAGTTCTTTGACCGAAACATTATAATTCTGGATTCTGGGCAGAGATTCGCTCATTTCATTCAACTCGTGATAGTGTGTAGCGAATAAGGTTTTAGGTTTCGATGGATGCTCGTGTAAAAACTCGGCAATTGCCCAAGCAATGGAAATTCCATCATAAGTACTTGTTCCTCTACCAATTTCATCCAGCAACACCAAACTTCTATCCGAAATATTGTTCAATATAGAAGCTGTTTCGTTCATTTCGACCATAAAAGTGGATTCTCCCATCGAAATATTATCCGAAGCTCCTACTCTAGTGAATATTTTATCTATAATTCCCATCCTTACACTTTCTGCCGGAACAAAACTTCCCATTTGAGCCAGTAAAACAATTAAGGCAGTTTGACGCAAAATAGCCGATTTTCCGGACATATTAGGTCCGGTAATCATAATTAATTGCTGTGTTTCTCTATCCAAAAAAACGTCGTTGGCAATATAAGGCATTCCAACCGGCAATTGTTTTTCGATAACGGGATGTCTTCCGTTTTTGATGTCGAGTTCGAAAGTTTCATCTAATTCTGGACAAACATATTTGTTTTCTATAGCCAATTGCGTGAAAGAGCACAAACAATCCAATTGCGCCACCAAATTGGCGTTCATTTGAACGGGTTTGATATAGGTCGAAATCCAACTCACTAATTGTTCAAATAATTCGGATTCAATTTTATGGATTTTCTCTTCGGCGCCAAGGATTTTTGTTTCGTATTCTTTTAATTCTTCGGTAATGTAACGCTCTGCATTGACTAAGGTTTGCTTGCGAATCCATTCCTGAGGGACTTTGTCTTTGTGTGTGTTTCTAACTTCAATATAATAGCCAAATACATTATTGAAAGAAATTTTCAATGAAGAAATTCCCGTGAGCTGCGATTCGCGCAATTCAATTCCCTCCAAAAATTCTTTTCCGGATGTTGAAATTGCCCGTAAATCATCTAGTTCTTCATTGATTCCTTTGGCAATCGCATTTCCTTTAGCAATCGCCACAGGAGCATCTTGGTTCAAAGTGGTTTTAATTTTTTCGCGTAATAAATCGCAGCTGTGCAGGCTGTCGCCAATGATTTTTACAGCTTCTTGCGGACTTTCCAAAGCCAACGTTTTTATTGGAATAATCGCATCCAAAGATTCTTTGAGGTAAACAATTTCGCGAGGCGAAACTTTCGCCGCTGCAATTTTCGAAATTAAGCGCTCTAAATCCGAAATTTGTTTGATTTGGTGTTGAATCCTCTTCAAAACTTCCCGATTATCTTTCAAATAAGAAACCACTTGATGGCGATTCCTAATTTTATTCTTGTCTTTCAAAGGCAAAGCTAGCCATCTTTTCAATAAACGACCACCCATTGGCGAAAGCGTTTTGTCAATAACATCGAGAAGCGTGACCGCATTTGGATTATAGCTGTGATACAATTCAAGGTTTCGAATCGTAAATCTGTCCATCCAAACATATTCGTCTTCGGCAATGCGCTGAATGGCTGTGATATGTTGTACTTTATTATGTTGCGTTTCAGATAAATAATATAAAATGGCTCCCGAAGCGATAATTCCTTCCTTCAATTCTTCGATTCCAAAACCTTTTAGAGAAACTGTTTGGAAATGTTTAGTCAAGATTTCGAAAGCATAATCTTCCTTGTAAATCCAATCTTCCAGATAAAAACTGTGGTAATCTTCGCCAAAAGTTTCTCGGAAATCATTTTTATTATTTTTTGGAATCAGAACTTCGCTCGGATTAAAATTTTGAAGTAATTTATCAATATATTCTGCATTGCCCTGAGAAGTGAGAAATTCGCCCGTAGAAATATCCAAAAACGAAATTCCTATAGACTTGTTGGCAAAATAAATGGCAGCCAAAAAATTATTGGTTTTTGATTGCAAAACCTCATCATTCATCGAAACTCCTGGAGTCACTAGTTCGGTAACGCCTCGTTTCACAATGGTCTTGGTCATTTTTGGGTCTTCGAGTTGATCGCAAATCGCCACTCGAAGTCCTGCTTTTACCAATTTTGGCAAGTATGTATTCAAAGAATGATGCGGAAAACCTGCAAGTGCGGTTTCTGTTTCGGAACCTGCGCCGCGCTTGGTTAATACAATCCCTAAAATTTTGGAAGCCCGAACAGCATCTTCGCCAAATGTTTCGTAAAAATCCCCCACTCGAAACAACAAACACGCATCAGGATATTTCCTTTTGATTTCGTTATACTGCTTCATTAACGGGGTTTCCTTGATCAATTTCTCCTTAGATGACAAAATGTATTCTTTAAAATTTAATAGAAAGCGAATTTATATATTTTATGGCGAATAACGAACACTCTGGAAATTTAAAATATTTTTAAGTAAAATTTAAGATGAAATTTCGATTTTTTATATAAATTTGTCACTCAATCATAAAAAAAATAAGATGAAAAAAATAGTTATACTTTCAATGGCGTTTTTGGCATTTGCTTTTTCAAATGCACAAGAAACAGCTAAAATAGTAAAGTCTACAAAAAAAGCAAAAGCAAAAACCACCAAGGTTGCAGCAGTTGTTCTTCCTAAAGTGGAAGGAGCCGGGATGGTTTTTGAGACTGAAACGATTGATTATGGAACTATTGCGCACAATGCTGATGGTAACCGTAAATTTGAGTTCACAAACAATGGTAACAAACCATTAATCATCACAAACACTCAAGGATCTTGTGGATGTACTGTTCCAACAACTCCAAAAGAGCCAATTGCTCCAGGAGCAAAAGGAGTTATAGGTGTAAAATATGCTACCGATAGAGTTGGTACATTTACAAAAACTGTAACTGTAACTTCAAATGCTGAAGGTATGCCAACCAAAGTTCTTACTATAAAAGGAACCGTTTTACCAGATGCAGCACCAGCTACAAAAAGCTAATATTTTCTTTTGAAACAATACAAAGGCTTCCTAAAATTAGGGAGCCTTTTTTATAATTTATTGCAACTATTATGCGAAAGTTAGAAAACAGTGAACTCGGCCGAAAATCTATTGAAGATTTCAAACAATCAGAAAAAACACCCATTATCATTGTTTTAGATGATATTCGTAGTTTAAATAATATTGGTTCGGTATTTAGAACTGCCGATGCTTTTTTGATCGAGAAAATATATTTATGTGGCATTACCGCAACTCCTCCCAACAAGGAAATTCATAAAACGGCTTTGGGAGCGACAGAAACTGTTGCCTGGGAACACAATGAAAATGTTTTAAAAGTCATCGAAAACTTGAAAAAAGAAGGTGTTACCGTGCTTGCCATCGAACAAGTTGAGAGCGCTATTTTTCTCCAAGATTTTGAAGTTGAAAAAGTAAAAAAATATGCCCTGATTTTTGGGAACGAAGTGTTTGGAGTGTCTCAAGATGCTGTTGCATTATGCGATGGTTGTATCGAAATCCCGCAATTGGGAACCAAACATTCCTTGAATATATCAGTAAGCGCAGGAATTGTGGTTTGGGATTTGTTCAAAAAAATGAATTGGAATAAATAAAAAATGATACTTTTATAAAATGAAAGGTTATGTTTTTTTTAAAATAGTATTGGTTTTATTGATTTTTATCCCAAAGACAATTTATGCAATAGACCCTCCAGTAATCACAGCAACAGGCAATCAAACCTATTGTCCTGGAACTTCTTTAAATATTGTAGAAACCGTTAGTATAACATTCGACCCGGCTGAACCAACTACTGATGCAGTTTATATTCAAATTTCATCAGGTTATGTTTTTGGACAAGATAACTTAGAACTTATAGGCATACATCCAACTGTTTTATCAACTTGGATTCCGTCGGAAGGAAAACTAAAATTATTTTCCTCAACAGGGGGCAAAATTCCTTATGCTGATTTTGAAACTGCAATTAGAGATGTTCTATTCAGCAATTCCTCAACTTCACCGTCTGGAAACAGGACTTTTTCCATTAGTTTAGGATCAGGTCAATTGAGTTATTTGCCCAGAAACAAACATTTTTATGAATATGTTTCCAGTATAGGAATAACCTGGACAGATGCTAATGCCGCGGCAGAAACAAGAACGTATTATGGACTACAAGGTTATTTAGCAACTCTCACAGCTTCTGATGAAGCTCAACTTGCCGGAGCACAAGCGCCGGGAGCAGGATGGATTGGAGGTAGTGATGCTGCAGTGGAAGGCACTTGGAAATGGGTGACTGGTCCAGAAGGCCTTGCCAATGGAGGAACAGGTACTGTAATGACTTTTACAAATTGGAATAACGGAGAACCAAATGACTATGGAGCAGGCGTTGGTAGCGAAAATTATGCACACATAACTACTCCTGGAATGCCTAATGGGATTAAGGGTTCTTGGAATGATTTACCCAATACAGGTGATGCCGATCCAAATAGCCCATATCATCCTCAAGGTTATATTGTTGAGTATGGCGGAATGATACCCGGCGATGTTGATAATATTCAAATTTCGGCTAGTACTACAATGACAATCTCTCAAGTTACAACTACAACACCAATTCCTGTATGTGGTTCAGGGACATTTACACTTCAAGCAATTTCTACAACAGGAACAATTAATTGGTACGATGATATAACTACTGGAACCTTTTTAGGAACTGGGGATAGTTATACCACTCCTTCAATAAACACAACAACAACTTATTATGTTGATAATGGATGCCCAAACAGAACTCCAATTATTGCAACGGTAAATACGATTCCAAATATTACTTCAACAAATACTCCTGTTTCAAGATGTGGCGCAGGAACTGTAACACTTCAAGCAAGTTCTGATATTGGAATTATCAATTGGTATGATTCTGCAACAGGGGGAAGCATAGTAGCAACGGGAACCAGTTTTATAACTCCAAATCTAACAGCAGATTCAACTTATTATGCCGAAGCCTTCAATAATGGTTGTAGCAACGGCACAAGAACTTCAGTTGACATCAAAGTTTACACGCCTCCAGTTGTGACAGCCCAGGAGGAAATCACTCTTTGCAAATCAAGGGCAGTAGAACTGGATGCTGGACTTTCCGGAATGCTTTATTTATGGTCGCCCAATGGTGAAATCACTCAAAAAATCACGGTTTCAACTTCTGGGATTTATACTGTGGATGTTACCAGTCCGGCACCCGAAAATTGTTCCAAAACAAAGAAAATTACGGTTGTCGAGCACAATATTCCTGAAATAGACCGTGTTGACGTGAATGAAACCACGGTCGTGATTTATTTGAAACAGGACGAAACTTATTTTGAGTTTTCGGTTGACGGAATTAATTATCAAAGTTCGAATGTGTTTTTTAATGTGCCGAGTGGTTTGCAAATGGCTTATGTCAGAGAAATTAATTTTTGCAGTAGCGACAGCCAAACCTTTATTGTCCTGATTACCCCCAAATTTTTTACCCCGAATGGTGATGGTTTTAATGATTTTTGGGAAGTAAAAGGATTGATTAATTATCCTCAGGCTCAAGTTACCATTTTTGACCGTTATGGAAAATTGATTTCGGTTCTAAATGCCACTAAACTAACGTGGGATGGAACATTGAATAAATATCCTTTGTCAGCCGATGATTATTGGTATGTTTTAAAAATTGATGATACTAAGCCAGAAAAAAGAGGTCATTTTTCGTTGAAAAGATAGAAAAATTAAAATCAAGATTTAATCTTTAGGCTCAAGTGAAATTTTAGTAGCAAACACAAAATAGTATCATTTTGTCATTTCGACGAAGGAGAAATCACATTTGTTGCTCCTCGTTATGTGATTTCTCCTTCGTCGAAATGACAAATTCAAGATTTTCTTTCTATCAAAACCAATTTCTATTCACTAATCTTCTGTTGGATTTCGTCCAAGATATAAAGGTAATCTTCTTGGTTTTTGACGAAATCTCTATCTGAAACATCGATAATCAAGACATTTAACCCAGTTTGCGACTTGATGTAATCGAGATAACCGCTGTTTATTTTATCTAAATAAGAAGCCGGAATTTTTTGCTCGTAATCTCTTCCTCTTTTTTTAATATTCTGTAGTAAACGTTCGGAATTTTGGTATAAATAAACATATAAATCCGGTTTTGGCATTTCTCTGTAAACGATATCAAAAAGATTTCGATACAATCGGTATTCGTCTTCGGCAAGCGTTATTTTTGCAAAAATCAAGGATTTAAAAATATGATAATCGGCAACAATAAAATCCTTGAACAAATCAAATTGAGCTAAATCGTCTGACAATTGTTTGTATCTATCGGCAAGGAATGACATTTCGAGAGGGAACGCATATCTGTTTTGGTCTTCATAAAATTTAGGCAAAAATGGATTGTCGGCAAAGCGCTCCAAGACCGTTTTAGCGTTGAAATCTTCGGCTATTTTTGTGGCTAAGGTTGTTTTTCCAGCCCCAATATTTCCTTCAAAAGCAATATAATTAAATTGTTCGAGAGGAATTTTATCCAAAGGGTTTTCTAAATTCTGAATTACAGTGCAAACGCTTTTGTCTGGAGAAATTTCGAGTAATTCGGCTATTTTTTTTTGAAAAACGGGATGTATCCAGTCTAAATTCAAATCCATCATTGGCAACAAAACAAATCGTCTGTTCTGCATTAACGGATGCGGAATTTGGAGCTCTTCTGAATTAATAATTTCTTCATCGAAAGCTATCAAATCAATGTCGATAGTTCTTGATTGATATTCCAAAGTATCGCTGCGGACACGACCTAATTGTTTTTCAATATCCAAAATCTTTGTCAAAATTTTCTCCGCCGACTCAAAAGTGTGCAAAACCAAAACACAATTGTAAAAGGCATCGCTATCAAAACCCCAAGATGGCGTTTCATACAACTTCGAAATTTTGATAATTGTACCAATATCTCGATGGATTAATTGTAAGCAATTCTCTATGTTTCGAGGGCGATTGCCCTGATTGGTTCCGAGAGATAAAACGACCTGATGCTGTGATTTCATATTAAACACAAATTAACTAAAACAATTTTATAATTGAACTATATTTGCCAGTGTGTTGATAACTATTTTTTTTGTTTTTTGTGCTTAAATTTGTAACGTACAAGCCATTTTTACTACTTATTAAAAAAATATAATTATGAGATTTTTAGGGAATGTTTTAGCAACCATTATAGGTTTGTTTGTCTTTTTAATGTTATTCATTTTCGGAATAATACTAATTGCCACCGTTTTTGGTGGAGATACTGAAGAAATAACCGTAAAAAGCAATTCAGTTATCGAATTGAATTTGGAACACATTAAGAACGACTATGCCGGTAAATATAAAGATCCCTGGATGTCAATTTTATCCGATGGAGAAAAAGTAGGGCTTTCAGATGTTATTAACGCCATTGAAGAAGCGAAAAATGACGGTGATATAAAAGGAATTTCCATTTTAAATAACGAATCCGAATTGGGTATCGCCCAAAGAAAAGCCTTGCGTGATGCATTGGAAAACTTCAAAAAATCAGGAAAATTTGTTATGGCTTATGCTAATTCGTATTCTCAAAAAGAATATTATTTGAATTCCGTTGCCAATACAATTTACTTGAATCCTGTTGGTGATTTAGATTTCAAGGGATTGTCGGCTGAAATTATGTTTTTCAAGGATTTTCAGGATAAAACAGGTGTCAAAATGGAAGTAATACGTCACGGAAAATACAAAAGCGCCGTTGAGCCTTTCCTCGAAAACAAAATGAGCGATGCGAATAGAGAACAAATAACGGCATTATTGAATTCGGTTTGGAATTCTGTTACAGCAGATATTTCGAAAAGCAGAAATATTTCTGTGGCAAAGTTAAATCTAATTGCCGATGGACTTCTTGCCAGAACTCCCGAAATGGCAAAAGCTGAAAAATTAATCGATGTTGTGGCTTATGAAGATGTATATCACGATGCCATCCGTAAAATTTTGAAAGTGGATACAAACAAAGATTACAACAAAATTAGTGTTTTGGATTATACCAGAAAAATGATGAACACTTCGGAAAATTTTGACACCAAGAATAAAATTGCCATTATCTATGCTCAAGGAGAAATTAAAAGTGGTGAAGGAGATATCAATAATATTGGCGAAGGTTCAATGCGTCGTTCGCTTATAGAAGCCAGAAAAGACAAGAATGTAAAAGCAATTGTGCTCCGAATCGATAGTCCTGGAGGAAACGCCTTGACTTCAGATTTGATTTGGAGGGAAATTGAACTGACAAAAAAAGTAAAACCGGTGGTAGTTTCTATGGGAAATTATGCTGCCTCTGGAGGTTATTATATCGCTTGTAATGCCAACAAAATTTTTGCGGAAAACAATACCATTACCGGTTCAATTGGGGTTTTTGGAATTTTGCCAAACTTCAGTCAATTGGCAACGAAAATTGGCTTGCATTCAGAACAAGTAAAAACCAATCAAAACTCAGCCGAATACAGTCCGTTTTTGCCATTGGATGATAAATTCAAAGCTGTTACGCTCGAAGGGGTCGAGCATATTTACAAAACATTCGTGTCGCACGTTGCCGCAGGACGAAAAATGACCTTTACACAAGTGGATTCTATTGCACAAGGAAGAGTTTGGTCAGGTTTCGAAGCATTAAAAATTGGTCTTGTGGATAAAATAGGAGGGATGGATGATGCTATTAATGAGGCTGCTTCTTTGGCAAAAATAAAAGCATACAACACCCAAAACTTCCCGGAATACGAAAAAAACATTAACGATATTCTGGAACATTTGCCCTTTGCGAAATCTAAAGAAAACTTTATGAAAGAGGAATTAGGTACCGAAACCTATAAAATTATGGAACAAATTAAAAGAGTTCAATCTCGAAAAGGCGTTCAGGCGATGATGCCTTTTGAGATGACCATTCAATAAAACATAATATTAGAAAAGAAAATTCCGTTTGAGTATAAAACTTAAACGGAATTTTTTTGTACTGCAAGTTAAACACTTATTTTTGTAAAGTCAGGCAAGGTTTTTGCTAATCCATTTGAAATTAAAAAATAACATTATGTTAAAGAAAATAGTAAAAATTACTGGAATTATAGTCGTATTATTTGTTGCATCTCTATTTGCCATCCCCTATTTTTTCAAAGACGAAATAAAGGCCAAAATCGTGCAATCCATCAACGAAAATGTCGATGCAAATGTCTCTTTTTCTGATGCTGATTTGAGTTTATTTAAAGACTTTCCTAATGCCAATGTCACTTTAGACAAATTAGTCATCATCAACAAAGTACCATTTGAAGGAGATACCTTAGTCTCGTTAGGTGAATTAAATTTAGAAATGTCTGTTAAAGAAATTTTTAAAGGGAAAGACGAACCTATGAATATCCAGGGAATTTCCTCTAAAAACGGTTTGATAAACATTATCTTCAATAAAGATGGAATAGGAAATTATGATATTGCCCTGAAAGGTAAAAAAGACGATGGCAAAAGCAAACCTTTGTCATTGAAAATCCAAAACTATAAAATCGAGAATTTCAAGTTCAAATATTTTGATGAAAGTTCAAAAATAAAAATGGTAATCGACAGCCTGAACCACGAAGGAACAGGTAATTTTGCTGCTCAAAAACTGGATTTAGTCACAAAATCGACTGCAAAAGTTTCTCTTTCTATGGATAAAGTCAATTATATGAAAAATATTTCCTTGACTTTAGATGCAGTTTTGGGAATTGATTTGGAGAAAAGCAAATATACTTTCAAGGAAAACAAAGCGCTAATCAATCAATTGCCGCTGGAATTTGATGGTTTTATTCAAATGGTCAATGCAGGTCAGGAATATGATTTGAATTTTAAAACACCAACTTCCTCCTTCAAAAACTTCTTGGGACTCATTCCGGCAGCTTATGCTTCGAGTTTAGACGGCGTGAAAACAACTGGCGATTTCACTGTTGTTGGCTTTGCCAAAGGATTGTATTCTGATAAATCGGTTCCAAAATTCAACATCGAAATCGCTTCGAATAATGCCTCTTTTCAATATCCCAACTTACCAAAATCTGTTCGAAATATTGTAATTGACACTAAAATTATCAATGAAACAGGTGTGCTAAACGATACTTATGTCAATCTCGACAAATTATCTTTCGCCATAGATCAGGATGTTTTTAATGCCAAAGCCAATATTAGAAACATCACTCAAAATGCAATTGTTGATGCTGCTTTGAAAGGAACAATCAACTTGGGAAATTTATCAAAAGCCTATCCCATAAAATTAGACAAACCTTTATCTGGTGTTCTAAAAGCCGATGTAACCACTAAATTCGATATGCAATCAGTCGAAAAAAGTCAGTACCAAAACATAAAAAATGCGGGAACAATGAGCTTGTCAGGTTTTAATTATGCGGATGAAAATGGCAAAACAATAAGCATTAGCAATGCTTTGGTACAATTTAATCCAAATCAAGTCAACCTGAAACAATTTAATGCGACCACAGGAAAAAGCGACTTGAGCGTAACTGGAGTTTTGGAAAATTTCTATGGTTTTATGTTTAAAAATCAGGAGTTGAAAGGAAACTTCAATATGAATTCTAATCAACTAGCCGTTAGCGATTTTATGACTTCGGGCGAAGCAACCAAAACGGAAACTAAAAATGCCGAGGCAATGAAGATTCCGGCTTTTCTGAATTGTACCCTTACCGCAAAAGCCAATACAGTTTTGTATGATAATTTGACCTTGAAAGATGTTTCTGGAAAATTGATAATCAAAGAGGAGAGAGTTACTTTAGAAAACGTAAAAACTTCAATTTTTGGCGGGACAATTGGAGTAAATGGCTCGGTTTCCACAAAAGGAAAAATTCCAACTTTTGATATGAATTTGGGACTGAACCAAGTCAATATTGCACAATCCTTTACCCAGTTAGATATGCTCAAAAAAATTGCGCCAATTGCTGGAATCATCAACGGCAAACTCAATTCGACCATTAAGCTCAACGGAAATCTTGATGCAAATAAAATGACCCCAGATTTGAAATCGCTTTCAGGAGATTTATTGGGACAACTACTTTCGACAACTGTAAACGCCAATAACTCGACTTTGTTGACAGCATTGAGTTCTAATGTTAAATTTATTGATTTGAATAAACTTAATTTAAACGATGTGAAAGCGGCAATTTCCTTCAAGGACGGAAAAGTAAACGTAAAACCTTTCGACATCAAATATCAAGACATCAAAGCAACCATTGGAGGAACCCACGGTTTTGACCAAAATATGAATTACAATGTGAAATTCGACGTTCCGGCAAAATATCTTGGCCCAGAAGCCAATGCTTTACTTTCAAAAATGTCTCCTGCCGATGCAGCAAAATTGGACAATATCCCAATAAATGCATTGATGTCAGGGAGCTTTGGTAGTCCGAAAATTTCAACAGATATGAAAAGTGCCGTTACAAATTTGAGCAATCAATTAGTAAAGCAACAAAAAGAAAAATTGGTTTCTAAAGGAACCTCGGCTTTGACAGATTTAATCAATAAAAACACGTCAAAACCAAGTGACACGACAAAAACTGCAACTCAAAAAGAAGACATTAAAGCAAAAGCTAACGATTTATTGAATAGTTTTTTCAAGAAAAAGAAATAAATAAATTAACCCGTTGGGTGCAATTATTGAAAATTAAGAATTTTCAATAAATATAAAGTTAAACGCATAGAAACATAGAAAAAAGAATTAAGATAGCCCAATTGCTTCGCCTGTTCGCTATCGCTCGGGTCTTGGCTTCACATAGCTATGATTCACTATCAAAAGTGAAACGTCTTGATATAAACACATAAAATCTATGATTCTATGTGTTTAAAAAATAAAAATTTTGAATTACACCCAACGGGTTAAATAAATTAACTCTACTAATCCTGAAAAGTTTTAAAACCTGTCAGGATTTTTTATACTTTGATGTTTACCACATAACCTTCGGAACTGCGAATATTAAAAACGGTTCCGTCTTCAAAAATTAAATATTGCCCTTTTATTCCGCTTAATTTTCCTTGGAAATTGGGCGTTTTCTCTAGGCTTAAGCTATTTATTTTTTTTGGATATTCTAAAACAGGGAAATGCATTTCGTATAAATCATTTTTATGCAAATAGAAATATTCCTGAACTTCGGCAGGAATTAAGTTCTCAATCTTCAATCTTTCGGCAATTAAATCTACTTGTACAACGTCATTTTGGAGCATTTTTCGCCAATTGGTTTTATCGGCATAATGATTTTTCAATGCGACTTCGGTAATTCCAGCAAGATAACGATTGGGAACTTCCACAATTGATATGGCTTGGGTTGCGCCTTGATCAATCCATCTCGTGGGCATTTGCGTTTTTCGGGTCACGCCTACTTTTACTTCGCTCGACAAAGCCAAATAAACGATGTGCGGCTGCAACTGCACTTTCTCTTCATATGCCAAATCTCTGTCCTGAATGCCAAGATGTGCCGTGCTCATTTCGGGTTTCATAATCCAATCGCCAACAGCTGGACTGGAGTAAAAACAGTCATAACAAAATCCTTGACGGAAAATTTTCTTCTTTTTACCACAATTCAAACATTGGTAACCTTGAAAAGAAATTTCCATTTCTTTATTTAGTAACTGATTTACATTCAGAAAACTGTTTTCAAAAACCAAATAATATTGAATTGGATTCGCAAATTCAGTTTGCATTTTAGTAAGAACACCTTCGTACGTCATTCGGTTTAAAGTTTCAGGATTTAAGTCTAAAGTTTGACAAAAATTGCTATTTTTGGTAAAGTTATCATTCATAATTTGTAATTCATAATTCATAGTCCAGAAAATGCCGCTACCTATAATCAACTCGTTTGCCTCTTGGGTTCTAAAGCAAAGGATTCACCAGATTGAACTTTTCATTAAATATCCAAATGAGGTTCAGGAAGAACTGTTGATGAACTTGATCCGTGCATCCGAAAACACTATTTTAGGAGTGCAATATGATTATGTTTCCATAAATTCTTATGCAACTTTTGCCGAAAGAGTTCCCGTTTCTACCTACGAAGAATTACAGCCACTGATTGAACGAACTCGGAAAGGAGAACAAAACGTGTTTTGGGAATCGCCCATACAATGGTTTGCCAAGTCAAGTGGAACGACGAATGCCAAAAGCAAATTTATTCCTGTAAGCCCAGAAGCATTGGAAGACTGCCATTACAAAGCAGGCAAGGATTTGTTGTGTATGTATTTAAACAACAACGAAAATTCAGAAATGTTTTTGGGAAAAAGCTTGCGTCTTGGAGGGAGTTCCCAAATTTATGAAGACAACCATACTTTTTTCGGAGACTTATCTGCTATTTTAATCGAGAATATGCCGCTTTGGGCTGAATTCAGTAGTACTCCAAACAACAAAATCTCGTTGATGAGCAATTGGGAAACGAAACTTTGTTCCATAATAAAAGAAGTTAAAAACGAAAATGTGACTAGTTTTGCCGGCGTACCTTCTTGGATGCTGGTTTTAATGAATCGATTGCTCGAAGAAACTGGTAAGGGAAATTTACTGGAATTATGGCCAAATCTGGAAGTTTATTTCCACGGTGGAGTGAGTTTTGAACCCTACCGAGAACAATATCAAAAAATTCTGCCCAAAAAAGATTTCAAGTATTACGAAATTTACAATGCTTCCGAAGGTTTTTTTGCCATCCAAGATTTGAATGATTCCAATGATTTGTTGCTGATGCTGGATTACGGGATTTTCTACGAATTTATTCCGATGGATACTTTTGGAACTCCAAATCAAAAAACCATTCGATTGGCAGAAGTTGAACTTTTTAAAAATTATGCCATAGTAATCACCACAAATTCTGGATTGTGGCGTTATTTGATTGGTGATACAGTGCGCTTTACTTCCTTAAATCCATATAGAATTCGAGTAACAGGAAGAACTAAACACCATATTAATGTTTTTGGCGAAGAATTGATGGTTGAAAATGCAGATCAGGCTATTGCCAAAG
>Ga0208262_1000109_pt1 | contig 40139 bp, 59 predicted proteins | sample LakWasMet15_LOW5_2_FD_183863 | JGI IMG/M metagenome (GOLD analysis project Ga0208262, IMG submission 183863) | Freshwater sediment methanotrophic microbial communities from Lake Washington under simulated oxygen tension - Sediment Metagenome... | ecosystem: Environmental > Aquatic > Freshwater >... | reverse complement strand
GCTCTACCTACAGGGGCTTCTACGGAAACAACATCAGCAGCTATTTTGGCAAAAATTATTACCTCTCCTGCGACTGAAGCAAAACAGGACACAGGGAATAGTTCTTTATCTACGATTGCTGCGAAGGACTTTGCAACAGAGACATCTCTTGCAGCTCTTCTAGCTAAAATTATTGCAGCTCCTGCAACAGAAACTAAACAAGATACTGTTATTACAGCTGTAGGAGGAGTAACTGAAACAGCCCCTGGAACCGATACAGCCAGTTCAGGTTTAAATGGGCGTCTACAGCGTGTAGCTCAGAGATTAACCTCTCTAATAGCTCTTGTACCTACGTCTCTAGGGCAGAAGACTATGGCTGGAAGTCTTGCAGTCACAGTTGCAAGTGACCAATCTACTATTGCCGTATCAGCAGCTTCCTTACCTCTTCCAACTGGAGCAGCTCTTGAGGCAGGAAATTTAGCTACGATTGTAACAGACCTTGGAGGATTAACAGAAACTGCACCTGGAACTGACACTGCAAGTAGTGGTCTTAATGGACGTTTGCAACGAGTTGCTCAAAGAATAACTTCTCTTATAGCTCTACTTCCAACAGCCCTTGGTCAAGGTACAATGGCAACTTCTTTAAAAGTTGTGCTTCCGTCTGACCAATCTTCTATACCTGTTGCAGCTACACTTTCAGCAGAAACAACAAAAGTTATTGGTACTGTAACTAATAGCTCAAACGGACATAGCGCAACAGTTACAATAACACGTCCAAGTAATACTACTGCTTACACAGCAGGTGATGTAATTGGTGATACAAACGGTTCTGCTATCTTTACTTTTGCCTCTATGATTCGTGCTGCTGGAGAAGTAGAGATTACATCAATTGAATACGAAGTAGATGAGTCAGCTAGACCCTCTGGTATGGATATGTTTGATGTGAGACTATACAATGCCTCTCCTACAGCAATTGCAGATAACGCTGTCTTTGACATACCTTCAGGGGATAGGGGAAAATACCTTGGTAAAGTTCGTATTGGCGTTCCAATTGATGAAGGAAGTACACTCTTTATTGACAACGACTGTATTGGAAAACAAATCACACTCTCTAGTACAAGTCTGTACGTGATTTTGCAGACAGTCGGAGCTTATACACCAACATCTGCTGGTGTTAGTCGCCTTACTATTCATACAAGAGATATTTAATGTATCCGAATAAATCCTCATGGACTCCAAAAAACCTTTTTAAAAGAGGACAGAAAGGCCTTTGGTGGCAGTTTGCAAAAACTACAGGTCTTTATCAGGATAGTACGGTAACTACGCCAGTAAATGGAGCTGCACAACCTGTAGGTTTTTTCCCTGACTTAACTACAAACGCAATTAATGGCACACAAGCTACTTCCGCAGCAAGACCTACTTATCAAATAAGTCCCTCTCGTGTCACACTTGATAGGGTTGATGACACTATTAGTTTCACAGTACCAACTGGTGGTATTATAGGAACTATGATTTATGCAACTACGTTGGGAACACTAGCACATGGTGTGTCAATTCCTGCTGGTACTTATACTGTAGGAGGACTTTATGCACCTGTACTTGATATTGTCGGAATTATAATCAGAGAAGGAGAAATGAGTTGTGCAGAAATAGAGCGTTGTTATACTTATTTTAAATCAATAGGTGGTGGTCCTGCTGGAATAAGTGCATATAGGTCACAAACAAACATATCAAATATATTTAGAGGAACCGTTTCTGGAAATATTTTTGCTAAAGTTACAAATTTTCCTGTTTTTGCTACCAGTTCTACAACTAATTTTGTTAGTGCATTTAGAGGAATGACTTCTTTAACAAGTTTCCCTAGTATAAATACATCCTCTGCAACTTCTTTTTCGGGAATGTGTGATGGAAATACTTCTTTAACGTCTTTTCCTCTACTAACTACTACGAGCGTAACATCTTGTTCAACGGCTTGGAATGGTTGTACAAATCTAGCAACTTTTCCAGCTAATATGTTTGATGCAACTGGTTGTACAAACTTTTCATCTGCCTTTACTGGATGTGCGCTTACGCAGACAAGTGTAGATAATATCCTTGTTTCAATCGATACCGCAGGTACAAGTAATGGTACATTAAATCTTACTGGTGGAACAAACTCTACACCTTCAGCAACAGGACTAACTGCAAAGACAAATCTACAAGGTCGTGGTTGGACAGTTACGAATAATTAAGGAAACCTTATGAATGTTGAAAAAGTAATATTAATTGATCCAAACTATGTAGACCTTGCACGTAGAGCTGCTATAATTCTATCTCCTATACATGGTGCAGGTATGTTTCAAGTACCTGTATATGATTTTTCTGGAAACATCCACTATTACATCTCTAGTGGATGGATAGATGATGGAGTTATTCCTTTTATGACCAATGCAAATACTCTATATAATATTGTAAAGTCTTTTGCGACTCTTTCAGACTGTATAGGGTTAATCTCAACAGGTATTGTTTCAGACACTCCTCCGTATGATCTTCTCGCAGAACTAGGACTTACACTATTTCTGCTAGATGTCTGAGGAGTATCATCCTCCTCCTCCTCCCAACCAAACCAACGTCACGATTACTAACACAAACCAAACAACTACATCACTCTTCTCAAACTCAAACCCATCTATCTCAAAATCCCTCCAAGCAGATAAATCTGTAACTTCCTTTGTACTACCTATCTTATCTAATACTTTTAGTCTATCCTTCACAATTTTGGGAGATTTTTTCCACTTAGGACCTTTAGAGCTTTCTGCTTCCGTTCTCTCCATCTTCCTCTGTTCCTCTCTCAATCTCTTCCAAGTCCCCAACATTTCACTCTGATACTTCATCATTTCATCTCCTCTCGTTTAAACTTTTCTTCCCATTCCTTCGCATCTCGTACATATACCTTATCTTCTTCACCAATCTTACAGTACACAATAACTCTTACACCATCTCTACTATTTGTACAATCAATAGCGTTGTAGAGAACCTTGTATAAATTTCCTGTCTTTATATGTTTATATAGCCTCTCATTCATCTCATCTCTCCCAAACTCTCCAACTCAATCGGCCTTAGCCCTGTTCTCTCAGCACTTACACAGATATACCTACTGTCTGGAAGACAATTCCCATGTAAATCCCCAATCACATATACCTTACTCATATCTCACCTTCTCCTTCATACATCTTTTATGAATAACCCATTTCATTCCCTCAATTTCTCTAACCTCTCTATATCTAGCCTCTAATTTTACTTTACATACCTTGCATATCTCTACATTCAATCCATGTCTATTTAGTTTCTTTTCTACCTCTGCCCCATCAAAACGTAATTTCTTATCATACCATCCTTCATCTTTTGGAAAGTCTTCAGGAAAACCTTCCATAACCTTTATTAACTCTATGTCTATGAGCATAATACAAGCTTCAAAACTCTCCTTTCCTTTCTTAAACTTATTACATATACTCTGTACCTTTGGTTTAAAAGCTCTATAAGCTTTTTCATTCCCATAGCTTCCTTGCAAGACTTTAGAGTATGGGAATTTTCCGAGTAAATCTTCCTTTGTTATCTCATACATGTGTAAACTCAACTCTATCTCCTACTACCTTAGTTTTCAAACTAACTCCAATCCTATTATACATGTCTTTCAACGTCGGTTTAATTATACTTCTATGAAGCTCCTTGAATTGTTTATACTCACTACCCTTTAATCCTAATTGTTCTCTAATCTCTCCTTTTCCTAGAAAGAATCTACTCTCACGGGCAAGCTTCCATAGATATTTTTGTATAAGCAAATACATTGCATATCTATGCGTACTCTGTACCTCTATCATTGCTATATCTGCCATAAGAAAAGTTCCTTTAAGCATATTACCTGAAATCAATGGAATAAAGTCCTTGTTCCAGTTTATCAAGAGTACATTCTTCTCTTTCTCGTAAACAATCCCATGTATCAAATTTGTCACCAACGTCTTTCCATCAACCAACTTCAACTCTAACTTTATCTCATTTAACTTTGTTGCCATGTTGAAAGCACTTTCATAAGCCTCTGACAGTGTCAGATTACATACTTCTTTATACTTATATATATTCACCGGATAGTAGTCATATTCTCCATACTTAGTCCCTTGTCCTGTCCCTAAGAGACAACAGTTAATAAACCTAGTTGAGTATAACTCAATATCTTTAAATATCGCTATAGCGTTATGGTGAAGTTTTATTTCAGTTTCCATATATTCTCCTGAGTGCTTTGTTTATTTTATATTAAGGTGTAAGGTAAAGCAAGTTAATAATACACCTTAAATTATATAGTGGCATAGGTTAAAAGTTGGCATGGTTTTTGATTTCAGAAAAACCGTACACCTTTTTGGGAAAAACCCTACACCTTTTTGCACTTAAGTCGTTGAAATTTAACACTTTCTTTCACTACTACCATTGTAATTTGCAATTACATTTGGCGGGTGGTGAAAAGAGTAGCTATAGCTATATAAAGCTAATCTATCCTCTATCTAGCATAAGCTATTCTGAGGCAAAGCCTCCTCTATTCTATAAGCATAGCTTATTTAGTCTTCGTCTAGGAAAATTTAATATATACGCTTGGTCGCTGTAGTTACACTACGCATACAGTTTCAACATCCAGGTAGTACCTTTCTAGTCTACCGACCATACAGCTAGATAAAGGTGCCATCCTTGGCAAGGTTGTTAAAGCTATCTAAAGTTTATCTCAAGTATTGCATGAGCAAAGTGTTTGTCATCTGTACATGATATTGCTCCATGTACCTTTGCAAGTTTAATATAAACTTGATTTAACCTTTGCAGATTGCCAGCATTAAGCGTGTATCTTGCTTGTTTGACTGTATGATCGATGCAGACACGCTTAAGGCTATCATAGCAACGATTATCTGAGCGCTCAATGATTGTACTAGAAACTGGTACAGTGATGTAAGTAAGTGCATTTTTAAATGATTCGTATGACATTATGGTATCTCCAGTTGTATAAATCAGGATTGACTTAACTTGACTATAGGATAATCGCAAATGACAGAGTATGTCAAGAATTATTTTAACAACATACTGTGTTCCATGTGAAACAATCAAAGACTATCTACGTAGATAACATTACGCCAGCGCGCAAATTGTGTGATTTGCTTACTTGTTGTACGAGAATACTTCTCACGAGTAAGCACCCAGCAAGCTTGTACATCATCATAGTAACCTACTATCATACGATATGATACAAGGATTTTATTATACCCTGAATCATTAGGGATTCGTTGTGAACAGATAAACAACTGTTTACGATCAACCTGTATATGCTTTGCATAATCACTGAAGAGTGACTTTATCTGTTTAAGATTCATAATACACGCTCCGTTACGATGAATTGTTGACCAGCAAGCAAGGATTGTACAAGAGTCACACTATTTGATTGAACAATCCAAACATACTGTATAGTGTCAAAGTAAGCATGCACTTTGTACACGTCTGCAATAATAAGACGGTACCCTGGCAAGCCGTCAACTAGCTGACTACAAAGATAGACCGCCCCTGTAAGATGATGATACAGTTTGTAAACAGGGTATATTTGATTGACCTTTCTTAAAATAATCATGACAGGAATCCTACAATGACAACGGCTTGGATAGCCGCGATGATAATATACGATAGTATCAGTAAGACACTATCACGGTTAAATTTCGGTAAGTACATCGATCCTCCAAGGTGGGAATGTATCCCACCTATTATAGTTGTTGAAGCAAAGACTTAGTCTTTTATAGATAGGGTGAGGAAGTATCTCGCAGGTGATACTTGAATGAATCCGTCCATGCGAGCAGGTTGGACATTGATAGAGGTTAGCGGATACATACCATTATCTTTATTAGTTAAGGTTTGCAGTGCTTGAGTAGCATCTGGGTCCAGATCAAGACGCACGCAACCTGTAAGGGATTTATCACTAGAAGCTTTTAGTGCTTCAAGGTAAGGTGTAAGCGCAAGCATTGCAGCTTGTACACCAGCTTCTTTGCGGTATGCCTCATCAATCGCAGCCTGTCTATCGGATGGTAGTGATATTGCATCCTGCAAGCGTGCAAATATAGCCGCTTTAGTATCAGTATCACGTAATGATTTAATCACTGTAACAAGTTCCACTAAATCAAGTAATTCTATGTAAGACTGCCGCTCGAATGCTTCAGCGGTTAGGTAGTGGCCGATAAGTGGAGTGGTACTCACTTCAGAAGGTTTTGTACCATCTAAAGGTTTAAATTTGTTGTTAACCGCACCAGCTTTCCAGAATTGACTTTCAAAAGCCGGTATTTTAGCACCAGCATTAGATACGAGACCAAGTAAGCGAATAGGGGATAGTGTCTCGATTGTACCATCTGATACACGCCGTGCAGTGAGGATGTTATCATTATATGATAACTCTGTGTAATAAGTATCGAGAGCTGCACACTGAGCAACTGCAAGGCTATTAAGCCGTCCGTCGTCGTTAGTTACACGATAGAAGGTTTTGAAAAAATCTAATGATGTTTGTGTTTGAGTAGTCATTGTATTCACCTTGTAAATTAGTTGGCATTATTGCCTTCGATGCTAGATTGCATCAAGCTATAGTCGAGACAACTATAACTTGATTAGTCTAATCGACTCTATCGACTCTATCAAATCCAATAACACACATAGACCTATTTCCGTAGTTTAAATAACTCAAATTACTAAATGACCGTTGGTAAAAATGGTCAACTAACTCTGACCCGTTAAAACGACGTATTAATTCAGTTGCTAAAAATTCTGATTGTACAAAGATATAAAACTCCGTTAAATGTCTATCATCTAGTTTTGATATTACGACCATATCAACTGCCATAGCTATTATAGCATCGATTGCTTCTCCTCTTTTCATTTCCTTCTCCAATTGTTATAAATTTGATGTGCTATTCTCAACTATCTCTATATGAGATGTCAAGCTGTCTTTAAAACTTTCTACAAGAGCATTACATGCAAATAGAGTAGAGATGATGATAGCAAGTATAAGTAAAGTTTTCATGAGAGTCTCTCCGTGTAAATCTGTTTAAGTTGGACATAGTTTAGATCAAATCTATAAGCAATGTCAATCTTTTTTTTATACATGCAAACAAGATTATCATACTACCCTACCTACCCTGCCCTGCCCTACCTGACTAGCTTGACATCTATATCATACCCTGAGCTGGACACCTGACATCATCTTTCTATTCATCTATACCACTCCCTGACATCATCTCCGCCACGGCTTCAACGCATCCTCCTCATTTACACCTGCTGTCCAACCGCCTTGGTATACAGGCACATGTACATGTATTAATAACCCTAGGTCGCCAGAAGGAGTGAAAGTATATAACGAAGTCAGGTCGCCGGAAGATATGCTATTAGTGTAGTTGGTCGCCAGACGATTTAATTAAACGGTGTTATTTAGATTTTGAGGTTTGCGGGGCGATTTTGTAGGCCTGTGTGGTAGGGCGGTGTGGGTAGATCGGGGCGTGGTGAGGCGTATTTTACCGGAATTTAAAGGGATTTTGGGTAGTGATCGGGTAATGCGGGCAGTGAGCGGATTAATGCGGCTGGGTCGCCGGAAGGAGGGAAGATGTGAGCGGAATACTATATAATGAAGTTGTGTAGTTGTAGGTAGAATCTGTAAGATAGAATGAAGTTGACCTAGTTTGTACGATACTAGGAAACGGATGGGATTAGAGGAAGGTGGCGGAGAGTATAGGACTCGAACCTATAAGACCCATTAGGTCAACAGTTTAGCAAACTGTCCGTTTACCGTTAACGTAACTCTCCTAGATTGGAGCCTATGACTGGATTCGAACCAGCATCACCGGATTTGCAGTCCAGTCAGTAACCATTCCCTGCACATAGGCAATATAGATACGGAAGATAAAGGAATCGAACCATTAACCTTTCGGTTAGCCAAGTTTTCAAGACTTGTTTGTACCCTGTACGCTATCTTCCAAAACTTTAGACCTTCTAGGCTTTCAAAGAGGAAACTTTAGTAATCCAGTGTAATGCACAGAAGCGTTGCCGCACACTATTCTCACTGATAATACTAAAGTCTATCTTAAATATAGTCCTAAATTTAGAGTCTACAAGGTAACAAGGTTATTTTCAATGAAACTAAGTTGTGCTTTTACAAAGCTATTCCCTCTTTGTGCTGATTTTTCTCCTTTAGGCAATGCAGTCCAGAAATCTGATACTTCTTTAATAACTTCTGAATTATTTACATTAACCCAATGTGGTTGTAATTCAGTAACTTTTAAAGCTTCTACTGGCATTGCAACATCAACATAACCCATAGGGGTAAATAATCTCTGTGTAGCGTTAATAATAGCAAAAGCTTTTAGAAAATCGCTTAGTTCTACAGTACTATCCATTGTTCTTGTAGTAAACACACCAGATTTAACTTCTTCAATCTGTTTATTTATCTTTGCCTCAAGGTCTTCTATTTTAGTTGGTGCAAGAGTAGATTTAATTTTCTCCATTACGCCGTATAGGTAGACTTCTTTTTGAAAGTCTGATAAATTATCTAATCCATCTACAACGTAGTTGATGATTGAACCAACAACAGTTTTGAAAGTAATAGTAGATGTTGCAACATCATATGATGCTTTTATTTTACCAGATTTACCGAAATCAATGTTTTCACCATTTTCCATAGTGACGATGTTTGAAACAACTGCTTTAATTGGAGTTTCGGTTACTTCTACGTTTGTGTTTTCTTCGGTCATTTTGGAGTCCTCAAAGTTGGTTTTAATTCAATCAGAGAATTTCTAATTGATGTGGTTATTATACAGAAGGTTTATTTTTTACACAAGTATTTAAATAAAATTTATTAGACTCCGAGATAATTATTTGCATTTTTCTTTACCCAATCGATAGCTTCTTGCATCGTAGTTGATTTACTTTTTCTAACATCCTGCATACCTAAAGCTAACCAGAAATTACCTTCCATATCTCTATACCCTGTCTCAGTATCCCTGTAGCCAAAGCCAGTCATTCTATCAAGAACAGTTAGACTTCCTAGATTAGTATGCAAAGCGTATAGTACATTATCTTCGAATTGTTCCGGGCATTTGTAGAACTCTAAGTCTGTAAATGGTGTTTCAGAAGTTACACCACGATACCATACCTTTCCGAACTCATTTGTATATTTTTCTATCATCTCTCTTCACCCTCCTGCATAAACATACTGCAAAAAGTATCTGGTCGAAATGCACTACACGGATTTGAGTATAAATTAGAAAAGATAAATATAATCACTATAGCGATACATGCAAATATAAAATTAGTTGTTGACATTAGGAATCTCTGTAAATGAAAGTAGTGCTTTTGTATGATAAATTGCAGATTCTCTTAATAAATGGAGTAATCCTCTAGCCAACCATTTTTGGTGACTGAGATTACTGTTATCCCAATAAATTTTGATAAAATAATCTTTGTGGTAAATCCAAGACAGATAAACTGCAATTCTTTCTTTAGGAACCTCTCTTAATGGTTCTGGTACTTCAAAACCATTAATATTAATTGAAGAAGGTCTACGTCTATAGTGACTCTTACTGTTCCACATTAAATGCCCGTAGTATTCTGGAAAGTCTTCCCATATCCCCCCATCTTCACAATGTTGCCATAACAACCAAGGTTTTTTATACTTCTGACAGTCTTTTGCATACTCAAGGATAAGGTCTACATGTGAGCAACCTTGTTGTATTTTTCCTTCTACTAACTCCAAGCTATCTCTAGCAAAATAGTATGTAAGTACATTGGAAGGAATGTCAAGAATGTATGACTGTCCTTTAACACTCACAATTTTATATACCTTATTTACAAAAGGCTCTATAATAGAATTCAGTCCGAATTGACGTTTTTCATCCTTTATTACTTTAACATAATCACCAACTTTCAATTCTCTTTCTTTTATCTTTGCTTCCTCTTCCTCGTTAATTTCTACTACTTCCCAAGATTTATCATCTAAATATGCACAGTGTGGTAGATATATCAAGATAGATTTCCCAATATCATTTATAATCTCTTGACACATTCCTTCATCTATAATTTCATAAAGTTTTCCTACTGTCAGTAATTTTTTATGTCTTTCAGGCACATAGTTTGTTCTTACATATTTTGTCATTGTTTCTGTCCTCTTAACATATTTTCGTTTTTTAAAAATTTTACTATCTTGCTCCTACAGTCCGTACATATATCGCGTATCTTAAAGACTCCTCCATACCAGACATCATAAGTGATAGAGATAATATGTATAGAATTTTGTTCTGAAGTTGCGAATTTTATTTCTTCATTAGTTAGAGTTTTCCTACAACAATCGCAGAGATATGTTATTTGTTCTATTTTCATTTAAAGAATCTCCTTTTTAATACTACGATTAAGTTTATCATCTATCTTAGTCATAATCTTAACCTGTTATAAAATATTTACTTTCATTTTCTTCTATCTGTTTAATCAATAATTCACATTATCTTCAAATACCTTATCAGTCTGATATATACCTTTATACAATGGTTCACTCGAAAGTAAAGCTTCTCTTCTACCTTCATACCCGCTATTCCTATCTCCATACCCAACCGTTTCAATATTATTCAAACATACCTCACCAAACCAATCATCTACTCTAACATGCTGTTTTAATCTATTACCAAGATTACATGTAACACCAATGAATAGAAGAGTTTTATTATGGTCGTAGAGTCTATATACAACATAAGGAGCGTTTTGAACTATGTTATCAAACGTAGCTATTGTTTTCATCAAATTATCTACTTCTTCCATTTCTCCTTCATCAAGTTCCTCATACTTGTCGAACATACTTTTCAAATACCAAGGATATTCCACCTCTACTTGTGCTCTTGTCAACGACACATAAAGTAAACAGAGTAGACTCTCAGTCTCATAGAGTCTTTCAACTGCATCCTGTGTAGTTTCATCATCCATGATAACAAGAAAATCATCATCAATAGTAACGTGAGCATACTCCATTCCTTTAGAAGCATGACATGTAGTGATTACAATGTCAGCTTCTTCCTGTGTCTTAACAAGACTCTTCTCAAGGAGTTGCTTTGCTTGCCACAAGGTTCTCGTCTTCACAAGACTCTTTTGTAAACGTAGTAGTCTTTGGAGTTCATCAGAGTATTCAACTGCTTTCTCTAAGCTCTCTCTATCAACTATATGTGAAAGCTCTTTACAAGGGTATTTTGGAAGATTGTTATAATAACATGCTTCAAGATGAAATAGTTTACTGAATACTTCTGAAGTATTAATACTTGTATAGATAGATTTGCCAGAGTCAATGTTATCAAATATCCTCTCTACCACACTAGCATTTGTTCTACAAAGAATCGCTCTACTATCTATCTCAGTTTTACTCCCTGAACCAACAATCCTTAGGTCTGCTTGCAGTGCCTCAAGAACTACATTCGCTTTATCTGCAATACCTTGGTTGAATCGGAAACTCTCCGTCAGATACCCTGTAGTGAAATCACTATAGTACGGTAATTTCATCATATCATTAGCACCTCTCCAAGCATAGAGTTGCTGGTTCGGATCTCCTACAATGATACGTTGTAAGTGTGATTGCCTACGGAAGATACTCTCCATTACAGGATTCGTGTCCTGACTCTCATCGAGACATAGTACATCCACACTAACATAGGCTTTAGCCCTATCATCCCATACTTCATCTACAGATATTTCTCTAAGATCATAGAGTTTTAAGTATACGTCATGTGTTATTTTTGCAGGATGGTTAGAATTAATAAGATTATTCCAATAAGTCTTTACATTGTCTACTAAAGCTCTAATAATATTGTCTTCTAGTATAAGTCTTCCTATATTCTCTTCAGGAGATTTACTGCTGAAAATATAAACTAATCTGTTAAGGCTAAATGTGTCTATATCAATAGCACTAGAACGACAAAAATACTCTACCGTCTGCAAGACTTCTTTTGTGATAATTCTAATATTATCCTTCCATTCCTTCTCACTTTCTCCTTGAGGAGCAAATTGATATAAATAGAACTCTTCCAGATCACTGTAAAGTAGTCCGGACTTAGAGAGTTTATTCCTCATCTTATAGTCCATGATTGCGCGGTACGCTAGACTATGGCCTGTTGAATAGACAATATTCTCTGGTCGTTCTGCATGAGCATTACTCTCTTTAGCATTTGCAGAATTGAAACATAGGACAAGAAATTGTTTCTCAGGATAGCAGCTTGCGATATATCTAAGAGATGAAGACTTTCCTGATCCAGCTCCAGCTACTATCTTTACATCATTTCCTCCAAGCACAAGGTCTTTATTTACTACTTGCTCCGCTGTAGGAGTGAAACTCTTTCTTTCTTGTGTCTGTATGATTGGTCTTTTAAATGTCATGATGTTCTCCTATACTATACTCTCCTATAAGTCTCATAACTCCTCTTCCTTTTAGTGTAAGTTCCTCACTATCAGTAACAAACTGTAGCTGCATAGGTAATGAATGTGCTATTTCTGCAAGATGGTTAAAAACCAGTGCTTGCTCTGCTGACTCCATGTTCCAAAAAAGTTCTGCAAGGTGCTCTGGAGATACTATTATCTGTAATGTAGATGTTATCTCTAATCTCGGATGATGTTTATCTATTTCTGTGGTTATTGCTTTCATCTCTTTTCCCCTAAATTAATTCACTAAGTTCATTATGTTTTACTTTCCATCCAAGTCTTTGGAGTATTCTTACAACACCTAGAAGATTTGTTCTACACTCAAGATTACCTTTAATAATGATAAATCTAGTTTTGCAATTTTTCATTTTCTTTCCTCCAAGCTTCCCGAAGTATATCGTATAATTCATATGAATCAACTAAAGCTTCTAGTATATCTTTTTGATCCCCTAGAACATATATTTTTAGCTCAGGAAACTCAAAACATGTTATATATAGGATACTAATAGATTCTATCTTTATTTCTCCAAGTTCTCCAGGAAAAAATTTTGATTGTTTTTCAGCTTTATCAACTGTAAACTCTATTTCAAGGCAGATATAATTTATTGTGATAGGAATATTAAAATCGTCTTCAACAACTGATGAATCTTCTGGGTAGTATTTATAGATAAGGTTCATAAAAAAATTCCAAAGTAGTTAAAAAAGTTATTATGCTATTCCATGAGTCTAAAGAAGTTCTTTTACCATCATAATGCGCTATATGAGCTTTAATTGTAGTCGGCCAAATATCTATACTATGGTAGTCTTTATGAACTATCTTGATATGTGTATTCATATTATAGATACTATAAGGAATACCTTTGGTATCTAACCATTGTTGTAAGAGCCTGACTCTTTCCCACTTGTTTTTATCTGAGACTCTATCTAACTTTATTACAATATCTTCCATCACACTCTCCAAAAATCATTAACAACTAACCATTCTACTACTTCAGGACTATAACCGTCAGGTTCAAATCCTGTTAGAATATTTACAATAGTCTTCCTATGACTCTTTAATAGATACAACGTATCATTGATGGATTTTGACTTTCTATAACAGGATTTATCTTTATGTGGGAGTTCTTTCCAGTCCAAAGACAGTCGAATATACTCTTCAAGAATAGGATAATGGTTGCTATGCAAACACTCTATTGCTAGCAAGGTAAAACTCTCTTCTGAAAGAGTTTTTAAGACTTCACGAACTTTGAACCGGAAGTGTTTACGTTTCTTTTCTGTTTGAGAAACAAAGTATAGTTTTTGCATGTGTAGATTGTTCATTTTTTTCTCCTATAGCTTATTTATAATATTTTTGCAATTTAAACTTAACCCAAGCTTTGGGTCTTCGTCAAGATAGAATATGTTCATAGTTGCCCCAATCTAAGTTCTTTAACTATTTGTTTTAAAGCAGTATCAATATGGCTATCATCTAAATATGTATACATCTCCAGTAAATCTACCCTAGTTGCATATAATAAATCCCAACGGAATCTAAGAGCTAAATCTTTTACCATAAAATTAGTTTTAAGCAAATCATAATGACTTTGCACTAAGGAAATATCTAAGGATTCTATTGCTGTGCGAAGTTTAATATAATCTTCTTGGTTGATTTTCATTTCACTCTCCTACTAGTTTAGTTTTATTAACATGTTTCCCCTTAGTCACTTGTACATAAGGAGGTTCTAAGGGAAGTATAGACGTTATACTGTATATTGGTAACACTGCTAATAAGTCAGTTTGTAAGCTTTCAGGGAAAATAAATTTATTGGTTTTCATGTTATCCGCCTTGCGAATTAATAGAATAAAAAAGCTTAACGGCATTATATCGAAAGCTGCAAGCCCAGGCAAGCAAATAATTAATTATTTTCACCTTATCCGCTTATATAATTTTATTCCTTATATATACGACTAGTGCAATTTTAATATAACATCGTTTAATTAAATAAATCTGGAAATAGAGAAATTAAATTGACAAAATGTGAAAAAAGCTTAAAATGGCCGCTCGAAACAAAAAAAGTTTTAAAATTGTCAAAAATATTTAACTTATATAAGTTAAGTTATAGTAAATAAACAAATAGAGGAAAGTATATGCTTGCATTAATGGCTAATATAGAAGATACCCAATTTAATGCTTTAAGAGGAGAGAATACATGGAAAATAACACAATGTTGTCCACGTACTGGAAAAGTACTAACAATAGAAGCTACTGATGAAGAATTTGCGGCTACTTTAGCTTTAATGATAGGAAGAGATAGTTTAGAAGGAAGTGATAACCTTTATCCGATTGCAGAAAGTTTAGTGAAAAAACAAATAAAAGCTATTAAAGGCTGTTCTGATATTACAAGTACAGAAGAGCAAGAATTTATTAATTCATTTAGGATGATCCCATAAACGATAGTATTTAGGCTACTTTAGGCTACTTTAGTAGCTAGTTCTAAAATCTAGGAGATTAAAATGAGAAAAACAAATACAAAGTTAGTTGATGAACTTTTAAAACAACATCAAGAAACTGTTATAGTTATGGCTGGCTGGATAAAGGTTAAAGAAACATTATCTTTAGAGAATATCCAACCTTGGTTACAAGAAACATCTATTGACACTATTATAGGAAGAATAGAAGGTCATACAGCGATGTTAGAGAATGTTTTACATCAACAAAACTGTTATAGAGGTTTTAACTATATAGACTCTAAAGGAAACTGGTTAATTCTTAATGGGATGAAACTTCAAGACCATCCAGAGTATAGAGAATATCTTAGAAGATATTATTAAGGAGAGAGATATGCAAAAAGTCTATTTAAACTCTATCAAAACACGTTGGTGTAATATTAATGATGTAGGAGACAGAGACAAGATACATCTTTACACAGAATCAGGTAAACTTATTACAAGGACTGCACAATATTGGGAAGAGTTCACTTCACTTGTGACAGGTGAGAAGTACATCAAGTGCAAGATTACTTACCGTGGAAAAACTTATTTTGTTGCAAAGGATACTATTTTAGATGACTGATATTACACAAGAAGGAAAGATTATGTTTGTATTTGAAAATACAATCTTGGAGGATTAATGAAACCTTATGGCTTACCTAGATATCCTGGATTTGAAAATGGTTATATGGATAAGGAAGAATGTTTAAAACGTGGAGCAAAATCATGTTGTATGAAGATGCAGTCTAAGACTAGACAGTCTGCGAGACGGTATCATAAAAAAAGTTATAGGCAACACCTTAAAGTAGAATTGGAGATTTAGTATGGGCTTAGATATGTTTGCACACAAAGTAAAGAAAAGTAAGCTTGCGATAAAAGAAATAGTAGAACTTGCCTACTGGAGAAAAGAAAATGCTTTGCATGGGTGGATGGAGAGGTTATATAAAGAAAAAGGAGGAACTGATGAATTTAATTGTATCCCTCTTGAATTATCTATAGATGATCTTTTCAGACTCCTAGACGATACTAAGAAAAGAAATTATGAGGGAGTACCTGGATTCTTTTTTGGGGATACAAAGTATAACGCTGAGCGTTGGAGAGAATTAGAAGATTCAGTTTTTAATTTTGTCTTTAAGAGTGTTAAAGCTATCTCTGAAGGGTATATTATAGAATATTCTTGTTGGTATTAGTAAGTGCTTGCACAAGATCAACTCCGTGCAGTACAAGAGATAAAACAATGGTATAGAGGAAATAAAGCTTTCCATATACTTAATGGCGCAGCAGGAGTAGGGAAGAGTTTCGTAGTAGACTCAATCCTTGAGGAACTCCCTAAAGATAAAGTAGTTCTGCTTGCACCTACACACAAGGCATTGCGCCAATTAAAGGAGAAATGTCATCATCCCTATGAGTTTCGCACTGTAGCAAATGCTCTTGGTATCCGTCCAATAGATGAAGGTAAAGACCTTAAGTTTGAACAAATATCTTTACCTTCTTTCTGGGAAACTATAGACTTTGTTGTATGCGATGAGAGCGGAATGATAGATGATAGTCATATAGACATATTTAAAACACTTGGCGTTAAGATTCTCTACGTTGGGCATAAGAGTCAGCTTCCACCGATACGAGAGAATCGTAGTATATTCGATAAATGTATCTCTCCAGTGTTCGAGAAAGGTTATGATGAAAGTCATCTATGGATACCGAAGAGGAATATAGGAGAGTTATGGGAGTTTTGTAACTTGCTGGAGCAACGTATATATGATGATAGTGTAAAAGTACCAACTACGTTTGATCTATCTCAACGAGACTTTAATGATTTCTTTAGCTCAACGGAGAGTAGAGAGGATTTTCTCTCAGGTAATCTTAAAGTAGCTCTTTGGACAAATGAAGGTCTTGATAAAGTAAATCTAAAGGTTAGGAAACTTCTTTGGGGAAACGAAGCAAAGTTTAAGTATCTTCCAGGAGATCGAGTTATTTTGACAAATAACATAATCTCACTTAACTTTCTTGAATATCTCACAGATACTTTGATTCTTAGAGCAGTTAAAGACGCAGTTGATGTTTATAACTCTACAGATGGTGTTGTAGAAGATGTTAGTGAAGTTACAATAAGACTTAATAAAGCCTTAGTCTTTCAATGCTACAAGCTTAAGCTTAAGACTTTTGAAGGAACTACGTTTGTTTATGAACTTGTCTACAAGCATGACTATAAGAGGATAGCAGACTACTACGAACATAAAGCTTGGGGAATGAGTTCTAAACAATCTAAAGATAAAGCATATAAAGAAAGAGCATTACTTCTTAAGTTCTTTGCACAGGTAAAACACTTTTACGGAAGTACATGTCATAGACTTCAGGGAAGTAGTATTGAAAAGGTTCTTGTTATAGGAAGTGATGTGAATAAGAATAGTAATAGAGTTGAGAGGGCAAAGTGTATGTATGTCGGAGCTAGTAGAGCGAGTAAAGAATTAATGGTTTATAGGGGATTGATATGAAAAAAATAACTACATTATTTAAGATAGTTTACAAGGAGAAGGGGGTAAAAGGAGTTATTACAACAGACGTACGCCCAGAAAACTCTTGGGTTTATACTGATAAAGGTGTAAAAGCTACTAGAAAATTTGATGGAACTGCTGTAGCATTTATAAACGGAATTATGCATAAAAGATATGATGTAAAACCTACGAAGGAAGCTTATAAAAAACACCTAGAAGGGACACCTTGGGAGGTAGCCGAGTTTAAAGAAGTTCCTGTAGATGCTATTGCTTGTCAAGAACCTGATAGGATAACAGGACATTGGCCTCATTGGGTAAGATGCGATTATTCTAAAAAAGAAGACAAATACTTCTTTGAAGGATTCATATCTACTTTAGAAACGTTAGAAGATGGAACTTATGAACTGTGTGGAGAAAAGATAGGTAATAATCCAGAAAAACTTCAAGGGCATATGCTTATAAAACATGGAAGTATTCTATGTAATCTAAATTCCTATGTCTACGATGATATAAGAGACTACCTTAAAGCAGAAGATATAGAAGGTATTGTTTTTCATCATCCTGACGGCAGAATGTGCAAGATTCGTAAAAGTGATTTTGGATTTAAGAGAGACTTCTAATGGCTTTCACTCCACCAACATCAATGACTCTTCCAGAGTCTACTGAACCATCAAAATACTCTTCAGGATACACTCCAGAAGAAGAAGATAGGATTAAAAGAGAGAAAGCTCTTCTTGATCAACGAGATTTAACACTTTTTCCAGTAACACTAGAGGAATTTAAAGCTATAGTAGCTCCGTGGTTTCGTATAAATCGAACAGAAGAGTTTATCCTTCATCCTGAGAAAGTAAAGAAAGAAAGAGTACCTAAAGTTCCAAAGGAAAAAGTAGTTAAAGAAAAGCTTCCGAAAGAAAAGAAATTGACTAAAGATCAAGTACAAGCAAAACTTCAAGAGATTATAATGAAGAAAGCTTTTGGGAAGGAAGTAAGTGAAGAAGAAGAAAGTTTTTATAATACTCAATATAAGTAGGAGAATGGTTATGGCAGCAGAAGATTATGATTTCACTGATGGGAGTAACTGGGAAGAGGAAGAAGAACAAGGGCGAGAAGAAGATTGGAACGATTATGAATAACCTACCAACTCTCTTCCCAACCCACATAAGCGCCTCTATGCTTGATGACTTAAAATGTCCTATGTTCTTCTTCCGTAGAAACATTCAACATCTAAAGTCCTCAGCTAAGAACCCTGACCTTATAGCCGGAGGTCATATAGCCAAAGGATGTGAGACAGTACGAAACGCTTTCTTCACAGAAGGTTTGTCAGAGACAGAGGCAATTGAATTAGGTATTGAGTATATACTCGAAGCAGAAGATACAGGAGACTCTACAAAATCTAATGAAAACATTGCCTTCTGTCTACGACAGTATTTTAAAAAGTTTCGTTTAAGTGAAACATTCCCTGCTTGTGCTTTATCTGATGGAACACATGCAGTAGAATATAAATTCCAGTTTGATCTTGGTATTCCACATCCAGACCTTGAAGGTGTAAACCTACAGTTTACAGGAAAACTAGATTATCTTTGTGAAGACGTAACACTACGTTCTACGAAACGATATGTTCTTGACGAAAAGACTTGTAAGAGTGTCTTTCGTGTCGGAGGTAGTAAAACTATAGACTATCAAAAAGAACTTGCACAATATAAAACATCTACGCAATTGATTGCGTATCATTGGGCAGCAAGGAAACTAGGAGTTTCTACTGAGAGTTCTCTAATTCGTAGAATACCAATAATGTCTACGTTTGAAGAAAGCTTCGAACTTGAAGTTCCTATAACACAATGGCAAATAAATACATGGGAGAAAGGTCTTTATAAGACTCTGGTTTCTCTAGTAGAAGACTACAAGTCTTATAAACGTACTATCGTTGGAACTAAACGATCTGTTGGAGAAATCTTTCCTATGGCAGGCACTGGCACGGCTTGTATGAACTATTCTCGTCCTTGTATGTACCAAGAAGGGTGTCTTTCTGAAGATGGAGAAGTTTTGCTTAGTGAGAAATATATGCAGAAAGTCTATGATAGAAAGAATCATATAGAAGTGTCTTTACAAGATTATATGAAAACAATAGGAGATAAGAATGGCTGAAGCTAATATACCAATCTTAAACAATGACTTCCATAGAGAAAGTGATAAAGTATTACTTTTTGGTAAAAATTCTGTAGGAAAGTCTTTCTGTATTGCAAGTTTGTTTAAACCTGCTAAAGAGAATGATAGCGATTATATTAAAGAACTTCTAGCGAATAGAAGAGTCATTTATGTAATGACTGAAAGAAACGCTGTCAGTGGGTTAAAACGTGGCTTAGAGTATTACAATATAACTATAGAGGAAGGACAACTTCTATATGTATTTCCTAAGCGTAAAGAAAAGACTTTCTCAAATATGCGAAGAGCTGTCAGTGCTTTTCAAAAAGAAAGTAAAACCGTGGCACTGTCAGGTAAAAAAGATGTTACAGCAGGTAAAGAAAACTACAGTTATTTTGATGAAATCTTTAAATGTATGGAAGATTTTAAAGGTATCGATTATGCTACAGGTAAAGAAGTTTCTCTTGGTAATATAGGTGATTTAGATATATCCGATATTCTTGTTGTGGATGGATTATCTCCTATCTATACTGAAGTATGGAAGGTTACTCAAGGAGATAAAATAGCTATAAGTCAAAATGATTTTATGCCAGCGCAATACTTAATGAACGACATTATGCAGAATCTTGGTTCTATTGAAGCTAATGTAATTCTAATGGCACATTCAAGAGATTTAACAGATAAGGAGAGTAATCTAATAGAAACAGTAGTAAATACTGGAGTAGGTCAAAGTACTTATTCAACTCTTATGGGTTGTTTTACAGAAATTGTCCACTGCTATCGGTTTGGCACTTCTTATAAATGGGAGTGTGAAAAGCCTAAAGTAGCTTGTACTTCTAGGAAATTACCTAAAGAAACGGGATTAACTCCAGACTTTAGTTTGTATAATCTTTTTGGGAACGTAGGAACTTATCAGGAGAAGAAGAAATGAAATCCCTATAAGGCCGATACCTTATCGTAAAGCTATCAGTACGACAATCTGATTCTGTAAGAGTAAGCAGAAAACTAAATATATTAAATTAACTAAATAAGAGAATACACAAATGGCAAGAAATAAAGAAACTACAGAAAATACTTCAACAGAAACTTCAGGCAAACCAAAAAGACGTTTTGGTGTAAGTACGGCAAATATACCTACTTCAGTTCCTACCATTAAGGACGGTATATATGTTGGTAATATTAAAAATCTCAAAGCCGATGCGGCTGATAAGATGATGGCAGGTTGGTTTGAAGTAGAAGACCTTCAACTTTTCGATGTGATCGAGATTATCACAGGTAAGAAAGATGCAAGAGTTCATACCGGTGAATACAAGATTGTAGGTGCAATTACTTATATGGTAGAACTACAAAATGTTCCTGGAACACAAGAACTCCCAATGGATACTATGACTATTTTTGGAGGACGACTTGATATACACTTTGCAAAAGACAATGAAGGTAACTGGGGCTTGGATAATTCTGTTAACGACTATGGTATTGTTAATAGAACAATGGTAGCATTTTATAAAGCTGTCGGTTTAACCGATGATGAAGTCAATGAGATTGCAGAAGCAACACCGTTTGATGAAGATCAAGAGTTTACTATTCCTGAACGTCTCGCAAATGTACCAGGTGTAGAAGATATGCTTGCAGCTTGTTTATACTATAAAACATTCTTCTCACTTATCTGTGAGCATGTGAATGGGAAAGAAGTGAAAGTCAATGTATTGAGAAGGAACAAACGTAACGAACCTAATGAGTTTGAGAACGCAATCAATACAGGAAACTTTGGTAGTTCTTGTGGATTATTACCTGTAGGAGAATAAGTTTACTTGGACAAGGATGTCCTTCCTTGAGGAGAATCTATGCTTGAAAGAATAGTACCAAAAAGACAAAAGGATATTTTAATTATCAATGATGTCCCTGTACGAAAAGAGTATCAATTGACATTGAAACTTTCTTTATTCCCACAATAGAATGAAAATCTAAAATTAATTTAAGGTAACTTATGTGCAGGAAAGATGAATATTATCCAACACCCTCATGGTGTTATGAACAGCTTCCAATTGACTTTAAGCAATTTACATTAGCCTTAGAACCCTGCAAAGGTGATGGTCGTATTGTTAAGTTTTTAGAAAGTAAAGGATTAACTGTAGAGTGGGCAGAATTGTCATTGGGTATAGATTATCTAAAGACTCCATACACTAATATAGATTTAATATTAACCAATCCACCTTTTAGTAAAGCTATACAATTTTTCGATAAAGCTATCTTAGAAGCTAATACTGTTATAATGCTACAACGTTTAAATTACTTAGGTAGTCAAATAAGATTTAATTGGTGGAAAGTTAATCCACCCTCTGGACTTATTGTATTAAGTAAACGCCCAAGTTTTATAAATGGTAAGACGGATTCAACTGAATATTGTTGGTATATTTGGGATAAAACAGCTAGAACACCTAAAGGAATACACCATATATGATCAATAGAATAATTCCAAAAAGACAGAAAGATGTAATGATCATAAATGATGTTCCAGTTAAAAATGAGATTAATCTAGGAGAGAAGTTTTCTGCTATTTCAAACATGAACCTACTTAAAGCATTTCGCCTAGGTTGTCTTGACATCTATTCTGGAACTACTGATAAGACTTTACCAAACATAACATATAAAGACATTTATACAACATATCTTGACTATACCTACTATGGTGAAAACGAAGTTGAGAAGAACTTTGACTTTTGTAAAGAGTTTAAGAAACGAAAAGACCTTGTAGAGGACTTTGACAAGCAATGTCTTGTTGATAAAACTAATCCTGAAATCTCTTATATAAAACTAGAACATCAGAAAGATGTATTTGTTTCCCAAAGATTATGGATGGAGTTTAAAGGACTTCTTGAAGAAATAAAAGCTTGCTCCCCTAAGATAATTATCTGTACAGGTAAATGGAGTCTATTCTTCCTTACAGGGTGTGCAAGCCTTACAGCAAATATGAGTAAACCTGGAGAACCTAAACCTTTAGGAGCATTAGCAAAATTCCGATCTTCGATATTGCAAATAAATGAAGTCTTTGACGTATCAAACGAACATATTTTAGTTCCAATCTACCACACGATTCATTCTATCTCTATGCCAGACAAGGCATATATAATGGATTTAGATATTCAGAAAATCTGTTGGATGTATCAACAGAGTAAAGATGTTGGAATAGATTACTACATACGTCCAGAGAAAGAATATATTATAGGAGACACAAAAGAAAAAGCACTTGAATATTTAAACGAGTTATGTAATATCTTAGATACTAAAAAAACTTTAGTTTCAATAGATATTGAAACTTTCTTTAGGTCTACAATAGATTGTGTAGGTTTTGCTTATGAAGTAAATCGTGGATGTTGTATACCTTTTGCAGCTAAAGATAAATCAAGTTTATGGAGTATTGAGGACGAGATAGAAATTCTTTGCAAGATTAGAGAAGTTCTTCTACATCCAAACTGCTTACACATTGGACAAAATTATCAATACGACTGCCAGTATTTTTATAAACTTTGGGGATTGCATGTTAAGCCAACACATGATGCAATGGTTTTACACCATTTACTCCATAATAAAATGCCTAAAGATTTAGCTTTTCTAGCAAGCTTATACTGTGAAATTTATACATATTGGAAAGGTGAAATTGACGGAACTAAAGAAAATCCAGAAACTCGTTGGATATATAACTCGAAAGACTGTTGCTACACACTTGAAGTTCTTTTAGTTATCCTTGATATTCTTGAAGGTATTGGTGATAAAGAATTACAAGAACTTTATCAGTTTCAAATGAATGAACTCCATCCTGAACTTGTAGAGACAATGAATGTTGGGGTGAAGGTAAATAAAGATATGAAGGAGGATTTGTATAATTTCTTTAAATCTATGCTTTTACAAGTTCCAGATAAGATAAATGAAATACTTGGATTTTCCTTTAACTCTAACTCTACACCACAAAAGAAAAAATTGTTTAAAGAGTTCTTTGCAATTGATCTCAAGACAAATAAGAAAAAAGGTAAAGCTGAAGTAGAAACTTGTGATGCTAAGGCTATGCTTGCCTATATGGAAGAATATCCATTGCTAAAACCTTTTCTTGGAGTTCTACTTGAGTTCTCTGCTCTAGGAAAGTTTACAAACACATTCTTAGGAATGAAATTAGACTCTGATGATAGAGCTAGAACACAGTATAGAATAACAGGTACAGCTTTTGGTAGACTTGCATCAACTAAGAATGTATGGGGAGGTGGTGCTAATTTTCAAAACTTACCTGAAAAGGGAAAGATACCAATATATTATATTTTGCAGCTACTTCAAGGAATTTCTACCGAGGATTCATCCGAAGATAGTTTAGAATTTATACAAAATCTTGAGATAATAGAAGGAGCTGATTATGGTGAAATGTAGTAGAATAAAAACTAACTACATGGAGGACTCAAAATTTAATACAATTTTTAGAAACAAACAATACTTAGTTTATCCAGGATTTGTAATAAGTAAAACCGACAAAGATAAACATTACATAGGTTTTAAAGAACTTTGTAGACTTTATAGAGTCCATCATAGTCTTTGTATTAATTATGATAATCTAATGTTGGTGGATAAACAGCGGGTACAAAACTTAGGGCTGATAGAGCTTAGACCAGATTATCATGGGAACTACATTATAAATAGAAATAGGAGTTGATTATGAATGAGTTAAATACAGATGAAATAATGCTTATAAAAGCTGCTTTAAGTTACTATAAGGATAACTATATACCTACTATCTTTTATAAGGATAGAAAGAAAAAGGAGAAAGAATTGGTACTAAAACTTTTATAAGAGTTACGGGGATAATTCTCTATGCAAAGTAACTACGTCACCTACTCACCTGAAGGAAAGATTCTTCTGCCAAATATCAAACGTATCTTCCTTCCAGATGAAGATTACGAAATAGCTGATGTAGACTTATCTGGAGCTGATATTCAAGTAGTAGCAGCGGATAGTGAATGTAAATGGCTTCTTGATTTCTTTGCTAGTGGGGAGAAGAAGAAAGTATATGCTTATATAGCGAGTGAATACTTTCAAAGAGATATATCAGACAAGTCTGATGAATACAAGATGTATAAAGGTGTCTTTCATGGGACAAACTATCTTATGGGAGTAAAGAAGCTAGCTTTAATGGCTGGAATACCTTTTAAACTCGCTCAAGGCCTACAAGACTTCTACTTTCAACTTAACCCAGAGATACGACAATGGCATAAAAGGATTGAAAATGACGTTAAGACTAAAGGATATGTGAGAAACAAGTTCGGCAGAAGAATGGAGTTCTGGATAACAAAAAATAATCCTACAGTTATGACTGAGGTAGCCGCAGCAATACCTCAGTCAACAATTGGTGATGTAATTAACCGTGCATGGGTAAGGATTAGAAAAGAACTGTACTATGAGAGAAAAGATAAATCTATTGATGGTGTGCATGTACTTATGCAAACACATGATAGTTTAACATTACAATACCCTTTTGAAATAGCGGAACTATGTAGAAGAAGAATACCTGAATTGACTGTTGTACCAATACCTTATAACCCACCATTGCTTATTGGAGCTGATATAAAGGTTTCGAGAGTATCTTACGGTGATACGAGTAAAATTAAATAGAGAGAAAGATTATGAAAATACTTCTAATCTACGTTATATATGGAATCTTAGGAATTTACTTAGGAAGTTTAGGTTATATACTTTCTAAAGAGTTCTTTATTATTCTTACATTAACAACGGCCATATCATGTCTTAGCTATGCCGAAGCTACCCAAAGAAAGCATTAAAACTCTTCAGTAAGATAGAGAGATTCTTAACATAAAATAAAATTTATATAATAGAGATTACTAATGAAAGAGATTAAAATTAAATTAACAGAAGAAGCAAAGATTCTATCAGAAGATGGAATATCTTTTATACCTATCAGGGCTAATCCAACAGATGCAGGACTTGATTTATTCTCAATAGAGAACAATATTGTTCTTGAACAAGACTCAATTATTGTCCCAAGTGGGGTATGTGTGGAGATTCCTGAAGGTTATGTAGGGCTTATCTGGCCTAGAAGTGGGCTTTCATGTAAATCAGATATAGAAACAGGTGCAGGTGTAGTAGACTCAGGTTATCAAGGGGAGATAAAGGTACATTTGTATAATTTTGGAACAGATAGTTTTAAGATTAAAGTCGGTGCAAAGATAGCACAACTACTTATTGTTCCAATTGTTACACCTATTCCAGTTCTTGTAGGTAGTTTTGAAGAAGAGACAAGTCGAGGAGAAAAAGGTTTTGGTTCTAGTGATATAATTTCAAAAGAAACCTACTTAACACAACTGAACTATTAGGAGATTTTATGACAAGTGCTGATAAAATTTATGTAAGATTATTAGAGACTATTAAAAATGAAGGAGATCTTATAACTACTCGTAATAGTATAACATTATCCCATTTTAATCTACCTAACGTAACATTTACAGAGTTTCCTCTAGTAACTCTCAGGAAAACGGCTGCTAAGAAGGCAATTAGGGAGATGGAATGGTTTCTTTCAGAAGACCCTGTTTGTCCTAATACCCTATTAGATTGGTGGAAAGGGCAGTTGAATAAAAATAATCAATTAGTAGGAGGATACTCTACGCAGTTCAGAGAATCCGGTGAAAATAGTGTTTTACCTTTTGACCAAGTTAAGTTTATTCTCGATGGTCTGAAAAATTCTCCTAAGAGCAGAAGACTAATAATCTCTATGTGGAATCCATATGATATGGCAAATATTATAGAGTATAATCAAAACTCTAATACACCAACGTGTTGTCATAGTATAATAATTCAGTTCTTTGTTCGACATAATACACTACATATGAAAACCTATCAACGTAGTGCTGATATGTTGTTAGGTGTACCACATAATTGGGTACAGTCTTGGGCAATGTTACTATATTTTGCCTATCATAGTGGGTTAGAAGTCGGTACTATAACTTGGGTGTGGGGAGATACTCATGTATATGAAGAAAATTCCCATATAGAAGCTTTATATTCTTTAGTAAACTATGCTAAAAATAATACCAATGATGCAACTTATCAAATTTCATTATCCTATACTCCAAAAGATTTAGAATATGATGGCAATAATGTTCCAATTTTCAGGGCAAAAGATTTTACTATCTCAGGAAATATACCAGATCCAGTTATTACACATAAAATTAAATTAATTTAACGGGAACTCTAATGACACAAGAAGAGATAAATACATCTATAAATAACTATTTTTACTGTAATGCTATAATAGGAGAATTTATGTATGGGATAGTCAGTAAAGACATCTGGGAACCTTTTGAAGAGTTTCTTGAGGATAGTCTTATTGAAGTTTTAGATGAGCAAATCAGATTAAATTCCTTAGTACATTTTTGCAATACAGGTAAGTTCTTAGATTGTAAACCATCCCTTTAATCTCTTAAAGTATATTGTATTAACCTAGTTGACTACGCTAGCCTCCGAAAGTAGTCGCATTCAAGGGAGAGGTTATCTCTCCCTCTTTTTATACCTTTAAGGAACTCTTATGAAAGCAGTAGAGATAATACATCAGTTACAAGACCTTATAGAGCTTCATGGAAACATAGAAGTAGGAAAACGTAACCTTGAATTTAATTGCTTTGAAGCAATAAATTACATAGAATTAAAAAAAGCTAGTACTGGAGTATCTTTTCTATCTTCAGATGATGCGTCTTTAGGAAATACTTTTATAGCAATTGGCTAATTAAACTTTATATTATAAAGGAACTTTTATGTGTGATATAATTATTTTACAATTTTCAGTGATAGCTTCTGTTATATATACTTTTCTAGGACTTGTTGTTTCTTTTCTTAAAGAATCTACTAGATTACTTGATAGAATCTTTTTCTTTCCTTTTTTCCTGTTAAAGAAAATACTCAATGGATAAGAAATGTCCTAAATGTGGAAATACTTTTCTTCTAAGGCTCTATTCTTTAAATAAACTTATTTGTACAGATTGTAGAATAGAGATTCCTTGGAAATTGAAAGAAAAACAAAAAGCATTAATTAAATCCCAGAGGTAATTCTATGTTTAGAGTAACAACTTGCTACGAGATAACTTTGAGTTGTGGTTGTCAAGAAACAGTGCACAGAAATGTTTATGATAACTCTGGAAATATTATTAAAGAGTTTAGGACTAAGAAAGAAGCAGAAGAAGCTGGTAGAGATATAATGATTAAACGAAAAGATCGTAGTTTTAACATATATAAGGTATAACCTATGCTTCCAATACATGTAATGATAAAAGAAATTGCAAATACGAAGTTCTCAGAACTACCTGATGAAGTTATACAAAGTATCTATACTATTATCAAAGAAACTAAGAAAGCAAAGATGGTATCTTTGATAGGATATGTTAAAGGAGAAGTCAAGGGAAGTAAGTATGATCTTGACGTGACGTATTACAAAACATCCGAAGGATATAGTCTTGATGAAATCTTTTTTCGATCTGGAAATATAACACACTTGATTGATAAAGAAGAAAGAAATGTTATAGAGAAAGAGATGATTAAAGTTATAAAACAAGAGCTAAAAGATTATCCTATTATCCTTCCTATTAATGGAACATGTTATGATATTTAAACCACAAAAAGTACTCTCTTTAAAGGATGAACTTGCAAAGAAAAAACCAAAACTACAAGGAGAATATATACTTACTGAAAAAATAGATGGTTGGTATGTGTATTTTGAATATATTAATGGAGTATGGCATACTCCTAAAAGTTCCGCAGGTAGACCTATTCCTGCATTTGAATGGATGGATTTAACTACGTTACCAAAATATAACTCAGATGCAGTTCTTATTGCAGAAGCATACATACCAGACTGCCCATTCTTCATTACGAATGGGATTTTCAACCGTAGTATAGGAAATTATCATTGTAAAGATGTAAAATTCATAGTTCATGATATAGTCCAAAATGATTATCTTCAACGAGCTAATGTACGTTTTCAACACACTTTTAGGTTTGAAGAACTTAGATACTTTGACAGACCTGAAGTTCTTCTGCTATCAACATATAATGAGAAACTATGGTTAAAGACTTTCGAGTCTGTAGTTGAAAACAATGGTGAAGGTATTGTAGCAAAACGTGTTGATAGTTTTTATTCCCCTGGAAAACGTAACGCAGACTTATTGAAGTTAAAACTTGAGTGTACAATAGATGCACTTGCAGTGAGACTTGAAGAATCAATTGGAGATAAAGGACTTACGGCATTGACGTTAGTATCTCAACGTGCTAATGGTATAGAGATTCGCACGGTGATTGGAAAACATGAAGATCAGAAGAGGTTTAAAGAAGACTCTACGAGTATTATTGGTAAGGTTGTAGAAATTAAAGGTATGGAGGTATATGATGATGGTCAGGTACGCCAGCCTGTGTTTAAACATGTAAGAGAAGATAAAAGAATAGGAGATATAGATTGAAAATTGAGAAAAAGATAATCGGATACAAAGTTCTTACAGAGAAAGATAAAGAGAATCTTCTAACAATAGAACCAGTTATTCAACGAACTAAAGTTCTCTTAACCCGACCAGAAGTCTTATCTGGAACAACCTATAAAATTAAACCACTTGTCCTTCAACATGGATTATATATTACGATAAACAATATAGTTGTTGAAGACAAAGTCCTTCCCTATGAACTTTTTATCTCTTCAAAGAATGTGGAACTATTCCATTTTATGGAAGTATTGTCTTTAACAATAACTACGTTATTTAGACTTCAACAGGATATTACACATTTACTCGAAGAGTATAGTGATATTCCTGCTATGGGTGGAGACTATTGGGGAAAACCTAAAGTTAAAGGTGAGAAAGGCAAATTTTATAAAAGTTTTATAGGAGAGATTGCAGATATTATAAAAACTCATATTGATGGTTTAGCTCTACAAGAAACAAAAGTTTCTTTTGAAGAGATTGAAATCGTAGATGTTGCAGACGTTGAATATCCAGAGGAGCAAAGTAAAATGTTACTTTGCCCAGCATGTAATACAAGAAATGCTCTTATGTTAGATGGTTGTCTAACATGTACAAGTTGTTATTATAGTAAGTGTGGATAGAAAATTTAATTAAACTAATTTAGAGGAAAATTTTATGTCAAAAGCATATATAGTAGATACAGCGACAACAGGTCTTATTGAACCAATACAACCAATTGAGATGGCTTGGTTAGAACTTACAGAAGATTATAAGGTTTATGATAGTTTTCTAAGGCGTTATCGTCCAAGTAAATCTATAGAACTTGGAGCATTGGCTACATCACATATTATGGATGAAGATTTAATAGATCAAATCTCCTATACGCAAGCAGAGCATGACCTTCCAAAAGATATTACTTATATGATCGGGCATAATATAGACTACGATTGGAAGGTTCTTGGAGAGTCTAATGTAAAACGTATTTGTACTAAAGCATTGTCCCAACATCTATGGCCGGGACTTGATTCATATTCACAAAGTGCTTTGATTTACTATCGTTACAGATCTATTGCAACAGATCTTTTGAAAAATGCGCATAATGCTTTAGATAATGTCTATAGTAATCTTAATCTTCTTACAGAGATAATTAAAGAAGTAGGTCAAATATCTTTTGAGGAACTCTGGGAACTTTCCGAACTAGCACGAGTACCTAAAACTATTTCTTTTGGTAAGTTTAAAGGTAAACCTTACACAGCATTAGATTATGGTTATATTCAATGGTGGCTTACTAAGAGTGATACTCCACCAAATGAGTATCAATTAAAAGCACTTCGTGCCGCAGGATGGACGGTATGATTAAAGTATATATCCTCGATACAGAGACTACTGGTACAGGTAAAACCGATGACGTAATAGAAGTTTCTTATAATAAATTAAGCTCTCTCGAAGAAGAGTTAGATATTTTTAAAAGTTCTTCAATTGCAAATTACAAGGAATATTTTCTTCAAGATGTAGTCACAGAAAGATTCTTCCCGTCTATGCCAATAAATGAATTTGCTTTTAATTGTCATGGTATAAGAAGAGCAGAACTTGCTGGAGAGAGACATTCAAAATTTGTTGATATACCAGAGGTAGATTACCTTATCGGGCAAAATATCCCTTTTGATGTAAAAATGTTAGGACAATCTAATAGTGCAATAAAAGATAGACTTTCAACTATTAAACTTATAGATGCAATTCCATTAGCAAGAGCATTAAATAAACATCAAAGCTTAGGGTTAGAAGCCTTTAATCTTGATTACCTTGTGAAGACCTTCTTTCCAGAAGATAAAGAATTACTTTTCTCTAAATATCATTCTTCTTCTTTAGATATTCTACGAACTATGGTTGTACTTTTTAAACTCATAACTCCATTAGAGAATGTACGAACATGGGAAGAATTATCTAAATTACAAACAACACTGAAAGGAGTAAAAAAGAAATGAAATATATGGGGAGTAAGAATAGAATAGCTAAGTACATTCTTCCAATTATCCTCAAAGATAGGAAAGAAGGTCAATGTTATGTGGAACCTTTTGTAGGAGGTTTTAACCTTATAGACAAAGTAAAAGAAAATAGGTTAGCTGCTGACTGTAACCCATACGTTACAATTTTATTTACTGCTATTCAGTCTGGTTGGCTACCTCCAGATAACATAGCTGAAACTGAGTATAAGAGTGCAAGTCTTAATCGTGAAGTAACTCCTTTAGTATCTTTTATAGGTTTTGGTTGTAGTTACTCCGGGAAATGGTTTGGTGGATATGCTAGAGGTAATACTAATAACGGTACGCCTAGAAACTACTGCTTAGAAAGTAAAAACAATATTCTTAAACAGTATGAAGCAATACAAGGTATCCAGATAGAGCATAACAGTTATGAGAGGTTGAGCATCCCATCAAAGAGTCTTATCTATTGTGATCCTCCTTACAGAGGAACAACAGGTTATAAAGATTCCTTTAACCATGAAAAGTTCTATCAATGGTGTAGAGATAAGAAAGCCGAAGGTCATACTATTTTTGTAAGTGAGTATAATATGCCAGATGATTTTAGATGTATCTGGTCTAAAGAACAAACTTCTAGTCTTACTAAAGACACTGGAAGTAAGAGAGCCATTGAAAAATTATTTACATTATAGGATAGAGAGCAATGACAGATATAAATAATGGTGGAACAACAGATTACTATTCTGTCCCAAAAAATGCTAAAACACTCAATGATCTTATAGAGTTTAAAAATATGCCTTTCTGGTTAGGAGAAATCTTTAAAACTTGCTATGCTTTCCCTGAAAGATCGACACGAGCTACTGATGGGACATCTTCTAAACTTCGTGAGGCTAATAAAATACTCTACTATGCTAAACGTGGAGTTAATTTACATAAAACCTCTAGCACAAAAGATACTTTATGATTAAAATTCCAACCTACCAAGAAGTTTCAGAACGTATAGCAAAGTTTGAGGAATTTACAGAAGAAGGAGCAATACCAGAACTACCTAGATATTTTGTAGATCGTATAGATAGTTGGACTCCTATGTTTAAAAAACATGGAATTGATCCTCCAACTCCTCTTGATGTCTTTATCTATGAAGAAGAACCAATAAGTCTATCTTCTAAGAAAGATTTCTACAAGAATCTATCAAACATGCTTGCATATGTAGTTGAAGTTGAGACAGAAAAACATAGAAAGACTATCTATGATTTAATGGAGGAAAAAGAAGACTTAGAAGAAAAGATATTTATTAAGAATATAGCATTACTTGGGATTTTAGTATTAATGTTATATAAGATACTCTCCGCCACCTTCCTCTAATCCCATCCGTTTCCTAGTATCGTACAAACTAGGTCAACTTCATTCTATCTTACAGATTCTACCTACAACTACACAACTTCATTATATAGTATTCCGCTCACATCTTCCCTCCTTCCGGCGACCCAGCCGCATTAATCCGCTCACTGCCCGCATTACCCGATCACTACCCAAAATCCCTTTAAATTCCGGTAAAATACGCCTCACCACGCCCCGATCTACCCACACCGCCCTACCACACAGGCCTACAAAATCGCCCCGCAAACCTCAAAATCTAAATAACACCGTTTAATTAAATCGTCTGGCGACCAACTACACTAATAGCATATCTTCCGGCGACCTGACTTCGTTATATACTTTCACTCCTTCTGGCGACCTAGGGTTATTAATACATGTACATGTGCCTGTATACCAAGGCGGTTGGACAGCAGGTGTAAATGAGGAGGATGCGTTGAAGCCGTGGCGGAGATGATGTCAGGGAGTGGTATAGATGAATAGAAAGATGATGTCAGGTGTCCAGCTCAGGGTATGATATAGATGTCAAGCTAGTCAGGTAGGGCAGGGCAGGGTAGGTAGGGTAGTATGATAATCTTGTTTGCATGTATAAAAAAAAGATTGACATTGCTTATAGATTTGATCTAAACTATGTCCAACTTAAACAGATTTACACGGAGAGACTCTCATGAAAACTTTACTTATACTTGCTATCATCATCTCTACTCTATTTGCATGTAATGCTCTTGTAGAAAGTTTTAAAGACAGCTTGACATCTCATATAGAGATAGTTGAGAATAGCACATCAAATTTATAACAATTGGAGAAGGAAATGAAAAGAGGAGAAGCAATCGATGCTATAATAGCTATGGCAGTTGATATGGTCGTAATATCAAAACTAGATGATAGACATTTAACGGAGTTTTATATCTTTGTACAATCAGAATTTTTAGCAACTGAATTAATACGTCGTTTTAACGGGTCAGAGTTAGTTGACCATTTTTACCAACGGTCATTTAGTAATTTGAGTTATTTAAACTACGGAAATAGGTCTATGTGTGTTATTGGATTTGATAGAGTCGATAGAGTCGATTAGACTAATCAAGTTATAGTTGTCTCGACTATAGCTTGATGCAATCTAGCATCGAAGGCAATAATGCCAACTAATTTACAAGGTGAATACAATGACTACTCAAACACAAACATCATTAGATTTTTTCAAAACCTTCTATCGTGTAACTAACGACGACGGACGGCTTAATAGCCTTGCAGTTGCTCAGTGTGCAGCTCTCGATACTTATTACACAGAGTTATCATATAATGATAACATCCTCACTGCACGGCGTGTATCAGATGGTACAATCGAGACACTATCCCCTATTCGCTTACTTGGTCTCGTATCTAATGCTGGTGCTAAAATACCGGCTTTTGAAAGTCAATTCTGGAAAGCTGGTGCGGTTAACAACAAATTTAAACCTTTAGATGGTACAAAACCTTCTGAAGTGAGTACCACTCCACTTATCGGCCACTACCTAACCGCTGAAGCATTCGAGCGGCAGTCTTACATAGAATTACTTGATTTAGTGGAACTTGTTACAGTGATTAAATCATTACGTGATACTGATACTAAAGCGGCTATATTTGCACGCTTGCAGGATGCAATATCACTACCATCCGATAGACAGGCTGCGATTGATGAGGCATACCGCAAAGAAGCTGGTGTACAAGCTGCAATGCTTGCGCTTACACCTTACCTTGAAGCACTAAAAGCTTCTAGTGATAAATCCCTTACAGGTTGCGTGCGTCTTGATCTGGACCCAGATGCTACTCAAGCACTGCAAACCTTAACTAATAAAGATAATGGTATGTATCCGCTAACCTCTATCAATGTCCAACCTGCTCGCATGGACGGATTCATTCAAGTATCACCTGCGAGATACTTCCTCACCCTATCTATAAAAGACTAAGTCTTTGCTTCAACAACTATAATAGGTGGGATACATTCCCACCTTGGAGGATCGATGTACTTACCGAAATTTAACCGTGATAGTGTCTTACTGATACTATCGTATATTATCATCGCGGCTATCCAAGCCGTTGTCATTGTAGGATTCCTGTCATGATTATTTTAAGAAAGGTCAATCAAATATACCCTGTTTACAAACTGTATCATCATCTTACAGGGGCGGTCTATCTTTGTAGTCAGCTAGTTGACGGCTTGCCAGGGTACCGTCTTATTATTGCAGACGTGTACAAAGTGCATGCTTACTTTGACACTATACAGTATGTTTGGATTGTTCAATCAAATAGTGTGACTCTTGTACAATCCTTGCTTGCTGGTCAACAATTCATCGTAACGGAGCGTGTATTATGAATCTTAAACAGATAAAGTCACTCTTCAGTGATTATGCAAAGCATATACAGGTTGATCGTAAACAGTTGTTTATCTGTTCACAACGAATCCCTAATGATTCAGGGTATAATAAAATCCTTGTATCATATCGTATGATAGTAGGTTACTATGATGATGTACAAGCTTGCTGGGTGCTTACTCGTGAGAAGTATTCTCGTACAACAAGTAAGCAAATCACACAATTTGCGCGCTGGCGTAATGTTATCTACGTAGATAGTCTTTGATTGTTTCACATGGAACACAGTATGTTGTTAAAATAATTCTTGACATACTCTGTCATTTGCGATTATCCTATAGTCAAGTTAAGTCAATCCTGATTTATACAACTGGAGATACCATAATGTCATACGAATCATTTAAAAATGCACTTACTTACATCACTGTACCAGTTTCTAGTACAATCATTGAGCGCTCAGATAATCGTTGCTATGATAGCCTTAAGCGTGTCTGCATCGATCATACAGTCAAACAAGCAAGATACACGCTTAATGCTGGCAATCTGCAAAGGTTAAATCAAGTTTATATTAAACTTGCAAAGGTACATGGAGCAATATCATGTACAGATGACAAACACTTTGCTCATGCAATACTTGAGATAAACTTTAGATAGCTTTAACAACCTTGCCAAGGATGGCACCTTTATCTAGCTGTATGGTCGGTAGACTAGAAAGGTACTACCTGGATGTTGAAACTGTATGCGTAGTGTAACTACAGCGACCAAGCGTATATATTAAATTTTCCTAGACGAAGACTAAATAAGCTATGCTTATAGAATAGAGGAGGCTTTGCCTCAGAATAGCTTATGCTAGATAGAGGATAGATTAGCTTTATATAGCTATAGCTACTCTTTTCACCACCCGCCAAATGTAATTGCAAATTACAATGGTAGTAGTGAAAGAAAGTGTTAAATTTCAACGACTTAAGTGCAAAAAGGTGTAGGGTTTTTCCCAAAAAGGTGTACGGTTTTTCTGAAATCAAAAACCATGCCAACTTTTAACCTATGCCACTATATAATTTAAGGTGTATTATTAACTTGCTTTACCTTACACCTTAATATAAAATAAACAAAGCACTCAGGAGAATATATGGAAACTGAAATAAAACTTCACCATAACGCTATAGCGATATTTAAAGATATTGAGTTATACTCAACTAGGTTTATTAACTGTTGTCTCTTAGGGACAGGACAAGGGACTAAGTATGGAGAATATGACTACTATCCGGTGAATATATATAAGTATAAAGAAGTATGTAATCTGACACTGTCAGAGGCTTATGAAAGTGCTTTCAACATGGCAACAAAGTTAAATGAGATAAAGTTAGAGTTGAAGTTGGTTGATGGAAAGACGTTGGTGACAAATTTGATACATGGGATTGTTTACGAGAAAGAGAAGAATGTACTCTTGATAAACTGGAACAAGGACTTTATTCCATTGATTTCAGGTAATATGCTTAAAGGAACTTTTCTTATGGCAGATATAGCAATGATAGAGGTACAGAGTACGCATAGATATGCAATGTATTTGCTTATACAAAAATATCTATGGAAGCTTGCCCGTGAGAGTAGATTCTTTCTAGGAAAAGGAGAGATTAGAGAACAATTAGGATTAAAGGGTAGTGAGTATAAACAATTCAAGGAGCTTCATAGAAGTATAATTAAACCGACGTTGAAAGACATGTATAATAGGATTGGAGTTAGTTTGAAAACTAAGGTAGTAGGAGATAGAGTTGAGTTTACACATGTATGAGATAACAAAGGAAGATTTACTCGGAAAATTCCCATACTCTAAAGTCTTGCAAGGAAGCTATGGGAATGAAAAAGCTTATAGAGCTTTTAAACCAAAGGTACAGAGTATATGTAATAGGTTTAAAAAAGGAAAGTATAGTTTTGAAGCTTGTATTATGCTCATAGACATAGAGTTAATAAAGGTTATGGAAGGTTTTCCTGAAGACTTTCCAAAAGATGAAGGATGGTATGATAAGAAATTACGTTTTGATGGGGCAGAGGTAGAAAAGAAACTAAATAGACATGGATTGAATGTAGAGATATGCAAGGTATGTAAAGTAAAATTAGAGGCTAGATATAGAGAGGTTAGAGAAATTGAGGGAATAAAATGGGTTATTCATAAAAGATGTATGAAGGAGAAGGTGAGATATGAGTAAGGTATATGTGATTGGGGATTTACATGGGAATTGTCTTCCAGACAGTAGGTATATCTGTGTAAGTGCTGAGAGAACAGGGCTAAGGCCGATTGAGTTGGAGAGTTTGGGAGAGATGAGATGAATGAGAGGCTATATAAACATATAAAGACAGGAAATTTATACAAGGTTCTCTACAACGCTATTGATTGTACAAATAGTAGAGATGGTGTAAGAGTTATTGTGTACTGTAAGATTGGTGAAGAAGATAAGGTATATGTACGAGATGCGAAGGAATGGGAAGAAAAGTTTAAACGAGAGGAGATGAAATGATGAAGTATCAGAGTGAAATGTTGGGGACTTGGAAGAGATTGAGAGAGGAACAGAGGAAGATGGAGAGAACGGAAGCAGAAAGCTCTAAAGGTCCTAAGTGGAAAAAATCTCCCAAAATTGTGAAGGATAGACTAAAAGTCTTAGATAAGATATGTAGTACAAAGGAAGTTACAGATTTATCTGCTTGGAGGGATTTTGAGATAGATGGGTTTGAGTTTGAGAAGAGTGATGTAGTTGTTTGGTTTGTGTTAGTAATCGTGACGTTGGTTTGGTTGGGAGGAGGAGGAGGATGATACTCCTCAGACATCTAGCAGAAATAGTGTAAGTCCTAGTTCTGCGAGAAGATCATACGGAGGAGTGTCTGAAACAATACCTGTTGAGATTAACCCTATACAGTCTGAAAGAGTCGCAAAAGACTTTACAATATTATATAGAGTATTTGCATTGGTCATAAAAGGAATAACTCCATCATCTATCCATCCACTAGAGATGTAATAGTGGATGTTTCCAGAAAAATCATATACAGGTACTTGAAACATACCTGCACCATGTATAGGAGATAGAATTATAGCAGCTCTACGTGCAAGGTCTACATAGTTTGGATCAATTAATATTACTTTTTCAACATTCATAAGGTTTCCTTAATTATTCGTAACTGTCCAACCACGACCTTGTAGATTTGTCTTTGCAGTTAGTCCTGTTGCTGAAGGTGTAGAGTTTGTTCCACCAGTAAGATTTAATGTACCATTACTTGTACCTGCGGTATCGATTGAAACAAGGATATTATCTACACTTGTCTGCGTAAGCGCACATCCAGTAAAGGCAGATGAAAAGTTTGTACAACCAGTTGCATCAAACATATTAGCTGGAAAAGTTGCTAGATTTGTACAACCATTCCAAGCCGTTGAACAAGATGTTACGCTCGTAGTAGTTAGTAGAGGAAAAGACGTTAAAGAAGTATTTCCATCACACATTCCCGAAAAAGAAGTTGCAGAGGATGTATTTATACTAGGGAAACTTGTTAAAGAAGTCATTCCTCTAAATGCACTAACAAAATTAGTTGTAGAACTGGTAGCAAAAACAGGAAAATTTGTAACTTTAGCAAAAATATTTCCAGAAACGGTTCCTCTAAATATATTTGATATGTTTGTTTGTGACCTATATGCACTTATTCCAGCAGGACCACCACCTATTGATTTAAAATAAGTATAACAACGCTCTATTTCTGCACAACTCATTTCTCCTTCTCTGATTATAATTCCGACAATATCAAGTACAGGTGCATAAAGTCCTCCTACAGTATAAGTACCAGCAGGAATTGACACACCATGTGCTAGTGTTCCCAACGTAGTTGCATAAATCATAGTTCCTATAATACCACCAGTTGGTACTGTGAAACTAATAGTGTCATCAACCCTATCAAGTGTGACACGAGAGGGACTTATTTGATAAGTAGGTCTTGCTGCGGAAGTAGCTTGTGTGCCATTAATTGCGTTTGTAGTTAAGTCAGGGAAAAAACCTACAGGTTGTGCAGCTCCATTTACTGGCGTAGTTACCGTACTATCCTGATAAAGACCTGTAGTTTTTGCAAACTGCCACCAAAGGCCTTTCTGTCCTCTTTTAAAAAGGTTTTTTGGAGTCCATGAGGATTTATTCGGATACATTAAATATCTCTTGTATGAATAGTAAGGCGACTAACACCAGCAGATGTTGGTGTATAAGCTCCGACTGTCTGCAAAATCACGTACAGACTTGTACTAGAGAGTGTGATTTGTTTTCCAATACAGTCGTTGTCAATAAAGAGTGTACTTCCTTCATCAATTGGAACGCCAATACGAACTTTACCAAGGTATTTTCCCCTATCCCCTGAAGGTATGTCAAAGACAGCGTTATCTGCAATTGCTGTAGGAGAGGCATTGTATAGTCTCACATCAAACATATCCATACCAGAGGGTCTAGCTGACTCATCTACTTCGTATTCAATTGATGTAATCTCTACTTCTCCAGCAGCACGAATCATAGAGGCAAAAGTAAAGATAGCAGAACCGTTTGTATCACCAATTACATCACCTGCTGTGTAAGCAGTAGTATTACTTGGACGTGTTATTGTAACTGTTGCGCTATGTCCGTTTGAGCTATTAGTTACAGTACCAATAACTTTTGTTGTTTCTGCTGAAAGTGTAGCTGCAACAGGTATAGAAGATTGGTCAGACGGAAGCACAACTTTTAAAGAAGTTGCCATTGTACCTTGACCAAGGGCTGTTGGAAGTAGAGCTATAAGAGAAGTTATTCTTTGAGCAACTCGTTGCAAACGTCCATTAAGACCACTACTTGCAGTGTCAGTTCCAGGTGCAGTTTCTGTTAATCCTCCAAGGTCTGTTACAATCGTAGCTAAATTTCCTGCCTCAAGAGCTGCTCCAGTTGGAAGAGGTAAGGAAGCTGCTGATACGGCAATAGTAGATTGGTCACTTGCAACTGTGACTGCAAGACTTCCAGCCATAGTCTTCTGCCCTAGAGACGTAGGTACAAGAGCTATTAGAGAGGTTAATCTCTGAGCTACACGCTGTAGACGCCCATTTAAACCTGAACTGGCTGTATCGGTTCCAGGGGCTGTTTCAGTTACTCCTCCTACAGCTGTAATAACAGTATCTTGTTTAGTTTCTGTTGCAGGAGCTGCAATAATTTTAGCTAGAAGAGCTGCAAGAGATGTCTCTGTTGCAAAGTCCTTCGCAGCAATCGTAGATAAAGAACTATTCCCTGTGTCCTGTTTTGCTTCAGTCGCAGGAGAGGTAATAATTTTTGCCAAAATAGCTGCTGATGTTGTTTCCGTAGAAGCCCCTGTAGGTAGAGC